>Ga0209150_1000467_pt1 | contig 12418 bp, 10 predicted proteins | sample WorMetTyACAVOLI3_FD_187424 | JGI IMG/M metagenome (GOLD analysis project Ga0209150, IMG submission 187424) | Marine gutless worms symbiont microbial communities from Max Planck institute for Marine Microbiology, Germany - Olavius algarvensis... ... | reverse complement strand
TCGAATACGCCACGCTGGAATGGGTGGACTGGTTTAACCATCGACGATTACTCGAATCGATCGGCGATATACCGCCGGTCGAGTATGAGCTGATGTATTATCAGCAACTGGAAGAGTCATTCGAGGCAGCATGACTCACACAAAACAGCCTCCGGAAATCCCGGGGCGATTCAGCGTTCTTTTTGGCATCAATTGAGTTGGACCCGGACAAAGCAAATAGGGTGGTGGTAATCGACGATCCAGTGTCAAGTCTGGATGAAAACCGTTCACTGACGACAGTTCAAGAGGTGCGGCAGCTTGTCAACCTGGTTAGCCAGGTTATTATTTTATCCCACAGCAAACCATTTCTTTACCGAGTGTGGGAGAGTGTGCCCCCAAACCATCGCACAGCACTTTGAATCTCCCTGGGTTTGTCGGAGGCTCAATTTCTTGAGAGGGAACCTAAAAAGGGCCTAAAAAGGGGACAGATCTATTTTTCGGTTTGGAACCTCCGCACTTACATAAAAAAGGACCCGGACGGGTCCCTTTTTATATATGTGGCGTCCCCAAGGGGATTCGAACCCCTGTTACCGCCGTGAAAGGGCGGTGTCCTAGGCCGACTAGACGATGGGGACACTGCGGTTTTACCAGAAAATCTGGTGGAGCCAGGCGGGATCGAACCGCCGACCTCAACACTGCCAGTGTTGCGCTCTCCCAGCTGAGCTATGGCCCCGTGAGAGAGCGCGTACTTTAATCAAGCACCTGGGTACTGTCAAGCGATATGGCGAGGAAAAACATGGGTTTAGCGAGGTTGCCGAGGTATGCCGGCGCGGAGTCTGTCAGTGCCGTGCCGGCCGTTGCCTTAACCCGGGATCGAGTGGCGGTTTGGGATCTGTTTACGGGTCGGTTTAAGGACAGGATTTCATACGATGCGATGTACCGGGCAGTGTTGGCAAACGATTCGTTTCAGCCGCTGCGAATTCAACGGACCGAACCGCTAGTGCCTGTTGCTTCGCAAAGCGGTAAGCCGATCCACGCCGAAATTTGCGGATCGTGATGCGATTATGGCAGGAACCCCCGAATGGCTTTATTGTCAATTGTTAAGCTTTTTTTAAGCATTCCTAATTAAAATGATTAGAATGGCGCTGATTTTTAACGATTTTACCCAGAAATCTGTTGAGTGAACTACAATTAAATCGTTTAAAATCAATATATTCGACTATAAACTTGAATTCAATTATAGTTTCGTATCGAGTGCAACTATATAAACCCGATACAGATTTCGGAAACCTTGAAGGATCAGGCGTTTGACTTCAGACATGTTATTCAAAGTTCTGGGCGACCGGTGGTTACGGTTAATCGTGACCTTGCTGCTGCTGGCCGCGCTCGCGTACCAGATTTCGCTGGTGATCTGGCAGTGGGTGCCGGCTCCGGAGCTGACGATGACGCAGCGCGATCGAGCCGTGTCCAGCGTCGCCAGCGTCGATAGCGGCGCCCAGTTTCAGCAGCAGGCGGCCGCCATCGGCCGCGCCTTTCTGTTCGGGAAAGCCGCGGCCAGGGCGGTCGCGGTCAATATCGAAGAGGTGGCGGAGACCCGGCTGAATTACAAGCTGCGCGGAATCTATTATTCGCTCGACGAGAGCCTGTCTTCGGCGATCGTCGAAATCAAACCGAACCAGACCAATCATTATTTGCTGGAAGATGAGCTCGCGGAAAACATAACCCTGGCCAAGATCGAGCCCGACCATATCCTGATCAGTCGTTACGGCAAGCTCGAACGCTTGAATTTGCAAAAACGCGAGCCGCCGGGCGGGAAAGGCTTTAGCCGCAGCGTCAGCGGCGGCGTCAATGCCAGCCAGACCGCATTGCTGACCAGCTATAAGCGCCGTTACAGCAGTAATCCGATGGCGCTGGCGACTCGTTTTCAAGCGATTCCGGTGCAGCAGGATGGCAAAAATATCGGTTTCAAACTGAAGGCCTTGCGGGGCGAAAGCCTGTTGAAGAAACTCAATTTCGAGGCCAACGACATATTTACCGCGGTCAATGGCGTCGCCCTGAATAACCCGTTTGAGGCGCTCGATGCGTTGAAATCACTGACCACCGCGAGCGATATCTCGGTGACTTTTATGCGCAATGGCGCCGAACAAACCCTGGATTTCCAGATTTAACAAGGCGCTGTCGATGAAAAAGCTGTCCACCGTGATATTTGCGCTAATTTGCCTCGGCCAGCCGGTCGCGGCCGAGGACGTAACGCTGAACTTTAGCGATGCGGATCTGGTAGCGGTAATCAACAGCGTGTCGCAGATCACCGGTAAGAACTTCATCATCGATCCGCGCGTCAAGGGCAAGATCAATGTCGTATCGTCCAAGCCATTGAACGAGGATGAAGTCTACAACGTATTCCTGTCGATTCTTCAGGTCCACGGCTTTGCCACCGTCCCGACCGCAAATGCGATCAAGATCATCCCCGACGCGACCGCGAAACAATCGGCGGCGCCGTTTACTTCGTCCAGCCGGAACCCGGGCGATCAGCTGATCACCCGCGTGCTCGTAATCGAGCATATCAACGCCGCGCAACTGGTGCCGATACTGCGACCGCTGGTAGCGCAGCAGGGTCATCTCGCGGCTTATCCGACGACCAACGTTTTAATCATTTCCGACCGCGCCGCCAATATTAAACGCATCGATCGCATCATTGCGCAGATGGACAAGAAGGTCGATTCCGATATCGAAATAGTCAAACTCGAGCACGCCTTTGCCGCCGAAGTGGTGCGGCTGCTGTCGAGCCTCAACGTGACTTCGCCGGATCAAAAGGCCGCGGCCGGCGGCGGCGTCAAGATTACCGCCGATGAGCGTACCAATAGCGTGTTGCTCAGCGGCGAGAGTACCGAGCGCCTCAAGTATCGTGCGATCATCGCCGACCTCGATTCGCCGGTGGAGTCGAGCGGCAATACGCATGTGGTTTACCTGCGTTACGCGGACGCCAAGAATATCGCGACCATCTTGAGTAACGTCGGCCAGGAAGCGATCAAGGCGGAAGCCAAGAATGTCGGCAGCGGCGGCGCCGGCGGCAAGGGGGAATCCGTCAACGTGCAGGCCGACGAAGCGTCGAATGCGCTCGTGATCAGCGCCCCGGCGTCGATCTATCCGTCGTTGCGCGCGGTAATTCAGCAACTCGATATTCCGCGCGCGCAGGTGCATATCGAAGCCATCATCGCCGAAGTATCGCTCGATACCTCGCGTGAACTCGGGGTGCAATGGGTCGCCGGAGATCAAGACAATGGCGCTTTTTCAACTCAGTTTAGCGATGTCGGCACGACTATTCCCGGTCTCGTCGCCGGTACGGCCGGTATTCCCGATGGCACGTCGCTTGGGCTGGGTTCGATCAGCGATAGCGGTCTCAGTATTGCGACCTTGATTACGGCGGTCGCCGGCGATTCGGATACCAATCTGCTGTCGACGCCTTCATTGGTAACCCTCGATAACCAGGAAGCCGAAATCATCGTCGGCCAGAATGTGCCTTTCGTCACCGGCGAGACCACCAGCAGCAGTACCGACGCGACCAATCCGTTTCGTACTATCGAACGCCAGGACATCGGCGTCAGCCTCAAGGTCAAACCGCAGATTAACGAAGGCGATGCCATCACTATGGAAATCGAGCAGGAGGTATCGAATATCTCCGGCACCGCGACCAGCGCGGTCGATATCGTTACCAACAAACGTTCGATCAAGACCACGGTCCAGCTCGAGGACGGCGCGCTGTTGGTGTTGGGTGGTTTGATCGATGAATCGGTAAGAGAAAGCGAGCAGAAGGTCCCCGGGCTGGGCGATATACCGATCCTGGGAGCGCTGTTCCGCTTCAAAACTACCCGCAACGAGAAAAAGAACCTGCTGGTGTTTATCCGCGCAACCATCATCAAGGATCCGGATCGTGCCCAGTTGTTGAGCTACAGGAAATATAATTTCATGCGCGATCTTCAGCTCAGGGCGATTAACGGTGAGCTCAACCGATTGCCGCCGGCACTGGTGCCTTACGAGGGCCCGATCATCCCGCTCGAAAGTCCTGCAGAACCGGCCGAAAATTCCGAAGCGGCGCCCGAGGCTTCAAGATCGGTATCCCGGCTCGATACCACAAGTATCCAGACCGACCGCAAGTAGCATCAGAAAATTCCTACAAATCCTGTCGCGGCTTGCGCTATGCGTTGTTGATTGATGCGCGTAAGTTTTGTTGTGCAACTAAATTGCACGGAAGTCAACGGGTAAAAAATAAAACAGGGAGGTCATCATGGCAAAGGGAATTGCAGGACCCGGGATATTAATATCGTCATTTTTTATCGGCGCCGGCGCAGTGGCGTTATTCGAAGATTGCCTTGGTTTAAATATCGAACGCTCCGGGTCGCTTGGTCAGTTCGACTATGCTCCTAAATGTGACGTCCGACAATGGGAAAAAACCCGCGCCTGTGATAGTTTTACGCGACATTGATTTCAACCAGGGAATTGATTTGAAAACCGTCATCGTTACCGGTGGAGCAGGGTTTATCGGCTCCGCGGTTATTCGCCATTTGATCGAGCACTCCGACTACCGCGTTATCAATTTCGATAAACTGACCTATGCCGGCAATCTCGAGTCGCTGCAAATGGTGGCTGATCATCCGCGCTACCACTTCGAAAGAGGGGATATCTGCGATACGCGCTTGGTGAAAAACGCATTCAACGAATTTAAACCCAGTGTCGTCATGCATCTGGCCGCGGAATCGCATGTCGATCGTTCGATCGATGGGCCGGCCGAGTTCATCAACACCAATATCGTGGGCACTAGCGTACTGCTGGAAGCCGCTCGACAGTATTGGGGCGATCTCGATGACGGCGACTCTTTTCGCTTCCATCATGTCTCTACTGATGAAGTGTTTGGCAGTCTGGGGGCCACCGGGCTGTTCGATGAGGATAGCGCTTATCAACCCAATTCGCCCTATTCGGCGAGCAAGGCCGCGTCGGACCACCTGGTGCGCGCCTGGTCCGAGACTTACGGCCTGCCGGTCGTGGTTTCCAATTGCTCGAACAACTACGGCCCTTACCAGTTCCCGGAAAAACTGATTCCGCTGATGATTCTGAATGCGCTCGACGGTAAACCGCTGCCGATCTACGGCCAGGGCGATCAGGTGCGCGACTGGCTTTATGTCGACGATCATGCGCGCGCTTTACCTGGTGATGGAGCAGGGTGTACCGGGTGAAACCTACAACATCGGCGGCCATAACGAAAAGACCAACGCAGAGGTTGTTAAAACCCTGTGCCGGCTACTCGACGACAAGATTGAACAACACCCCGACGGCATTAGCCGTTTCGAGGAGTTGATTACCCACGTGGAGGACCGCCCGGGACACGATCGGCGCTACGCGATCGATGCCGGCAAGATAAAGCGTGAGCTTGGCTGGGAGCCGCAGGAGACTTTCGAATCCGGGCTTGCCAAAACCATCGACTGGTATCTCGGTAACGGCAACTGGTGCGATCACGTGCGCGACGGCAGCTACCAGGGCGAGCGTCTCGGGCTCGCGGCGGGAGAGTAATATGAAAGGCATCGTCCTCGCCGGTGGATCCGGCACGCGACTGCACCCGATTACGCTGAGTTTGTCGAAACAGTTGATTCCGGTGTATGACAAACCCATGGTCTACTATCCGCTCAGCACCCTGATGTTGGCCGGTATCACTGAGATTCTGCTGATCTCGACGCCGCAGGATACGCCGCGCTTCGAGCAATTGCTCGGTGACGGCAGTCAGTGGGGTCTGCAGCTGAGTTACGCGGTACAGCCGAACCCGGATGGACTCGCGCAGGCGTTTCTGATCGGCGAACAATTTATCGCCGGCGATGCCTGTGCGCTGGTGCTGGGCGATAATATTTTCTTCGGCCACGATCTTGCGATATCGCTCAAACAGGGTGCCGGCAATCCGGATGGGGCCACAGTTTTTGCTTATCTGGTAACCGATCCCGAACGTTACGGCGTAGTCGAATTCGATGCGGATGGACGCGCGATCAGCCTCGCGGAAAAGCCGGCCAAGCCGAAATCCCGTTATGCCGTTACCGGATTGTATTTTTACGATAACGACATCGTCGATGTCGCCAAATCGATCGAACCATCGGCGCGCGGCGAGCTTGAAATCACCGATGTCAACAAGTGTTACCTGAAGCAGGGCAAACTCAATGTGGTCAATCTGGGGCGCGGCACCGCCTGGCTCGATACCGGCACGCACGAATCCCTGCTCGAAGCATCGAGCTTCATCGAGACCCTGGAAAAACGGCAAGGGCTGAAGATTTCCTGCCCGGAAGAAATTGCCTGGCGCCGGGGATTGATCAGCAGCGATCAACTCAGAGCTTTGGCCGAACCGTTGGTGAAAAGCGGATACGGTGAATACCTGCTGCAAATCATCGATGAACGCATCTTTTGAAATTAAACATTCGGCGGATTACCTGTCATCCCCGCGTTATACCGTCCTCACCGAGTTATACGGTCCTTACCGAGTTATAAAGTCACCCCCGCTTGTCACCCCCCGCAATTACTGTCATCCCTGCCATGTATTGTCATCCCCGCGTAAGCGGGGATCTCGAAATGATCTTCGTGATAAGATTCCGATACGTCGGAGCCCGCCGGGACCCACAGGGCCTAAAGCCGCGCAGGCTTACGCGGGAATGACAGAGGCGCGGGAATGACAGGGGTGCAAGAATGACAGGGATACCGGGAATGACCGGCAGGCAGCAATGAAAGTTATCGACACCCTGATTCCGGAGGTAAAGATCATCGAGCCTGAAGTGTTCGGCGATGAGCGCGGTTTTTTTTACGAAAGCTTTAACCGCCGGCGTTTTTTCGAGCTCATCGGCAGCGACCCCGATTTCGTGCAAGATAATCACTCGAAGTCGGCGCGCGGCGTGTTGCGCGGGCTGCACTATCAAATCGAACAGGCGCAGGGCAAGCTGGTGCGAGTCGCCAGCGGCAAGGTTTTCGACGTCGCGGTCGACCTGCGCCGTTCGTCGCCCAGTTTCGGTCGCTGGGCCGGGGCCGAATTATCGGCGGATAATCGCCGGCAAATGTGGATCCCGCCCGGATTTGCGCATGGCTTTTTGGTGCTCTCCGACGATACCGAGTTTCTTTACAAGACGACCGACTTTTACGCCCCGGAGCATGAGCGCACGGTTCAGTGGGATGATCCGCAGCTTGCCATCGACTGGCCGATCGATGATCTGGAATTGCGACTTTCCGACAGGGACAAAAGCGCTACGCCGTTCGCCAGTGCGGAATTTTTCAGTTAGATGACCAAATCGATTCTGATTACCGGCGCGGGCGGGCAGGTCGGGCATGAACTTGCGATAGCGGCCAGCCCTCACCGGCTTATCGCACTCGATCGGCGACAGCTCGACATCACCGATTCGACGCAGCTGGCAGCGGTAATTGAGGCGCACAGGCCTCATATTGTCGTCAATGCCGCAGCCTATACCCAGGTCGATCGCGCCGAGCATGAAATCGAAACTGCGTTTGCCGTCAACCGCAACGGCGTCGCCAATCTGGCGGAGTTCTGCCGGCAGGCAAAAATCCCGCTGCTGCAGTTATCGACCGATTACGTATTCGACGGCAGCAAAAAAGGCGCTTACTGCGAAACCGATCCGATCGCACCGCTTGGCATCTACGGCGCAAGCAAGGCGGAAGCTGAGACGCTGTTGCAAGCAAGCCTCGAAAAACACCTCATTTTGCGTACCAGTTGGGTGTTTTCGGCCAGTGGCAGCAACTTCGTCAAGACCATGCTACGGCTGGGCGGTGAACGCGAAGCGCTCGGCATCGTCGACGATCAACACGGTTGTCCAACCTCGGCCCGGAGTATCGCCGAAGTACTGCTGCAAATTGCCGACCGCTATCTAACGAACGCAACCATCGAATGGGGCGTTTATCACTACTGCAATTCACCGCCAACCACCTGGTTCGGATTTGCCCGGGAGATTTTCAAGCAGGCGGGAGGCTACCATGATTTGGAACTCAAGCCGATTACGACCAGCGAGTACCCGACGCCGGCGCAGCGTCCGCTGAACTCGATACTGGATTGTTCGAAGATAGAAACAGAATTGGGTATCCGGCCAAAAAGCTGGGCCGAAGAACTCACGCGGGTTATTTGAATCCGCGTTCTTCTCGAGTAACCGATAAGCTCTATCATCGCGGTACCGAAGAACCAGAATGCGGCCGGCGCCAGCACCGCGGTCTAACCTGGAACGGGCGCGGGCGATTGTGCAGAAGTGGCGAATAGTCTCCAGGCGATGTAATGCTTCTCTTGGTTATTCATGGTCTTATCGAAAACGCCAATTGTCGGAGGTATGGTCTTGGCATCGGAGGAGAATTTAGCGGATATAAATCCCTGTTCGGCAATCGTTGTTGTGAGGCGGCGCCGCTAGAGACTCACCTCGCAAAACCCTGCAATCCCGACTTCTTGTCTTGCGTGACCTATTTTTCTGGCGGGTCGAACTCATGCTACGGCGACTCGCTTAAGCACAGCTGAAATCCCGGGTGAAACAGGCTTGCGAACATTCGGATTAATATTAACCCGGCGACAATATATATCGTATTCAGGGGCCCAAGCAAGCGTCAGATCAAGGCGCGACTCGCCGCCAATGGTCATTCCATTGGCAAGAGTTGCAACGCGGAGCTGGCGCTTTCTTGGACCCCCTAACAAATTGATATTAAAAAGATAGGCCATCGCGTGTCTGCCCACAGACGGCGTTATCAGAACTTGCTGCAGAATAACTGCAGCGGCGTTCTGATGCCTTGCTGTGAGCAGACACGCGATGGCTGAATGCAACATATATTGTCGCCGGGTTAATTAAATAACCGGGTGCGCATAAGTGATAAATTGAATGGTGTAAGCCAGGGAATTTGTGTATGTTGGCGCAGTTTCTGAAATGATAGGCAAGGGTTTAAAAGATGAAAGTTACTATATTTGGCTCGGGCTACGTCGGCCTTGTTACCGGAGCCTGTCTGGCCGAGGTCGGCAACCAGGTGGTTTGTATGGACGTCGATCGTGACAAGATCGAACGCCTGAATCGCGGCGAGGTTCCGATCTACGAGCCCGGGCTGGATGAGTTGGTCAAGCGTGGAATGGAGCAGGGTCAACTGGAATTCACCACGGGACTCGAAAAAGCCGTAGCGCACGGCTTGTTTCAGATGATTGCGGTCGGGACGCCGCCCGGTGAGGATGGCTCGGCCGATCTGCAATATGTTCTGGCGGTGGCGGAGTCCATCGGGCAGCACATGAATGAGTATAAAATCATCGTCGATAAGTCGACGGTGCCGGTCGGTACCGCAGATCAAGTACGCGGCACAATTAGTAAACAGCTGTCAGAGCGCAATTTGTCGCTGGAGTTCGATGTGGTTTCAAACCCGGAATTTCTGAAAGAAGGGGCGGCGATCGAAGATTTCATGAAACCGGACCGAATCGTTATCGGTACCGACAATCCGCGTACCACCGAGTTATTACGCATGCTCTATACCCCGTTCAACCGTAATCATGACCGTATCATCGCGATGGACGTGGCCTCGGCCGAACTCACCAAGTATGCCGCGAATGCGATGCTGGCGACCAAGATCAGTTTCATGAACGAGATGGCGAATATTGCGGAGCGGGTAGGTGCCGACATCGAACATGTGCGCCAGGGGATCGGCTCGGATCATCGTATCGGTTTCCAGTTCATTTACCCCGGCTGCGGCTACGGTGGTTCCTGTTTCCCGAAGGATGTTCAGGCCCTGAGTCGCACCGCCCATGCCATCGGCTACGACTCCAAGATCCTGGATGCGGTCGAAGCCACCAACTATCAGCAAAAGGAGATACTGTTTGCAAAGATCAGCAAGTTTTATTCGGGTGATCTGGCGGACAAGACTTTCGCGCTTTGGGGTCTGTCTTTTAAACCTCGAACCGATGACATGCGTGAAGCTCCGAGTCGCACCCTGCTGGAGAGTCTGATCGCCGCGGGCGCGAAGGTGCGTGCCTATGATCCGGTAGCGCTCGATGAAGCGCGCCACCTATATGGAGAAACCGCCGGCCTCGAGTTTTGCGAAAGCGCCGAAGAAGCGCTGCAGGGCGCAAATGCGCTGGCGGTTGTGACGGAATGGAAGAATTTCTGGAGTCCCGATTTCGGCAATCTCGCTGAACAGCTGTCCGATAAGGCGATTTTTGATGGTCGCAATCTCTATCAACCCGACGCCTTGAAACCGTTCGGCTTGAGATATTTTGCGATTGGGCGCGGCGAGCAACTCGGCTGATTCGAATTCCTTAAACCGAAGCCTGCGAGAATAGCCGATAAAACCGGTCACCGCGGTTCCGGGCTAGCGAAGGCAGCGGTCGTTACCAGCAGTAATGACGCGGTCTCGATGATCTGATGGTCGGCAGAGTGCTCGAAGTCCGGCACGGCCGGATTAACTCCGGATATCGTCAGCAGGCCCCGTGATGCGACAGAAATTATTACGGGGTTAATAAAGTCGTTGTCTCGGTTGTTTCAAGCAATGCGCAGACCCCGAGGATTTGTCGGCGGGTAAAAATGCCGTTATTACCCGTAGAAATGCCGGGGTTTAGATGTGGGGAAGTGCCACCATTTAGTTGTATATAATTAGCATTATTCAGATTTATTTAGGAGATTTTATGGTCAAATGCAAACTTAAACCCTATTATTATTCAGTAACATAGATATAAAAGTTATCAAATGGCTTCAACTAACGACCTGCCCTATTCATTTTGCAAGCGCTACGGCGTGATAGCGGGGTTATCGCCGGTGTCGGGCAAGCTCAAGCTGACACTTAAAAACGGGGCGCCGGCGGCGGCGGTTTCCGAGGCGCAGCGTTTGCTCGGGATGATCGATGAAATCGAGGTCGAGTCCGATATCGAATTCAATCGGCTGCTGAGCCAACACTTCGAGAACAATCGCGAGACTTCGTTTACCGAAGCCGAGAAAATCGGTGGCGAGCTTAACTTGGATGAGGTCGCGCGTGAGTTGTCCGAACCCGAGGATTTGCTCGAAAGCGACGACGATGCTCCGATAATTCGGCTCATCAATGCCCTGATTACCGAGGCGATCAAGGAAAACGCGTCGGATATTCACGTCGAGCCGTTCGAGTCGAGGCTTTCGATCCGATTCCGCGTCGATGGCGTGTTGCGCGAAGTACTCGAACCGCCGCGCCAGATAGCTAGTCTGCTGGTGTCGCGCATCAAGGTTATGGCGCAGCTCGATATCGCCGAAAAACGGTTGCCGCAGGATGGGCGCATCGCGCTTAAGGTCGCCAATCGGCCGGTTGATATCCGCGTTTCGACCTTGCCGTCGGGGCATGGCGAGCGCGTGGTGATGCGTCTGCTCGACAAGCAGGCGGGGCGCTTGGATTTGAAGCAGCTCGGCATGGGAGACAAGGTCGAAACGCGACTGGAGAATATGATCCAGAAGCCGCATGGCATAATCTTGGTGACCGGGCCTACCGGTTCGGGCAAGACCACGACGCTGTATGCGATGCTGTCGGTATTGAACGACGCCAGACGAAATATCCTGACGGTCGAGGACCCGGTCGAGTACGATCTCGACGGCATCGGCCAGACGCCGGTTAATACCAAGGTCGATATGACTTTTGCCAAGGGCTTGCGCGCGATATTACGCCAGGATCCAGACGTTGTTATGGTCGGGGAAATTCGAGATAACGAAACGGCGCAGATTGCGGTGCAGGCGAGTTTAACCGGGCACTTGGTGCTGTCGACGCTGCATACCAATTCGGCGGTGGGTGCGATTACGCGGCTACAGGATATGGGGGTAGAGCCTTTTCTGCTGTCGTCGACCTTGCTCGGCGTCATTTCGCAGCGGCTGGTGCGCAAGCTGTGTGCCGAGTGTAAATCGGTGACTCAGCTCGATGTCGAGCAGGTGAATGGGTTTGAGGTAAGCGGCGATGATGTGATTTACCAGTCGAACGGTTGTCCCGCCTGCTTGCAGACCGGTTTTCGCGGGCGCACCGGTATCTATGAAATGATCGAGATCGACGATTCGCTCTCGACGATGATTCACGACGGCACCAGCCAGACTAAGTTGGAACGTTATTGCCGCACCCAGAGCCGAAGTTTGCGTGAAGACGGCATCCGCAAGATGGTGCAGGGCGAGACCACGCTGGACGAGGTTTTGAGGGTTACCCGGGATGGGGGTTAGATATCAACAACCCCGACCAGGCAGTCATCCCGGCGCCGGCTGCCATTCCGGCGCTGGTTGTCACGCCCGCGCTGGTTGTCATCCCCGCGTTGTTTGTCATCCCCGCGTAGGCGCACTGCTGTCCGGAATAAATCATAATGCCAACTGTGCTTGATGTATTTGGAAATCGGATTTCCATTTTCGTCGTCGTTTAAGTACTTCGAATTCGAGTCTGGGTCGCTGGAATAGAGTCGATT
>Ga0209150_1000461_pt1 | contig 12505 bp, 9 predicted proteins | sample WorMetTyACAVOLI3_FD_187424 | JGI IMG/M metagenome (GOLD analysis project Ga0209150, IMG submission 187424) | Marine gutless worms symbiont microbial communities from Max Planck institute for Marine Microbiology, Germany - Olavius algarvensis... ... | reverse complement strand
CCTTTCCCGCGATCTGATCGCGATTCAGCAGCTGATCCAGGCAAGCCCTATCATATGGTAATAAGTTACTATCACTTTCCCACAAATGCAAATTGCATTTACTTATTTACTCGGTAGACTTAACGCCGTCACTTCCGTTTTTATGTAAACAAAGGCACGAGTTGTCGGTGGAAGAAACGGTTCAAGTTCCTTAAGATAATCGTTAAAAACCAATCACAAACATCGCGATTTTGATGTTACACGATGTTGGAAATAATCGCGATTGCGATGTCGATGTCGATCATCGTAACAACACTATTTGCCTTCATCTGCTTTGAAGCACAGTTTTAAACCATGTTATATTTGCTAACTGTGGTGGTCTTACTATCATCAGTGAAATGTAATACTTTTCTACCACTGTAAACTGCATTGAACTAAGTTGTGAGAAAGAATGTGATGCTGGTAAATTAATAATGTGTGTAGTATGTGTTTGATGTAGTACAACAGCGAAAGATAGATATATGTCAGAAGAAGCCCGGGCACGGGACAGAGCACATAGTGATTTATATCATGAAGTCCGTATTGCAGCCGAGGCGCATCGACAGGTTGCTAAATACAGTGTGTGTCAAAAAAATACAGTTTGTGTCAAGAAAATGTCGCAAGTTTTTAAAAATAATTTTTGGCACGTCATCAGCAGACATTTTTACCTCGAATGGCACTGAATGGCCTATTTTTGTGCTGATGTGCTGTTAAGAACCTACTCTCTCTCTCTCTCTCTCAGCAGACATTCAAAAATCAGCTACAGGTATAACTTTCTCAACTACTCACTTTACTTACTTTATTTTGCTCCGATGTGAAATGACATAAATGATGTGTTTTCCACATCACTGTTATAGCGTCACCGGAGCATTCCGCAGAGCATCTTCGACAAGGCCGTTTATCAGTGGAGAACATTACTGCATGCATGTGTGAAGGCAAAGGGGCATCATTTTGAACATATGCTGTAAACAATTGATTCTTTTCAGAGCCACCCAACCACAAAAACAGGCTTTTTTCAGAGTCACTCACAGTCTACCGGAGAAAACGCATTGCACTTTACGTGTTTTAGCATTTGTGGTAGTTTGCAAGGTAATGTAGGCACACGAGAATATAGTTAAGTTGAAAATTTTATATACATTCAATAGCTGGATATAGGGCTTGGCTCGATCAGCGTTTCATCGCGATACTGGTACAGGCAGAGCCAGCCTAGTTATGGCATCTGCTGTACTGTACAGACAGATTGTCCCCATACCATAATAATTGTCTGGCGTGTTTATAGTGTGAGCAGTACTGTATAAAAGGGTCTCACACCAAACACACACCACTACCAGTCAGTATTAGTACTACCCTTTCTACTCAGCAGTCAAATCCTTTGTGGTCCCCTGTTGGTGCTAACTGCTAATGATCGCGATTAGCTGTTAATGACGTCACGATCACCGATCGCATTGCTTAGTGATCGAGGCAAGCCCTAGGCGGATATTGTACCTCTAGTTGTACCATTAAATATCAAAATCAGTCAACTTTTATTTAAGATATACCAAGTCAAACTTAGGAAATTGTTACACAGTGCACGTCATTTCTGTTACTGCTGCTTCAGAGCAACATAAATTTAGTAAAAACGAGGTAATTGAAAAAGTTATACCTGTAGCTGATTTTTGAATGTCTTCTGATGACACATGCCATGCCAACAAGTAGCTCTGCTGTCGCAAAGAGGCTGCATGATGCTTTATGTGTGTGAGTAGTTAGCTTCCATAGTACCAAATGTCGAGCAGAGTCTCTTATTGTTAGTTACATAGCTACAGATTTATCACTGCATACAATTAAATGCTGTTTTGTTGTCTTTGGCGTAATGTTGAAACTTCTTGTCATAAACATTTCGTCATCCTTTTTCGCCATCAACAAGCTCCGCCACTTACTACCAGTGATGTGTCACAACTTATGGGACCGCGGTCTGTCGGCACCATATTGATAACACCTGACAGGTAGCAGCATTAACATCACGCAGTTAAGCCAGATATAGGCTCAGAATCACGATTTCTGCCTACCGCACCTGCATTCGACCTCCTAGTTAGGGGGGTTCTGTCGGTATATTGCCATGCCCTTTGGTATGGAAAAAGTAGAATGGCTTGGCTACCGGACGATGTAAAAATTTTGAAGATATGTTTATTCGTTTTGATAGAATGTACGAACGTGACAGACACACACACAGACACCGCATGACGACATAGGCCGCGTTTGCATAGCATTGCGCAGCAAAAATTATAAAAATTAGTGAATTGTTTAGACACAGTGTATAATCTAGAATGTAATGTGTAATAGTGTGCATTTTTGATACTGTAGGCTAGTTGTCCCACTGCTTGACTGCAGCTGGCCAGTAAAATGGTAGCCGCAGATGCAGCATTGTAATCATCATCATCATCATTATTGGCAAACTTCAAGGAGCATATTCATGCTGACAACTTCGTCCTTCCCTGTCCAGCACCTTATGCCGTGGTGTAAGGGATAGTGGAATTATGCGCAGAAAATCGGCAAATTATGCGCAACGTTTTTCAGGATTATGTGTACCTTTTTTGCCAATTATGTGCAAATTATACTCATTGAATATTTCGCTGTCACTCAAGGTCACTCGAGGACGTTTTAAATGACACACTTGTCTAGGGTATGTGTGAGTTCCTGTTAGTATTCCATTGTAATTATGGCTGTATCTTGTATTATTTCCAAGATATTGGCCGAAAATCGCTATTTTTCGTACCCCTTGCATCCGATGCCCCGCTCGGGGGTACCCGTTGAAATATTATCATACCATTTCATACAGAAAACTAGAATAGTGTGGCTACCTGATCGTGTAAAAAGTTTGATGATATGTGTAGCCATTTTGATAGAATACCAGCGTGTGACAGCATAGTCTACGCTAAAAAGAAAGATCGCGGATGTGTTGATTGTCGAAAACTGATATGAGTTCTGCAATAACAGTTACATTACAGTTTTGCTAGCACATTTCCTTGCACTTCAGTGTTTTTGCTGACAAAAAAAGACAAATAATAGAACTCATGAAATTATGCACCGCTTGTCTAATTAAGTGCAAAGATCATGCGGGCACATAATCGCATAATTCCACAATTCCTAGTGTATGTACTCAAAGTTGAGGAGATTGTCATCCGCCTGAACCGTTCATGCTGGCCATCCCCAACTAGCAGTATACTGGTTACGGTATTATCATACATCACTTGTCATAAATTCATAATAACTTTGGTATTGTACACGAAAAGAATTGTGTATGTACGTTGTTTCGGCTCTTGCTGCAGTGTTTTCACGGTCAGTGTACTTTGTTTTTTTGTCAGACCCGGCAGTACATGCAGAAGATAATAAAGCCTGGTATTGTACTTAGTCATTTGTGGTATGTATTGTTTTGTATTTGGCAGATTTTTATTTGCACAGTACAAATGGAATTCAGATATCCAATCATTTGTTTTCAGTAACACTGCAACTTTCCATTGTCAATATATTTGCAGTCAAATGGCCAAAATTTAGGCTCAAAATTTTGGTTCTTGGGGATTCTGTAGGGGTACCTCCCCAAAAGGGAGACGACATACAGGACATGTGTACCATCATTCAAAATTTCACACTGATCCGTGCTACTATTGCTGAGATATCTGTAACAAAATTAAAAAATGGACAGAGCAACAGCAAACTTAGTACCCTGTCGTACTAACGTATGGCAGGTACGTATAGCAGGTAATAATTTACACAATTTCAGATAAGTAGAGTCAGCATTTCCTTAGCCATAGCATCACATTGATTAATTTTTGTAGGAGCTGTGAATACACTGTCGTTCTTTATCTTTAAAACGATTCTCATTAAGCTGTGCTAATATGCAATGCAGTGTTTTTGTAGCTTTTTTGCTCTTATGTACTGCGTCTTCGTATGTACAGTCTGTTGTGTTGGTGTAGTGAAACATTAGAAGACATATCACGGAAACTAATCAAAGAGAACGGCCTTGAGGCTGGTTTAGCATTCCCGACGGGTGTGTCACTGAACAACTGTGCTGCTCACTACACGCCCAATGCCGGAGACAACACTGTACTTCAGTACGATGATGTGATGAAAGTTGACTTTGGCGTTCACATTAACGGTAGTTATGACTGGTGTGTACTGTAGTGTGTCGTCTACTAATCAAAGTTTTGTAGACAACGGCTTGTAAGTGAAGTAATGGATGATAATTTTTTTCAAATGTGCTCAGCTCAAAGTTCGATTAGATGGAGTATTATGTAATTAGTTAGTAGCACACGTTGCACGGTTTTTGAAAGCACACTTGAGCATGCAGTATTCGAAGTAGCATTCGTTTCCAAGTACAGTAAGCTTTCTGATCTGCCTGCATGTTGGTTAAACCTCGCATGTCTGTGTTTGACATATATTCATTTAACATACATACATACATAACAATTTGTATAGCACGCAATATGTAGGCCACAGAAAACAAAAGTCTGCATTTTCTTCATCTTTATGATTTTTTTTTCCTACAACTTTGTGCGACTGTTGTGCCTCTGCCAAATGGAATGGAGGACTGCAAGGTGTACTGTATTAGTACTTGCTATACTAGGCAGCTTGCTTTGATGACAGTAGTTTGTAAAAGTGAAATAATTGCAATGAACGTCTGTGAGAAATTGCAGCATTGCTAGTTTGATAGACTGTTGCTAACGAGTAGCAATGATGCTTTGCAAAAAATAGACTGTATTCCAAAAAAGTAGTACATTAAACTCATGGTGATAACTTTGTCAATTGTTAATGGATTTTCAAAATTCTTTCACTGCTGGAAAGAGAAGTAAATTTCCAACAAAACCCATATAACACTTTCCATCATACCTTCAATATATTGCCGCACTACCTTGCGAAAGTTAGGAGTTTGAATATGTGGTAATTTCCCCTCAAAAAAACAATTTAAAAATCGTGTCACATTTGACATAAATTGAAACGTCTCTTGTCTTATGGCTGAATAGTGTCACAGTAGTTGCTCGAAGTGTCTGCCTTTTGCCCGCACATCTGCACGAAGACGTCCATGCCACTCATCAATTGCATTGTCAATGATGGTCTGTTCAGTGCCATGCCAAACATGCAGAAAATGCTGCTTCAGTTCACAACACTTTTTTTAGATAAAATCGTCTTGCTATTTACAAAGAATATTTAACAAGAACTGAAAATTGAAACAACAAGTAAGTAAGTAAGCTAAGTGCATTAGAATTGGGTGAGTGTTCAAAAATTAATGCATGTTACATTTTCGTCTCCATTTTCTTCCAGATATGCCAAAATGTGAACGTTTAACTTTTGCAGTGTAGTGTGGCAACATACTGAAGGTATGGTGGGAAGTATTATATGGATTTTGTTGGAAATTTACTTCTGTTTCCAGCAGTGAAAGAATTTGGAAAATCTGTTAAGAATTAACAATGTTATCGCCATGAGTTTGATGTACTTCTTTTTGGGGACACAGTGTAGATGCAACTAGCAGGAAGAGTAGCTGACTAAAGATAGATGCGGCATAACACACCTCCTCTCCACAGCATCTGCAAAACTGCTGTTACTTCGCATGCAGTTCACATTCATCAACCTGATAAACATATTGCTTGAAGTTATGTCATTCATGACATAGACTTTCATAAACCCAGCTGTTTCGAGGTTCATTACATTACCATAAAATCAGATCAGTATTGTTTGTACCGGTGTCTTTGTGTCACGCAGGTCGAATAATGGACTGTGCATTTACAATGGCTTTCAATCCTCGATATGATAACCTTCTGCAGGCAGTTAAAGAGGCCACGAATACAGGAATTAAGGTTTGGATTCTACATCTAACGCAACATCTCGCATACATAATGCAGAGATTTATAATATGCAGAGCAGTTTTTGATGTCATTCACAGTGGTAAAAGGTAAAATTTTAAGTTTATATAATATGCAAAGATTGCTTTGAGACATGGACACTGAAATTCCTCCTTACAGGCAGGCCGTCAGTTGAATCCTTTCAACTTGTCCGAAAGGTGTAAGTAAATAAGTAAGTAAAACATTTCTATAGTGCCAAAATCTGTTAAAGAATCAAGGTGCAGGGGCGTGGCAGCGTGTCTTGTGCCTTTTTGCCATGTGGTCATGTTGCCACCTCTCCTGTTCAATTGTGTGGTCATCATATTATGATGCTCTGGTTACTCATTTTGATGCCTTGAATGTGAAGCAATGGTTAGCAGTAACTTGCCATGAGTGAGGCACAGGATATCACCATATTACAAATTATTGTGCATTGCCACTTCTTTTTGGTTAAAGTTGTCCACACAGCTGCTTAAGTATCGTTTGCTATATCAGATGCATTTTGCATGCTTTTGAGTAGGACCAGAAATTTTCTTGTATACTTAATGCATATTTTTTTCCTGTGCATGCATTTGTAAGTCAGTGGCCCGATTTACAAATAATCTTAAGATTTATCTTAAGTCCTGTCTTAAGATTATCGTAAGTTCATGAGTTAAGATGTCGTAGGATTTTCTTAAGATAATCGTAAGTTAATTTACGAAACTTATCTTATTGTAGAACATCGTAATATTATCATAAGATAATCATAATTACTATAGCAACCAATCACAACAGCCTAAGTAAAGTCACATTTTGACGTTAAGATAACGTTATTAACGATGATGTAACACCTCTTGTTATATGTGCAGCGGGTATCATATTAACTCCTCTTGTTGTATGTGCAGCGGGTATCATATTAACACCTCTTGTTATATGTGCAGCGGGTATCATATTTCTGAAAATTGACATTTGCACGATGGGTTAATTTGAAGTTGAATTAGCTGTTTAATTTCTACAATAAAAAGTTACAATAGATAACCACAGCTAACCACCGACAAGCTGGTGGAGAAAATCGTCAAACATGACAGTTGGACAATCCAGCCTGGTATACTTAGCCCACCAATGCTACGACTGACATCCGGAAAGACGTTGTGGCTAGATTTGCAACCAGTTGACATCAAAAGTCGATGGAGGCATAACTGGAAGTCGGCTCAGGTGGTCAATTCTCACTTAGTGTGTGACCCCACAATCCGGCAACCGGGTTTCGACCTCCCTCGGCAACAGTGGTCTCTGCTGAACCGTTTTTGCACGGAACAGGGACACTGCGGTGCCTGCAGAAGGAAAAGGCGACTTAGAGACACTGATCTGTGTCCTTGTGGTGAGACCCAGACGATGTCTCACATTGTCGAATCCTGTCCCCTGACAAAACTGAATGGCGGCTTATCTCGGCTACACTCTGCGGATGAAGATGCTGTTTCGTTGCTGACCAGTTATGGTTAATGACACTCATACGAGAAGAAGAAGAAGACCACAGCTAAAAGTCATTCGCCTTGAATATGCCCAATTTAAATATGCTGGAAACCCAGACAAGTGATGCATGCTACCCCCTGGCGACAATGTTTACATCGCTCGAGTCTGGGCGCTTTCGTCAGATTATGACTTTTAATTGCAATTTGCATGTAATCTGCTCTAATCACATTTTGTTAATCTGGCAACAACATTGAACAACAATTTATTTAAAAGTAATACTTAGAAACGCAATGTTGGCGTAAAAATGAGCCATTTATTTATGTTTTCATGTCGCAATTATTATCGTTTGCGGTCTTAAGATTATCGTAAGTTTGTCTTAAGTTTATCATAAGATTTTTTGTAAATCAACATTGTCGTAAGATTACGTTAAGATTGTCGTAAGTTTGGTCATTATCCTAAGATAATCGTAAGATTGTCTTAAGATTATTTCTAAATTGGGCCACAGAATTGTAAGTTAATAGCTTTTTTGATTTTTTCGAATTGAAGATGCCATGTCGATGCATGGCGCAAAACATTTATAAGCATTGCTACTATTGTGTACTGAAGGCAGTTGGACTAGCTGACAGAACTCCTCAATAGCTGTCTTTAAGTACCATTTGACTTTTGCATCTTTCATTGCTCTGACACTGTTATTTAGCTGATGGGAAGGGCATCCTGTTTGTAAAATGTTTACACCAACAGTCCTCTTTAAGGCTTACTTCGGCATCTCAGCTTAACATGTAGTAATTCTAGAAAAACAAACCAGTAGAATGAAAACTGAAAATGTTACTTGTAATCATTATCTGGTAGTTTTGACTGTGTTATCATGGAATTGATTTTTGTGTGACACAGGAATCTGGAATTGATGTCCGACTGTGTGACATTGGTGCAGCAATACAGGAAGTTATGGAGTCGTACGAGGTTGAGATTGACGGGCGAACTTACCAAGGTATTACCAATAACACTATCTCGTGTCATTTGCAAGTTTCGACATTTGACTGTAACAAAAAAAAACATTTAGCCGTTGGGACACTTCACTAGATGTGAAATAAGTCATCGGGTGAATAGTGAGAACGTTACATAGTTGCAGTGCAGTCATTGTTGAAAGTTTAATGATAGAATGTTGTATCATTTTTGAAAATTTGTTTATTGTGTGAACTATACTTTTTATGCAAGGTGTAGAGTTTTATAATATTTAACATATAATGAAGGTATCTGTAATTATAAAATATTACTGTTTGTTGCAGTAAGAAGCATACGAAACCTGAATGGCCATTCCTTAGGACCTTATAGGATTCATGCCGGCAAAACTGTACCAATTGTGAAAGGTGGTGATGCTACAAGAATGGAAGTAGGTGTCTGCTTTGAGCAGAATTCAGTTGTGTAGTGGTATTCACTGTGTGTGATTTATTGTTGTGTGGTGATCTATACTCATTTAGTTTATGATTTTATGTTGCGTGACAAAGATTTTCAAACATTTTGGCTGGGTTCCCACCGACCTAGAATGTTAGGGAATTGACGTCAGGGAAAGCCAGGGAACTTTGCTGGTGGTCAGAGAAAAATAGCATGTATTATGAGACTGAGCAACTGTTGCTGTAATATTGTTTCGGTCAAGAAGCATGATGTGTGATTTTGGATTGGATTTTTTTGTTATTTATTTTGTCATTTTAAAATTGAAAGTGGTTACATATATGTGTAAAGTATTTTCCGGCAGTCAAGGAAAGTCCGGAAATTTCATTCATGATGTTCATGAGTGGAAACCCTGTGTAGCTTATGCTAAAGGTAGAATATATCTTAGCTGACCATTATGTATGTTGCTGTCATATTGTATGATGTTAATTATGTATTTTAAGTTTATCCATTAGTCTCTGTGGTGATTGCAGGAAGGAGAATTTTTTGCCATTGAAACATTTGGCAGCACTGGGAAAGGATATGTACATGATGACATGGAAACGTCACATTACATGAAAAATTTTGATATCGGCAATATCCCAGTTCGGTATGCATGAAAGCCTGATAATTATCAACAGTTTATCAACAGTTGCATTGTAGCATGTGTTTTTTTATATTAAAAATTACTGTGTTATATTATAAATTTATTATTAGTGTGGCATAATATTTCTTATAACAGTTATGTCCCAACAACTGAATCTGTCTTTCTGTGGTACTCCACACATTCATGTTGTTTATTTTTATCTTTTTAATTCAATTTTTGTTTTGTATTGCTAAACTTTGCTGGTGTATCTTGCACACAGCTTATGGATACAGTATCTATACACTTACATTCATTCTCTCATAGTGTTTAACATTTATTCAAAAGTGTTGGATATTTATGGCCAAGCGTACACATATGCATATGTAGTATACTATTAGCTGTTGTGGCTGATTTAATCAAGTGGACTTCTGTCTCTGGACTGATTTTGTTGTTTATTTCAGGGTGAATAAATCGAAGCAGCTGTTGTCTGTTATTGACCGAAACTTTGGGACACTTGCATTCTGTCGCCGCTGGCTGGATCGGCTGAATCAGAGCAAATATTTGATTGCATTGAAGAACTTGTGTGATCTTGGCATTGTTGATCCCTACCCTCCCCTCTGTGACATTAAGGGCTGCTACACGGCACAGTATGAGCACACTATTCTGCTCAGGCCAACGTGCAAAGAGGTGCTAACCAGAGGTGATGATTACTGAGTGATTCCTGATTATTGACTGATTCCATGTGATATTGGCTTATTGCCTAAAGACTGTGAAATCCTGTGTGTAATTTTTCATTGCTTACTGTTCCCATTTGTAACCGATAACACTCTACACTGTATGTGCTAGTATGTATTACATTTAAGTAGGGATGTGCTGAAAACCAAAATTTGGTTCGGATTTGTGAACCATCCAAAAATTTGACATCCTTTCGGACGGTTTTCCGATAGAAACTGCATGAAATCCGCCATTCAGATAAAAAGTGACTAAAAGTAACTTTCCTCGTATTAAATGTGCATCTAAAGAATGTTTTAAAACACAACCGAAACAGAGTTTAGCACACAGATTTTAGAATGCAATTATATTGTTGTCGATGTTGTGAGTGACGTCAAAGTCATGTCATCCACTGTCGCTTTAATATTTGCTGTAAATTAACTACTCGGCTATTACATGGGTAGCAAATAACTGTAATATCCAAACCGAACCGTGTTTTTTTGAGCCAAACCAAACCAAACTCATTCCGAACCGAATCCCAAGTTTAGCGCATTAGGGGTGTCTCACGTAATGCGCTCTATAAATGTACGATACTTACTTACTTACTTACTTACTTTTGTTCAAAAACCAAGGAGAAATAAAAAAATCTATTCTGCACATCCCTAAATTGCAGCTTATGGACATATGTTATGCTTCCTTCACTTTTGCATACGTGACAGCAAGTATCCTGTTTTAATAAAGATATTCCTGTTTACTGATATATGAGCAGCAACTGCAGTATGTTTTACATCATAAACACTAGTCACAGGAAAGACTTAAGAAATAGTCTTTGTTATGATCAGGGTAATAAGAAGATCTTGAAATCAGAACAACTTGGTTATCTTGATTGTGAACATCTGATTTAATTTTTGGCAAATACTGTTCATTTTTTACCATTGCCCTTCAGTGATATTATGTTGAATTGGATGTTAAACCTTACCATACTACAACTACTGTTCATTTTTTTGCAGTAGTACTTAGTTGAACATGGATTTTCACTATGTTTAGTTTAAATATAATTTTGAATTTTTTTGCATATTACTCACTATATTTATATTGAAAGTCGTCGAACACTAAACGTGAACAAAGGTTTGAATAAACTGCTTACTTTAATGAGTGGGAATAAAGAAAGTGATGTGCAACTGTGACGTAGTGTGCAACAAGTGTTGCTGACTGGTCACTGGTGTAAATAAGTCGTGCTTGCTATTGTGCTTGCCATGGAGATGAGAAGTTACGACACACCACAGCTGTAAAATCTCGACTTCTATGCTTTCTGCAACAGTATATGTACACCACTTGTCTGGCAAGTCTAAGCTTGTTGCATTATTGCATCACTGCATTATTTTCTTATTGTTCTAGGTCTTTGATCTCTTGATTAAACATTCTGAGTACAAAATTTGTAGGTACTTGAATTTAATAACATCTTAAAAGTGTTCATCTTCATTTCCTTGAGATTGATGTTGTAAATTGTTTTTTATAAGAAAGGGTTGTGATAGCAGGCAGTAGTAACAGACAATTATTTTGCCAGTGGGCAGCCAGACAAACACACGTGAATACAGTAGACAAAAACGAACACAGGTTTATATATACAAGATAAAAACTGTGACAGAAGACTCGCAAATGGATACAAATTTTTAAAAATACTGGAGATTTAAAAAAAGATATTAAAAACAGTGATTGACTCAAACTTGCTTAATTACTAATACAATAGTGATGGCTGAATACAAACTAAATTGTATCACACAAATAACGGATTACGGTATTGGTACTACTCAACATCCTGAGTCTGAACTTATGACGCCTCTTAAGAATACGATCCTTATAACGCAACGACTCTGCTAACACGTAGCTCTGCTGTCGCAAACAGGCCGCGCGTGCTTCGTATCTGTGAATAGTTAGCTTCATTGTTTCAATCGTACAATATAAATGTACTGATTATTATTATTACCTCGACTGCAGTTTTTTTTATTATTAGTTACTTTGACTTCAAATTTACCAGTATGTACAATTCGATTCTGTTATGTTGTCTTCAGTGTGACATCGAGCCTTGCTGTCATACACACGATTTACGGACGACCATGAATGTGTATAGCGCGAGACCACGCTTGGTCGGTCTTGGTCAACCGTGATTGTGTACAGCGCGTCGCGCTTAGTCGTCCAATACCCGCAGTAAACAGAAAGCCGGTCGCTAAGTGCAAAATATAAACCAGGGTGCAGCAGATATTGATCGCAAAGCCAGATATTCGTTGAGAATCGAGATTTTAGCCTACCCCACCTGCATCCGAGGCCCCCGTTAGGGGGGGGGAGTTCTCGTGGGAATATTGCCATGCCGTTTGGTATTGAAAAAACTAGAATGGTGGCCCATTGTTTCGGGTACCCGACGGTGAAAATTATTTGAACATATTCGTTTTGACAGAATGTA
>Ga0209150_1000451_pt1 | contig 12816 bp, 13 predicted proteins | sample WorMetTyACAVOLI3_FD_187424 | JGI IMG/M metagenome (GOLD analysis project Ga0209150, IMG submission 187424) | Marine gutless worms symbiont microbial communities from Max Planck institute for Marine Microbiology, Germany - Olavius algarvensis... ... | reverse complement strand
CGGTACGTACAGAAATTTGTTACAACATTTAGGATGGTATTTGTCCACCAAATGCTGAAATCGGCATTGATATACTGCGACTGTAATGGGGATCCGTTAGGCCCTAGGGATCCGTTAGCCGGCCTGCTAGCCGAGAACTCAGCGGCTATATATGTGGTATATACCTATACACATAATCGCCGCTGAGAATACCTCCTATTCAGTTTAGCGGAGGATAACTGGCGTGCGCGTGCGTGCGCGTTTTGAACAAAAATAACATTACCGTCATGTACAATAGTATAATTACTGCCAATATTCATCCCAACATCATCCGAAGTATCTAACTATCATTCACAATCGTGAGTTATTTGCCGAAAATACCAATCACACAATAACACTGCTTAGCTAAAATGTAAACAATAAGTAAGCAATTATTCTGAAACATTAGGGATGGACCGCAGGCGAATACCGTAGTTTTAGTATTCGATCGACAATTTTATTCACATACTGTTGTTTACTTATTTTTTTGTAGAGCTAGCGTACTTGTAGCAGACGAAAAGGTTGCAATCTTAATGATATCTATGTTTTTGTTGTTATTGTTATTGGTTTGAGTGTAAATAAATGAGATTTTTTGAATATGGATGTTTCAATTTTATTTGCTGAGTTATGTACAAAGTATTCGTTTCCGATTAGCTGTCTGAAGATGGAACAGAAAAGCGTTATTGATTTAATTTTAAGAAAAGAAGATGTTTTTGCATTTTATCCGACTGGATTTGGGAAAAGCATGATGTACATTTTGCCGCCACTCATCCAAGACTCGGTATGTATTACGATACGAAATCATACGATACCATACGACAGTGTGTGTTTAACGTACTGTAAAAAGCTGACGGGACGGGCAGCCAGTCTATCATTCTAATTAAAATTATAGGCCTAATGCGAAACTAAAAAAGTGATGAGCGAGATATAGGTGTGGTCTGGTGAGGTCACGTCCCATTATCATGAAGGCAGTCCAACAATTCACTGTCTAGAGTCAGAAGATGATCGCAAAAAAATATTACAAGCTTATATATTGGTTTATTAGTCAATCGTTTTATTTATTTCAGGCATCGTAGCCCATATGAAAAAACAAGCATACTGAAAAAACCTAACAGTTAAGTTAGATAGTGAAGTTAATATACTGTAAAATGCCTATGCATTTGACAGATTTCGCCCGCATTTGCACCACATGTTGCTGTCGTCGTCAGCCCGCTGAAATCACTAATGGCGGATCAATTGCGGCATTGCAATGATATGGGTGTCAAGGCCGTTACGCTAAAGCCTGTCGGAGACATGAGTGTGCCAGAACGTCGCAGTAAGTGTCGCTGACAGTCGCATTTTTATGTGTTTATTGTGTTTTATTGTGTTGCTTACTCACTGTTCTTTTTTTTCTATAACTTTTTGATGGCGTTTGTCCGTCTCTTATTAAACTCATCGTTATCGTTATTTCACATGGATAGTAGACCTACAGACTTGCTCAATTTTATCGCCGGACGCTTTGGCTAAACGGCGTGAAATGCTACGGCCATTTTTCTATACGTTGACGATACGACACGATACGATACTGTGCATTTAACGTCCAGTCAAAAAATGGCGGGAGCTAGAGATTCTAGCCAGCTTACTCTATTACACAGAATCAAAAAAGAAAATTTGTCTGTCTAGCTGTTCGCTTGCCTGTCTGTCACACTGATGGCTTTCATAAGAGGATCAACGTATTGTGTCATTTTAAATATTAAGCTATTTTATAACTTCATAATTATATATTACTGTGTTCTGTCAGTTGTCACAGAAGGAAAGGCTTCATTAATCTTTGCGTCACCAGAAACTCTAACTGTGGACAGTGGACAGTGGGCTGTGAATGCCATGAAGTCATATCGCAGTCGAATTTGTCTGCTGGCACTGGACGAAATTCACTGCTTATCAGAATGGTACTGACAGCTAAACAATATATGTATTTTAAAACGTTCTAGAAAATTTGTTTTATACCGATAAACTATATCAGAAACTTAGATCCCACGACAGTGACACAACACGCCCTACAAACAGTGTTTCAGTAGTTAGTTATAACTGTCCGAAATATCATTGTAAAATTAAATTTAGGCCTACGTGTGTAGGCCAGGCTACCACTGACCGTAATATTTAATACAACAAACGGGTATGACTGTTGCTGTACAGGGGAGCTGATTTCCGGCCTGAATACAGAAAAGTTGCGTGTCTGCGGAGCTTATTCAAAGAGGCGTCAGTCCTTGGGCTCTCCGCAACAGTGACAACGACCGTAGTCGCCGACATACTGCAAAGCTTGCAACTGCACAGAAATGATGTGGTGATCAAGGCGTATCCGCCAGATCGTCCAAATTTGTACTTGGAAGTGGTCACCAACATCGCTGACTCCATTGACACATCACTGGAGTGGCTCATCACTGGGGTGCGGAAGGAACAGCAGAAGTACCCGAAAACGGTCATCTTTGCGCGCACAATTAACTGTGTAGCGGAGATATATACAGAGTTGATGCACCGTCTCGGCAGCAAAGCATATTACAGTGATGTCCAGCACAGCAGCCATAGACTTGTATCCATGTTTCACGCCCATGTGTCACAGCCATTGCAACAATACACGCTGACGGAGTTCGCTAAATCGAACTCGGTTATCCGAGTGCTAGTGTCCACGATAGCATTCGGCATGGGCATCGAAATTCCAGACATCCGCAGCGTGGTTCATTGGGGCCCCACGTCCTCCATGCTTGCCTTCTGGCAAGAGTTTGGAAGAGCTGGACGCGACGGCAAACCCGCGACTGTGACCTGGTACGCCAGAGGCCAAGCCGACACCGACAGGGAAACATTTCAGAAACTTAGATCCCACGACAAGTGTGTCCGTCAGACAATTCTGGAAACGTTCGTCCTGGCGGAGACAGACACCAGCTGTCTGCAGCGCATGGCAGACAGAGAATCGTGTTGTGCCGCCTGCACAACGTGCAACTGTGCACTGTGCACCTGCTGCAGCTACTGTCGTAGCTGCTGTCCCTGCAGCAGCAAACATAGGCTACAGTAAAGACTGATGATTATAAGTGTCACTTATGACTTTCATTCCGAGTAGCTAACAAGAAGCTCAGCTGTCGCAGAGACCGCGCGACGCTTCGTGTCAATTGAATATTTCACTAAGTCGTTCAAGATCACTCAAGGTCATTCGAAATGACACCCTTATCTAGGGCGTGTGTAAAGTGGAAAAAGTTTGAGGATATGTTTAGCCATTTGACAGAATACCGATGTGTGACAGACAGACGGACGGATGGACAGACGGTCAAATATCTGGCAATTGCAAGGCCCTATTGGTTGTTTTTATTTATTATTGTTCTGTTGTACTACGTGTACGATTTCATTGTAATAATAACAGACTGTGCTAGGCGTCGCGCGGTAATAATTCTGTATATTATTGTTAAACTCTAAACGGCCCATTACGTTGACGGCACGTAACGTTCGGCTACCTACTGATTAGTTATTGTACGATAACTTAAGTCGTTTGTACACATTCGACGAGTCTGGCAGACAGACGTATAGGCCTATGGGTATTCAGATACATTTGCCATATAGGCTATAGTGAATTGATAAACATCACGCAGTAAACAAGAAGCTCAGTTGTTGCAGTCTCGTTACACACAGTGCAGTTGTAGAGACTAACTGTCTCACTACCTACATAGGCACAACACCGGCGTGTGACGGACAGAGCGACGGCCGGACAGACATCTGGCGTAGTCCGCGTTAAAATTTAGTTTGAAAACTTAAATAACGTCACTTTAGTGTTACTTCAATTCAAACGTTTCAGTTAGCTCTCAGCACTCCGGCAGTGGGTCATCGCCTGATATGCAGCTGAAGAAATGTTCAATAGACGACACTGGTCAAGCTTTCTGGAGTATTTCAACAATCGTGACTTTAATTTCGCTTCTTCATTCACACACAGGTGCCGTGAGAACTCTGCAAACGCCTTGTGGCGTCTGCCCAGAACTATGTCGAACAACCGATCTTGTTTATATTCTGCACAGAACATTTTGACGTCGTCGGCGTAGTCTTTTCGTTGTCGGTAGCTGTCGTCAGTGTCCGTCGCACAGACGTTCTGGTGAAAAGCAGCATCGAGTGCGGCGCCCAATTGACCAACCAGTTTGCTGGCGCGATCGATGGTGCTGGCTGTGTAGTTTCCGTGTGAGCGGTGTAGTGTTTCTGTGATCGAACAAATATTAAATACAATGTTTCAAAATATACGTGACACTTTGGTACAGGCTTAATTTATCTCTACTGAAACACAGAATGCGCCAGTAGCGCTTAGTGAGTGCTAACTGTGCCAAGCTAGGCTGCTACGTTTAAAATGCACTGTGACAGACAGAGTGATAGAAACACAGACAGTGATGATGACAGACAGACATACACACAGCAACAAGCACATAACTCAGCCTTGGCTATATTAAAATACAAACAAACACTATGTGCAAGAAAATAAAATGACTAAAAACCGCAGATAAAAACCTATAAACTATTATACATTGAACATACAGCATATTGGAATTAACTTAAATGTTAAATTTCCACGTTGATATTACTGTACAAGGTGGCCCAAAATGTAAGCCCAAAGCAACTTTCTTGCCAGCAATTTTATCATTTATGCATATTTTACCCATAATTGCAGCTTAATGTACATCTTGATGGCATACACTTTTTGGACAAGTCTCTAGGCACAAGCTAACAGTTCCAAGTCAATGTAGAACAAGCAAATTTAATTGCAACAACTGTAAAAGGCTGCTTACCTTTGAATTCAGCATTAAGGAATTCGCAGACGCGATCCATAGCGATGTTGTGTCCAGCTCCTCCCTTCAGGTTTACTGTTCTATTGTGAATGACCTCTTCTATCATACGAGGCTCAAGCCAACCAGATACTCCTATTGTACACAAAGAATATTGTCTATAATATAGTAAAATAACATGTAAACAAGTGGTCCCATTCCCCGGTTAGGGGTCACCCCAGGGGGTCGAAAGTTGTACCATTGAATTCCTGGGGTAGGGTTTCCTACTAGTGTTCCATAGAACTATAGGCCTAGGATGCACCGTTTGGCCACAGTGCACGCGCGTGACAACCAACGACCAACCAACCAACGACCAACGACGTCACGACACAGCCTATCTGAAGCGCCTCTTTTACTAACGTAAAGTGAGGCGCTTAAAAAGGAGGAAACAAATCATAGATTATTTCAGCATGTAATATTACACGAATTGTGTATCATTAATCAGTTTGTTCACCGTTAAATGTCACACTGTACATCTTAGTTTTCCGGCTGAGAAAAATAGTAAGACTTTTTCTGCTTGCATCAGCTCTGCAGAGAGCACACGTAGTAATTAATTTGCTTAAAATGTAAATTTACAGGACCTACATGTGATTACGTTAGTACAGAATAGTTTGTTGTGTTGCAATATAATTCACTAACAATCACCAACGAAAAACAACAATCGCGTTAGTGAACCTGCTAGCAGACGGTGGCCAACGTTCAAGTATTTGAAGTGATTTCCACTCCAAAATCGCACCATGTCTATTCGCCACATAGACATCATACCGAGTCCATCTGCCTCGCGTATGAAGTCACGATGACACAGATCCATCAGACCGTAGAACGTCACCGCCAGTGCATAATCTCGAACACGGTCGGCTGCATGTTGACAGGGAGCTACTCGATCGTCATCAAGAGCTACACGCACAAGTAAGTAGGCCTACATCATGATAAACAGCGGTTGATGTTTCAACTTATAAGCAAATGTTACGCGCTATTCAATTACACAGTATACAGCATTATATTCAGTAATATTTAGCTGCATTGGTCGCATTAGCAGTGGCAGTGAAAAGTAGATCTATGCATATACGTACATCGGCTGTTCTCGCGACATTCTTCTGAACAGAACCAGTCTTCATCAGGTCGCGGCAAGACAGTAACGTCTAGGCACGTCGGATGGAACCACGTTCCCAGTGGGCACTCAGAGTTGCTGCAGCGCAACATGATGTCGTCGTCAGAGTAATCTACAGCGCACATTGCGGCCACAGTAATGAAAACACTGAAGATAATGACTATGACAACAAGAAACTTAGCTATTGCAAACACATCACGCATAAGCTGCGCAGACAATACGCAGACAATACGTTGAGTGCATCTACAACAACTCCAGACCATGAAATATAGGCCAGAGGCCAAACAAAGTCAATGAAAACGGTATCACTCCACAGATCACATAGAGTTCCTGTCAGCGGTACACAGTATGCCAACTGTCACTTTGCTCTTCGACGTCCAGCGTAGAGGCGGCGACAGCCTTCACATCAGACATAGCGAGTTACAGTCAGACAGAATTCCAATATCAATATCGTGCGTCAGCAGTGCTGTGCTGACGCGCGATAATTAACTGCAAGAAGTTTAGGTAAATATTTCACTTATAATTCAACTGTAATTTAAATCAAAAAATTAGTTAATTACACATAGGCCTAACTGACGAAAAAGAAACTGTTTATTACCTTCCTCACATATGCACCAACTGTCGCTTAGCTCCTCGACGTCCAGTGTACAGTCGGCGACAGCCTTCACATCAGACATGGGTGGCAACAGCCAGGACTCGTTCACGATCTGTGCTGCTATGTCCACGACGAACTGCGCCTTTTGGTCGTCCGACGTGAACTGCTGCATCGGCTCACTGTCAACGTCGTCCATTCCAGCCAAAGACAGCGCTCTGTATACGACGTGTGCCTCAGTAACAAATCGAAAAAAGTCTTCGGCGTGGTTGAAGCAGTTCATCACTGTACTCGTTACACTTCTGTGCTGAAAGTCATTCTTCAGTTGCGACAACGTTCCTCGGTCCGCGAGACTTTTTGCAGTAAATAATCTGTCAAACGTGTCCTGCACAACGACAGAGACAGCCGTCTTTCAGCAGTGATGCGCAATTCTCAAAATCAAATCTTAAATCACAACAAATTCAAATTAATAGTTTGAGAAATTCTAAAAATCAAATAGTATAGTACTCAGATTAAATCACCACATATGATTCAATAACGATTTAACTCAAATTTAATGTTTTTGTGTGTGCTACTACGTTTTCACTGTATAAGATTGCTCAAACTGTATGCATGTAAAGGCTTCAGTAAGCGCTCGTATGAGCCTGGTTCGCCTTGTTCAGTATTCTCTTGTTTTATTCAACTGTATGTTTCCATTTTGCTGAACAAAAATGAAATAAAATAAATAAATAAAATAAATAAAATCACTGTCTTTCAACTTACTGTTAAACGTTCAAATAACTGCATTACATTATTCGTAATGTTGGCAACTTTTCGTAGTGTTGCATATGAATTTACCTGTAACATTAATGCTCGGTGATGAAACTCTTGCGGAACCGGTTCAAGACCTTCGAGACGAGTGTAACTGGTGAGATCAGCCAACCGAGCCTTCTTTGCATCCACCATGCGCTCCACTGCGAGACAGTCGCCATGCGTTGGTACAGTCAGTAAGTCATCGCAAGACAGTCGCGGTACGTACTGGTGCAGCTTCTCAAGGATGCTAATCACTCCAGCAGTCGAACTGGGATTGGCATCAATAATCCCGATGTTAACCTGAACATTTTAGCATCACACTATTATAGTTTTATTTTATTATTGTTTGTCATACGTTCACTGATGTACGAAAAAAGCGATTCGTATGCTAATGTATAAATAAATATTAAGATCCTTCATACTATCTAAATTATCAAAGTTCAGCTTCAAATGAGTGCACAGTGCCTATCAGTACGTACAATCATACCAGTTCACTTTTACGTGCGGATTCAGCCGAATACTTGTGCGGAACGTGGTATGTGATGGCAGAGTGCTGGCGGAAGAACTGGATGTGATGTCCTAGAACTCTAGCGACGACGGTCAGCATTCGTTCCTTGAGACAGTCGTAGTCGTCAGCTGATGGCAGAAAGGCTGTGACTGGAATGTCGAGTGCTTTCAACGTTGCTCGTGATGTCGCTTCGTCACAGTCAATTCTGTTTCTGGCTGCATAGGCGTTTGCCCATAGCAGCATCGTGTTCTTGGAACTGCGACTGTGATTCCTCGTATGGACTAGCTTTTGAGTGTTGTCCCAAACGATGGAATACCTCGGGATTACTCTTTGATCTGCCACGAAATGCACCACGAAAACATAAGTCTAAGAGCTGGACCTACGTGTAAAGATCCAAAAAGTACAATTCCAAAGACAACAGAAAATTCATCAGTAGATGAGGCAGGCGAACGTTACCGCCTGAACCACGCCGTCGTTGTAAAATTTCAACTACACATGTATATTCAAACAAGTTTTAAAACTGTGACACCACTGTTCGTTGATTAAACATGCTTAAAATTAATTTAAGGTTCACTCTCATTCTCATAATGTTCAAGAAGCTCAGCTGTCTCAGAGAGACCGCGCGATGCTTCGTGTCATTAAATATATCGCTAAGTCGCTCAAGGTCACTCAAGATCATCCACTACTGCCTGTGACGCGTGGCTAGTGTGACGCCAGACCTACGGTTATCTTCCCAGCCTAAGCTGGTACTCATTGCGCTTACCCATGGAGTGATGGCCAGGCTGAGTTAACGTGGGTGACTGGGTACATACCGAGATAGTTTACCTGCCCACAACTAGATCGCCATGATACAACCATGTCACACAGAGTATACAGACCGGAACTAGCACTGTGCTGAGACTGGGACTGAGAGAGTCCGCAACTGTCGTCCAATGACACGTTGCCCGGCACGCTGTCGACCAGCAGCTGTTCGTCCACGGTTGGCGAATATTCGGACTCAGACAAGTCGTCCACGTCGTCGATCTCCAGTCCATACAGTGTCAAGCAATGTTGTCCTTCAGGAATCTGCTGTCCGGTAATCTACACACGCCATTCAGCACACAACACTTCATTATGATTCGTCGGCGTGCCAGTGTCGTCGCATTCACCTGGCAGTGGCACAGTACAAAGACAAAATACTCACATTCGTGCACACATCATCAGATCGCTGAGATAACCGAACAAGCTACAAGCAAAATTACAGTTCGATTTCACTACTGTCCATTCTGTTGCTCGCTGTAGTCTGTGTACGTATCTTGTGTTATTTTTATTGCACTTTTGTCACTGCAACGTCAGTGGCCTTCGGGTGCTGTTGCTTTTAATTTACAATAAAATGATGATGATGATGATAAATTAATTGATTGATTGATTGATCACCTGCTGTGCCTGCAATTCAATATTATTCTTCCACTGTCGAAGTGCTTCGTCCGACTCTTTAACCAGCAAGTCAACGTTACTGCGCACAGTTCTGACACTGGGACAAATTCCCATGTGGTTGAAGCACTTGAACAGCTGTAGCAAGCACCAAAACATTTCAGACGTTCTTACTTTCTGTACAGTAGAAATCACGTTTTAGCGGACACTACAAGCCACAGCAGTAACAAATTATTGAAGCTATCAACTGCACGTCACGAAAATGGTGACGGCGTGACGTCGTCATACTGTTGGCGGCGGCGCGTCGATTTGTCATGACTGGCGGCGGCGGCGTCAGCAAAATGTCATACCTCAAGTTCAAGTCAATCTAGCTTTATAATATAATCTGGTTAATACAAACCTTGTTGCTCGCACCACATCGCCACATCTGAATGCCACAAAGAACTTGCATCAGATTCAGAGTTACTGGCTTGTGTGAAAACAATGCTAAACTGATCATCAATCCGACGCGTGGAGCAGCAACATCTCTGTACACAGTCACATTCTGAACCTGTCATTATTGCATCCTAAAAATAGTCAGCTATTTCAGCAATAGAGCGACATTATAACAAATGATAGGCAAAAGTTGACGTTTTGCTACCTGTGTCGCATAAGATGATTAAAAAAGTTTCACAAGGTATAGTCAGTATATAGGCCTACATTGTTAAGTGTGGTTGAAAATGTACATCGGCTGCATTTAAAATTTCTTCAGCTTTATAGAAAAAAATGAAAATACGTTCAATTAGTTTGAAAACGTTATTGTGAAACACAACATGTTTACGCACGATAGGCCTACTTACAAAGTTAGTCACAGCCCTCGGTCGGTGTCCATCTGTTCGCTGTTACCTGACTACAGCTGTGGAAACATTAATACAAATTTTGATCATAATTCTTTATGCCCACTCACATTAGCTGGTTGTTGTCTTTAACGAATTTCTTCGGCATTGATGCAGTGGCAGCAGACATGAGAGTCGGCAGCGAAGTGGCCAGCCGTGCGACATTCTTGCCCCAGCTGAAGTCGTACACTGACTTGCATCCGTTAAACATTTCAGTGGACTGTCGGTGGTTACCCAAGAACTGTGTGAACTGCTGTCGGACTCTGTCACTGACGACTTTGTCAAAAGCTCGCTCTGCAGCTGGGCCACGTGTCAAAATCATACGAAAAGCTTTAATATATTGGTACCTCTGCAGTGCCGACACAAGAGCAACTACGGAAAAAAGTCTACGCCGCGGTAATCGTCGTGTACTGGATCTACGTAATGGTGACGAGATGACTTTCGTCCGTTTATGCTGACGAGGTGTCGTTGATGGTGTTTGTGGCCGTTTATCAGTTTCATTGAATGTAACATTAATCTTGCCAAAACACTCCTCACAAACGTAGCCTTCTTCTGGACCCTGCAGTAGCATTTATTTAATTATCAGATTGTCATGTAATAAATGCCATCATTAATATTAAATGCGATATAACCTCAAAAAGTAGGCCTATAGGCTACTGGAATAGAATTTGACAATGCGTAGATTTGAACATCTATACACATAGATCGCTGCCATTACTTAGCGAAATTAGCGTGACTGTGTCGTTAAAACAAACAAATTTCACGTAGTTGGTATTCTGGTTGTTCAATTTTCTGTTGTCCTGCAGTTTTGCGGCTGGCTGCTTGCTAACCTTACAACGACTTTTGCAACAAAGTAATAAGCTAGCGGCCAGACAGCTCGCGTTCCGTTGTTTCATTTTCAATTTCGTTTGATGTCAGATTACGGGTCACTCGAAGTCACTGAAAATGACATTAATCGATAGATCGCACATGAGTTCCTATTTGTGTTCTATTGTAAGTAAATATGGTCCTATCTTGTAGGCCTATCATTATTTATTTCCAGGAAAAGACTTTAATCGAAAATCACGACTTTTCGCACGTCCTTCTATATAGGCCTAACAACCATCACTAGGAAAATGGTTGCGAATATTTTCCTATATGCAAAACTGATGGAAATTTACTTCCTTTGCATCATCATCAGCCACATCCCTGACTAATCAAGTGGTGTAGATTCTGAAAAAAGTCCTCTGTTTAAGCACAGTGAACACACGTTACAGACACACAGACGGACAGACAGACGGAAAAGTGATCTCAATAGCAGAGAGTTTACTACGTAACGCTATAGCTAACTACAAATTACAGTTATCACGCTGTGATCGAACGCTGCTGCAAACAAACGTAGGCCATTCTTGTTCGACTCATGCAATTAGTCATATGTAAAAGCTAGGTCATAAAACACATCTTTTCTCCAAGAACGTCAACAGAGAGTCACAATAAATATGCATAATACACAAAATTTAGTTGCTGATTTCTGGGCTATGGCCACTGGGTCTGTACCATGTCGGCCACAGACCATATCGGCCACAACCACATCGGCCACACGAAAAGACCATATCGGCCAAAACGAATAACCATATCGGCCACAAAAATCGTACTGCTATTTTATCGTCAACATTTGTCAGTATAGTCAGTCTAATGTAATGGCCTACGTCAGTCTAAGTCTAAGACTCGAAACGTCGTATTCACTCCCGTCTCACATAAGCAGAGAGTTAAAGAACTTCACAGCTATCAACATATTTCAAAGTGCTTTTTTCACGTTCAAATTCACCATACGGACTACGCGAAACCGAGACGTCTCGTCACGATGACGCCAAATAAACTCATCATATCGTATATTTTGTGGCCGATATCTTTGTGGCCGATATGGTTTCGGCCGATATGGTTGTGGCCGATATTGATTTTCTGTGTGGCCGATATAGTTTTTTGCTGTGGCCGATATCGTCTTGCTGTGGCCGACATGGTTGTGGCCGATATGGTTTGTTGCCGATATGGCGAAAGAAACAGAGAAAGATGAAACCCGTAAATTTACCTGATAAGCAAATAATGTCTTCAATGCATGAACAACTGTCATCTCTCCGTTGCGAAGTTTGCTGTTCATGCTTCGACGGTAGAACCCTCTGAGCATATTCATATGGTATCGTCGCTTAAAAGAATTTTGGCAAACATTACAAACTGCCATGTTTACATTTATTGTTCGTCTGCTTTTACAGAGAAAATTAAATAAGTAACCGATTAGCCCGCAAATGCAGAAGCAGGAGACTGACAACATTATTTAAAACTGATGCGAGATTAGCATTTTCTGATAAGTTATTGAAGTTTTACTTATTTAATTTTGTTCAGTTTTATTTACTTATTTACTGTTTTCTGTTTACAAGCGGAAGAAGTTTCATTGAGTTTGTAAACATTGAGAAGTAGTTTGATCAAAGTTGTTTTTTGTGGTATATTGTATACTTTCGCGTAATCTCACTACAAATACTTGCGACATTTATAAGTAGCTGTTTGTAATGTAACAGTGTGCATTGTATGTAGTTTCTTTGGCGAGTTTACTGTGCTCTGTTGAAACGATTGCCCTGTTCCACGTCGTTAATCCTGAAAGGTTAACGACGTGTATCATGTCTAAGGCGTACCCAGCTGATCTA
>Ga0209150_1000450_pt1 | contig 12826 bp, 10 predicted proteins | sample WorMetTyACAVOLI3_FD_187424 | JGI IMG/M metagenome (GOLD analysis project Ga0209150, IMG submission 187424) | Marine gutless worms symbiont microbial communities from Max Planck institute for Marine Microbiology, Germany - Olavius algarvensis... ... | reverse complement strand
GAACCCGTTGATTCTGAGTAATTTTCGGAATGCCTTGCTGGCATACTGAGACCCACGATCCGAGTGATGGATTAAACCTGCCTTGGGTCGGCGCTGCCAGGCGGCCATCTTCAAGGCATCACAGACTGATTTGGCTCCCAATTAGAGTGACAGTTAACTTAACTTCTTTCTTGTGCGAGATAAGTTAACTGTCACTTTTATTCAAGTCTTTTTGCCCTAGCATCTATTTTCAATAACGTCGCATCGAGGCTTTGAATTTCAGGTTGACGCCACCGCTGGCATTGGCAAAGCCCAGGAATTTCTGCCTGACCTGGCCGCGTACACTGGATAGCGGGCCGGTGCCGCCGGTTACCGCGCGTCGGATGGGGTTGGTGTCGAAGAAGGCAAGCTCGAATCCATCGGAAACAAAGCTGACCTTGCCCGGCACGTCGCTGAACTCGTAGATCTGGGTAGTCACCACAGCCGCGCCGCTAGCCGCAGTGGCCGCGTCGGCTACATGCCAGCCGAAACAGGTCCACTTGCCGATGACCTTTTCCGGCCATTGCGCGCTTCCGTCCTCGTTGACTCCGCCGCAGTTTGGTTCGGTACAGGGTTCGAGCGTACCGGCGGGATAAATATAACCCTGGGTGATAAAAGAATTTCCATAAGCCGGCAAGCCATCCACAAACGGGTCGTCATCCGGAACAAAGCGGGAACCGATCTCGGCCACATCAAATCCGAATTGGAGATACCAGCGGTGGAAGTTCGGGAGATTGTCGTTAGCCGATACCGATTGTGACGTGAATAATGCCGCAATCATGAACAACAAAACAGTGGCGCCGAGCAAGATATTTTTCAATTTCGTGATACTCATAATCTCATTCTCTATAGGTAAGTGATTGAACGCGCTCCTATCCGCTTGCGGGCAGCAGAAAACCGCGTCGAGGAATCCCCGTTGTTTCTCGGGGAATGGGAATTGGGTGGGGTTGGGGCACGAGAGGTGTCGCCATTGTCGCGTTACGCCTGGTGGACGCGAGCCTGTATTCCTGCAAATTCGCATTGCCCGCATGGCGCGATTTCCGGAATCCATGTGCGACTGGCAGTATCTGCCTGGGCTCCAGGCAAGTCAAATCGAGAGTCTATTGCTAAAGGTTGATGGCGGCCATGCCAGCTAATTCGGCTTATAGGGCCAAGGAACTTGCCGTGGCAGGGGCCTTAAAAGTCAACGCGGTGAAGGAAACGGCCGGATCAGAGCCAATTTAGGTAATGGGGGATATCGACATTTCCCTTGTAGCTTAAGGCTTCGTATTCAGGCGAATTGCAGCAGCTAAGCTCGCTGTAAAACCGTTCGAATTCGACCCTGCTTTCAATCGAAAGCGCTTGAATCGGCGATCTTCTAAATCTCCATGTAGGGGGCTGCGGGGTCGCCCGGAAGCCGATCGATAAGCGCAATCTCCCATTCCAGATAAGCGCGATTTTCGCGCATCAGCGTATCGTGGTCGGCATAGTCGTTCGGATCGAGGTTGCGCTGTTGCGGCATCTCGATCTGCGTGCCGGCTCCGGTTTCCAGCGGCTCGTGCCCGGACTCGATGGTAAACACGTAAACCCGCCGCCATCCCATGCGGCGCAACCAAACAGCCGTGGTAACCGCCCGCACCCAGTCCGAATCGATCAGTACTACCACCGAATTGCGCACCGCCAGGTAATGCTCGACGTTTTGCAGTAAATGCCCGCCGGGAATATGCAGCGTACCGGGAATGTGTCCCGCCTCGAACTCTTCCCGGCTGCGCACGTCAATCAGGTAGCGGCTGCGCTGTGCGTGCACGGCAATCGAGTCGATACGATTTATATGCCAGCGCTCGGCCAACTGGTCGGCGATGGCCCGGGTCAAAATCAGCGACCTGCTATCGGGTAACGGCAGGGACTCGCGGTTGCCATGCTCGAGCTCCAAACCCTCGAATTGCCAGCCCATGGTGCCGTTTTCGAGGGCGTACACATGGCGGCAACCGGCCTCGGTTAAGGTTTGAGCGCCAATGATGCTGCGCGTTCGATCGCCACAGTGAACCACGATTTCGGTGTCGGCGTTGAGGACCGGCAATACCCGATAGATCAATTCGGCGCCGGGGCAGAATACCGCGCCCGGAATAGAGTAACTTTCGTGTTGCTCGGCGCTACGCGCATCGATTAGTAAGGTTGCATCATCGCGTTGCCGGCGACGGTATAGTTCGGCAGCATTCATCATCGGCGTGGCACTATGCTTCCGGACAAATTCACCGAAGGCTTTGGCCGGCACACCGGTTCCGGAAAAGACGCTACCGCCGGAAGTCTCCCAGGCCGCGACACCACCGTCGAGAATCGCAAGCCGATCGTAGCCGAGGCGGAGCAACTGTTGGCCGGCTGACGCCGCCTCACCACCGCCGTTATCGGTTAACACACACAGGGTATCGGTTTGCGGCACCGCTTGGCCGATGGTGGCTGCAAGCCGGGATAGCGGTAGATTGGAAGCAGCCAGTAAATGTCCAGCGGCGAAGTCCGAAGATTCGCGCGGATCGATCACTGCAAATTCGGCATCATTTTCAAATAATGCGCGGAAATCCTGCGTAGAAATCAACTCTGTCATTCTCCCTCCTGGTATCGCTCCGGGCCGGTTTGGCGCAAGCCTGCCGCCAATCCGGACGCCATCGCATGCTGCCCGATTTAAATGGTTCTTTGTATGCGATGGCTACCAGCCCTAGGACCGGCATAACGCCTAGTAAACCATCTAGTATCATGCCCACGCAAGCGGGAATCTTGTCGGCTTGCACTCGTCCTCGGGTTTCGCATCGGAATTACTATTTAAAAAATCCGTGACTCGCAGTATGCCATTGCATAACATCACGGCGTTGACTGTTTCGGAGTTGCGATGACATTCCCGGCTAAAATGCGAGCCGTCGTGCTAACCGGCCACGGCGGCCCGGTTGACGTCGCGCTCGACGTCGTCGGCGGCAGCGCTTTCATGACACTGATCAATGTATTACGCCAGGGCGGGCGTTACTCTAGTTCGGGTTCGATTGCCGGGCCGCTGGTGGAGTTCGACCTGCGCCAGCTGGTTTACACAGATCTGCAGTTGACCGGCGCTACCATCGTGCCGCCGGGTACGATGCAAAGACTGGTTAGCCTGATCGAACAGGATTTACTGCAACCGCTGCTGGCGCAATCTTTTCCGCTGCAACAACTGGGCGAAGCCCAGGAAGTTTTTCTACAGAAAAAACACGTTGGTAATATCGTCGTGACAACATGAAGATTTGCGATCGGTACGAAAATTCCGGTTTGTCGCCGTCACCCAGCCAGGACGCTTGCTGAGATGGAACAGTTTGCCGCGATCGATCTCGGATCGAACAGTTTTCATATGGTAGTGGCGCGCGAAGAAAAACATGCACTCACCATAATCGATCGCGAACGCGACATGGTGCGGTTGGCCGGCGGGCTCGACGCCAGCAACCTGCTCACGGCGGAAGCCAGCGAACGCGCGCTCGATTGCCTGGCCCGTTTCGGCCAACGCCTGCGGGGATTGAAGTCCGACAACGTGCGTATTGTCGGCACCAATGCCCTGCGCAAGGCCAAAAATTCGAAGCAATTTATCCGCGAGGCTGAACGGGCGCTGGGTTTTTCGATCGAAATCATTTCCGGTTACGAAGAGGCGCGTCTGGTTTACCTGGGCGCGGCGCAAACCCTGCAGGGCGACCGCGGCCGCCGGCTGGTAGTCGATATCGGCGGCGGCAGCACGGAATTAATCGTCGCCGACAAAAGCGACCCTGTATTTCTCGAAAGCCTCTACATGGGGTGCGTCAGCAGCAGTGAAAAGTTTTTCCCCAATGGAGAAATCAACCACCTGCGGATGCGGCGCGCCATCCTCAGCGCGCGGCTCGAGCTGGAGCCCCGGATCGCAAGGCTGAGAGCGCTCGACGCCAAAGACATCATCGGCACCTCGGGTACCGCGCGTGCGATCGACAACGTGATCCACGAAAACGGCTGGAGCGAAACCGGAATCACCCGCAAGGGCCTTAAGAAACTGGTTACTAAAATCGTCAAGGCCGGGCATAGCGACAATATTAAAATTAGCGGGCTCAGCGATGAACGGCGTCCGGTCTTCGCCGGTGGTGTCGCGGTGTTGATGGCGATCTTCAAGGCACTGGACTTGAAATTCATGCGCATTTCGGACGGCTCGCTGCGCGAGGGGGTATTGCACGACCTGATCGGGCGCGTGCTTTACGAAGACCGGCGCGCCGCCACCGTACTCGAGTTGATGAAACGACACCACATCGATCTGGATCATGGCAAGCGCGTGCGCCGAACTACGTTGATGCTGTTTGACCAGGTCAAGCAACAAGGCTTGCTACAGCGTGAACGCCGCTTGCTGGGCTGGGCCGCGCAACTGCACGAAATCGGTCTAATGATAGCGCATAGCCAGCACCACCGGCATGGCGCCTATGTCTTGCAAAACATGGATCTGGCCGGGTTTTCGCGCCAGGAACAAGGTGCATTGTCGATCATGGTGCGCCTGCACCGGCGCCGGTTTCACGCCGAGCTGATCGAAGACAACGTTTACGTGCGCTCGGAAGCGCTCGGCCTGATGACTCGCCTGTTGCGCCTGGCGGTTTTATTCAAGCGCGGCCGCACCCCGATCGAATTGCCGCCGATTCAGGTCAAGCTTGATGCGGCGCAAGGCATGACACTCAAAATCCCCCGACTCTGGCTCGAGCATCATCCACTCACCGCCGCCGACCTCGAGCAGGAGGTCGACTTACTCAGGGTGGCGGGACTCGAGCTCACAATCACCAAGACTTGAACCAGGGCGACTCTATCCCATTGCCATTCACAAGCATCGGACAGTTCACTGCCGCCAACCGCACAGGACATCCTGCCGCCGGGTACCCGCGCGACGACCGTTAGCCGGGCAGCGAACTCGGTCCCTAATTCGGCCAATTGAAAACTACAGGCCGTGAGTTTTGGCATCCGTGCATCCAGCGGCCCCGGTAATCGGCGCATTCGCGCTTAACGGTGGTAATTCCGTATTAGGGTGATTATGCTGACCGCAGACCGCAATAAGACACTATGGCCGAGATTTTACAAAACATTCTTAAAATTCCCCGGGATTTCCTGGTTCTGCTAACAACCGAGCTGGTCGCCGTTACCAGGACATCCCTGCTGCCGATGGCGGGATTTTGCTGGCATAGCCTGACTGATTTGTTCGAGCTGCTCAATACCAGCGACAACCGCAGGCAGTTGCAGCGGTTCATCATTGCTCCATTGATGCGATTCGAGCGCGGGCTCGAATCCCTGCTGCCGGATTCTTTCAGGCACCGGCAACCGATCAAGACGGTGGTTCTGATTTTATTCATTCTGATGCTGCTGCTATTGGGCGGAGACTCCGGCATCGAAGCTCTGAAAAAATCGGGGGAACTCGTCGTTATTGCACGGGAATCGGCGACCACGCTGTATCGGGACAACGAAGGCGCGGCCGGGCCTGAATATGACTACCTGGATTCCTTCGCCAAATTTCTGGGCGTCGAATTGCGCTTCGACATACGCGATAGCGAGCGCGAGGTGCTCGACGCCATATCCAACGACGAAGGCCATATCGCTACTGCAGGAATGACCTTTTATCCGCCGCTCGAAGATCAGGGTTACGTGTTTGGACCGGGCTACCAGGATGTCGATATCCAGGTGGTATGCCGCCGCAATCATGGCAAGCTGCCGCGCAATCCCGCTCAATTGACCGAAGTGGAGCTGGTGGTAGCCGCGGACTCGCATTACGAATCGCGTTTGTTCGAACTACAACAAGATTATTCCGACTTGAGCTGGGAATCCGCCGAAGACTCGAGCGTCGAAGACTTGCTGCAGCTAGTCTGGCGCAAGCAAATCGACTGCACTATCGCCAATTCGAGCGAAGTCAATATCAAGCGCCGCTTTTACCCGGAACTACAGGTGGCATTCACCATCGAGGAACAGCAGGCGCTGGCCTGGAACTTGTCGCCGGAATGGGAAGTACTGTCGGATTCGATCGAACAGTGGCTGGAAACGATAGAAGGCGACGGCAGCTTGCTGGTATTGCAGGATCGGCATTACAAGGCCGAGAAATTCGACTATGTCGATATGCGCAGCTTCATCAGGCGCATAAAGTCTCGCCTGCCGCAGCTGCAGCGACTATTCGAAAAATACGCCGCTAAAAACGGCATCCCGTGGACCCTGCTGGCGGCGCAATCCTATCAGGAATCGCACTGGAACCGGCGCGCCAAAAGCCCGACCGGGGTACGCGGCATCATGATGCTGACCTTGGTCACGGCCAAGGAAATGGGCGTTACAAGCCGGCTCGACGTGGAACAAAGCATCATGGGCGGCGCCAAATATCTCAGCCGTCTGGAGCGTAGAATTCCGGAGGGTATCGAGGGCGAGGATCGCTGGTGGTACGCGCTGGCGGCCTACAATGTCGGCATGGGTCATGTTCACGACGCGCGTGCCTTGGCCGTGGATCTCGACCTCGATCCCGACAGCTGGCTCGATTTGAAAGGCGTGTTGCCGCTGCTGTCACAAAAAAAATACTACAAGAATCTGAAATACGGTTACGCGCGCGGTACCGAACCGGTGACCTACGTCAGACAAATCAGAAATTACCAGAATATCCTGCACGCGCAAATCGCTCGCAGGCAGGGCGTCCACGGCGGCTAAGTCCAGTCTGATCGAGAAACCGGCTAATTTTATAAATATTGAACTATTTCAAATAGTTATACTGTATTTTTGCTATATTTACTTAGCATAAAGGTGTTTCCCGGTAAGCGTCATCGCAAAATTTCGCCGACAATCCGGATTTACCCTGGTCGAGCTAATCGCGGTCGTCGTTGTGCTCGGTATCGTCAGCGCGATCGTACTGGGCAAATTGCAGAACCTCTCCACCGCCGCCGAGGATGCCAAGGTCAACATGATTTTCGCCACCGTAAGCGGGTCTTTGAATCGACTGAATTCGATCGACTACGCGCTGGAGGGTTCGCCGAACAACGCGACCTATGTCGATCTCGACGGCATCAGTGCGCGCTATTTCAACGGCAGCTTACGCAATATGCAAAACGCCGCGCACCTGCCGCCGGGTACACCCAATCGCAACAATCAGGCGACGCGGTTCTGGTACTTGATGTTCAGCGCCCCACCCCCGGTCATCGCGCGCAATGACACCAGCGGCGCCGGCTGGGCAATGTACACAGGCAACGCGAATTGCGGTATCAACCGCAGCCGCTGCTGGAAATACCGCCGTGCCGGCACGGAACTCGCGGTAATAACCTATGAATTCAACAACGGCACGACGACTCTAGTAAAGAATTTTTAGACGCCACGCTCGATAAGGTCTCCTGGCTATGCATCTCGCCGGGCTTATCGGATCGGATTCGGCTGCCCGCAACGGTCGGCCGACCGACTAAATCGGGCAAATCAGGTTACCGAGCTTCTCGGTGAGTTTCATATTTTCCGAATAGTCCACCGGGCAATCGATTAACACTACGGTATCGTCGGCAATCGCCCGTTGCAGAGTCGGCAGCAAGGCCGCAGCGGATTCGACGCGATATCCCTTGGCGCCAAAGCTTTCGGCATAAGCCACCAGATCGGGGTTATTGAACTCGATCTGCGTATCGCGGCCGAAGCGGCGATCCTGATGCCACTTGATCAGGCCGTACTTACTATCGTTCCACACCAGAATTACGATCGCGACACCGATGCGCAGCGCGGTTTCGATTTCCTGCGAGTTCATTAAAAAACCGGCGTCGCCCGTCACTGTCACGGCGCTGCGATCGGGATGCGCAAGCTTGGCCGCGATCGCGCCGGGCAAGCCGATGCCCATGGCGGCAAAGCCATTGGAAATGATGCAGGTGTTGGGGTGTTCCGCCTGATACATGCGCGCCATCCACATCTTGTGCGCGCCCACATCGGAAACGACGATATCTTCGGGTTCGAGCGCCTTGCGCAGATCGAGGATAATGCGCTGCGGCGCCAGCGGGAAGGCGTTATCCTCGGCATGCGCGTTGAATTCTTCGACGATGGTTTCGCGCAAGACTTGCGCCCTGGATTCCGCCTGTGGCGCCGCTTGCGCCGCGATCTCGCCGAGACCGGCGCCGATATCGCCAATCACGCCGCACTCGAGCATATAGTGCTCATCGACTTCGGCGGCGCTCAAATCGATATGGATGATCTTGCTACGCTTCGCTTGATTCCACAGATGCGGATGATATTCGATCATATCGTAGCCGATGCATATGATGACATCGGCGCGGTCGAAACCGCAGGCGACATAGTCGTTGGCCTGCAGGCCGACGGTGCCGAGCGACAGTTTATGCGAAAAAGGAATACTGCCCTTGGCCATGAAAGTCGTGGCAACCGGAATATTCAGTTTTTCCGCAAACTCGACCAGCGCCCGGTTGGCGGCGGCGCGCACCACGCCGTTACCCGCCATGATCAACGGATAACTGGCGCCGGAAATAATTTCGGCCGCCTGGGTAATTTTATCGCCCGGCGGCAGCGGCGGTTTGGCGCTTTGTACTTTCAGCGGTTCCTTTCCCTCGACCGGCATCGCCGCGACATTTTCCGGAAAATCGATGAAGCTGCCGCCCGGTTTCTCGGCCTGCGCCGCCTTGAAAGCCTTGCGCACGATTTCGGCGACGATTTCCGGTTCCCGAATTTGTACGCTGTATTTGGAAATCGGCGCAAACAGATTGACCAGATCGAGCACCTGGTGACTTTCCTTGTGCATACGCGTGGTCGCACCCTGACCGGCGATGCCGATGATCGGCGCACGGTCCATATTGGCGTCGGCAAAACCGGTGACCAGATTGGTCGCTCCCGGACCCAGCGTCGCCAGACAAACGCCCGCCCTGCCCGTCAGACGCCCGTAGACGTCAGCCATAAAGGCCGCGCCCTGCTCATGTCGGGTGGTGATAAATTGGATCGGGCTGCCGATCAACGAATCCATGACGTCGAGGTTTTCCTCGCCGGGGATACCGAATACGTATTCGACGCCTTCGTTTTCGAGGCAGCGCACAAACAGGTCACTCGCTTTCATACTGGCTCCTTAGTCCTGGGAAGCTTGCGCAGCAAGGATACCATTTGCCACCGGCGGCGCCTGCTCCGGGTATAACTCGTTAAGCGGAACCGAACGGCCATTGTCCATCACCACACGACAATGAAATCTACGCAGCTGGCGCGGTTCGTTGACGCCGCAGGAATGCGCAATGATACCGACTTCGTGCTCGACCTGATCCTGAAAATTGGCCACTCGTTCGGCTTTGTTAAGCACGTTAAGGCCGCGCTGCATTTTGGGATCATGCGTCGTAATCCCGGTCGGACAGGTGTTTTTATTGCACTGTAGGGCTTGAATACAGCCCAGCGCAAACATGAAACCACGCGCCGAAACGCAAAAATCGGCACCCATGCTAAGGGCCCAGGCGATTTTTGCCGGATGCACTAGCTTGCCGGAGGCGATGACCTTGATCCGGTCGCGCAAGCCGTGCTGATTCAACTTGTCGACCACCAACGGCAAACTTTCGCGCAGCGGCAATCCGACTTCATCGATCAGCGGCATCGGCGCGGCCCCGGTACCGCCCTCGGCACCGTCGACCGTGATGAAATCCGGCGCCGTTGCAAGCCCGCGCCGGTTAATCTCCGAAAACAAATCATCGAGCCAGTCGCTGGCGCCGATCACGGACTTGAAGCCAACCGGCCGCCCAGTCACTTGCCGGATACGATCGACCATCGCGAGCAGATCCTCTATCGAATTGATATCCGGATGGCGGTTCGGGCTAATCGAATCCTCACCGACATGAATACCGCGAATCTCTGCGATTTCGGGGCTGACCTTGGCTCCGGGCAGAATACCGCCCTTACCCGGCTTGGCGCCCTGGCTCAACTTGATTTCGAACATTCGGACCTGCTCCTGCGCCGCCAGTTGGGTTAGCTTTTCATCGCTTAGATTGCCGTCGAGATCACGCACGCCGTACTTGGCGGTCCCTATCTGCACCACGAGATCACAGCCGCCTGCGAGATGGTGCGGAGACACACCGCCCTCGCCGGTATTCATCCAGCAATTGGTTTTTTTGGCGCCTCGGGCGAGCGCGGTTATCGCCGGTGCCGACAGTGCGCCGTAACTCATGCCGGATATGTTGTACAGCGAGCGGGTTACATAGGGTCGCGCAGCATGAGGTCCGATAATGACTTCTCCCGGCGGTACCGCGTCGGCGCCCAGCGTCGGGAAGGCGCAGTTTACAAAAATCGTCGTGCCCGCGGGCTTTAAATCCCGGGTCGAACCGAAAGCCACGGTGGTGTCGACGTGCTTGGCGGCGCGGTAGACCCAGGAACGCTCGGCGCGGTTAAACGGCAGCTCTTCGCGATCCATGGAAAAAAAGTACTGGCGGAAAAACTCGCCCAGGTGCTCGAAAAAGTAGCGGAAGCGGCCGACTACCGGGTAATTGCGCCGTATCGCCTGCTTGGTTTGCGTAACATCGATGACATAAATGACGGCGATCGCGACCAGGCCGGCACAGAATGCCAGCACGAATAGAGTCGCGGCAACCGACAGGAAACCGGAAACGAAGGTATTTACGGCGTCACCTACAAAAGGTAATTCCATTGACCGACCCCCAATAGTTATAAGTTGTATTTGACTCGCATGATAGTCGAACTTTCCCTGCTATCGGTAATTTTTAACCGATCTTAAACTCGGCGACAGTATATGTCGCCGAGTTAATAAATTTTGACTCCCAAAAATGTCCGACAAATGGGACAATCGCGCCGCGATTAACCAATAATAGAAATATCCAAGAGGCGAAATCATGGAAAACCTAATTAACTGGGTATCTGAAAACGGCGTCGACTGGGCAATCCAGATCGGCATCGCGATTGCGATCTTCATCGTCGGTAAATATGTTGCGCGCATGCTCAGTAAGCTGCTCCAGCGCGCCATGCGAAAATCGGGCACCGAAGAGATGCTGGTCGGCTTCATCGGCAATATATCTTACGCGGTGCTGCTGATAGCCGTCGTGCTCGCGGCGGTGGATTCGCTCGGCGTCAACGTCACTTCGCTAATGGCGATCCTGGGCGCAGCCGGTCTGGCCGTCGGCCTGGCGCTGAAGGATTCCCTAGGCAACTTCGCCGCCGGGGTCATGATTATCATCTTTCGCCCATTTAAAATCGGCGACTTCATTACCGCCGGCGGCGCCTCGGGCGTGGTCGATGAAATCGGGCTATTCGCAACGCTTATGCATACCGGCGATAACCAGCGCATGATAATTCCCAACTCGGGGATTATCGGGGGCAATATCACCAATACCAGCGCGCTACCGACGCGGCGCGTCGATCTGGTGTTCGGTATCGGCTACGACGACAACATCGGCCAGGCGCGCGACATTATCATGTCCGTGATCGAAGGCGACGAGCGCATCCTCAAGGATCCAGCGCCCGCAGTCACGGTCGGCGAACTGGCCGACAGCAGCGTCAATCTCAACGTGCGTCCCTGGGTAAATTCAGGCGATTACTGGCCGGTGCGCGCCGACCTGCTGGAACACATCAAACTCAAATTCGACGCGGCCGGCATCAGCATCCCCTACCCGCAGCAAGACGTATACATGCACGAAGTCAAAGCGACCGGTTAAAACCCATGCAGCGGCAGCCGCTCAGGCCATCGCGGCTTCGAGCGCGACGCCGTCGAGCGTAATGCGGTGCATCAAACGCCGTTCACCGGGGTAGTCGTTAAGCGCGCAGTGCTGGGTGGCGCGGTTGTCCCAGATTGCCATGGAACCCCGGCGCCACTGAAACCGACAGGTAAATTCGTTGCGGCAGGCATGCGCATAGAGATAGTCGAGCAGCGGCCGGGATTCGGCCTGCGTCCAGCCTGCGAACTTGACGGTGAAATCGCCGTTGACATAAAGCGCGGATCGTCCCGATAACGGGTGCCTAATCACTACTGGATGCACGGCGTCCTGGGTCGCGGCCGCGGTATTGCCCAAGCGGCCGTCGAGATCCTCGATCTCGCTAGCGGCAAAGGCGTCCACGCCGAAGACATGCCGGCTGGAATGTTCCGCATGCATCGTCGACAGCATCGCTTTGAGTCCATCCGATAGCGCATCATAGGCGGCGTATTGGCTTGCGAACAGCGTATCGCCACCAACGCTGGGCACTTCGCGCGCATACAGAATCGAACCCATTGCAGGAATCTGGTCGTAGGAATGATCGGTATGCCAGTCGGCGCCGATATTTCTCGTTTGCCCGGGTTCCTTGCGCACCTCGGCAATAAGCGGATGGGTTGCCACCGCCTGAAAAAATCGATTGACGTTGATCTCGCCCCAGCGGCGCGCGAATGCGATGTGCTGCTCGGGCGTAATATCCTGTGCTGCTCGGGCGTAATATCCTGGTCGCGTAAAAAAATCACCCCGTGATCGATATAGGCCTGGCGCAAATCCGCAAACTGCCGGTCGTCGATACCGGAAGCGATATCCACCCCCCGAATTTCGGCTCCGAGCGCGGGGCTGAGCGGGTGGACTTCGAAACTGCAGCAGAGTTTTATCATGGCGAGGATACTACGCTTCCGTTTCTAGGGTTTCAAATCGCACCGAGCCACCGACGGATGATATCCGCAGCGGTGCGGCATCGATCGAAAAATGGTCTATGACCTGAATGGCACTTACTTTGGACGTCATCCCCGCGCAAGCGCACTGCTGTCCGGAATAAATCATAATGCCAACTGTGCTTGATGTATTTGGAAATCGGATTTCCATTTTCGTCGTCGTTTAAGTACTTCGAATTCGAGTCTGGGTCGCTGGAATAGAGTCGATTT
>Ga0209150_1000449_pt1 | contig 12874 bp, 13 predicted proteins | sample WorMetTyACAVOLI3_FD_187424 | JGI IMG/M metagenome (GOLD analysis project Ga0209150, IMG submission 187424) | Marine gutless worms symbiont microbial communities from Max Planck institute for Marine Microbiology, Germany - Olavius algarvensis... ... | reverse complement strand
CTTCCAGGCCGGAAGTTTGGCATCTTCATAGGGCTTGGGCGGGATCTTGGAAGCGGCAAAGTTCACCCGGATAACATCACCGGTCTGTTTGACAGAATACGGCACGCCTTCACGCAGTTCGATGTCGATAACCGTGTCTTTGGATGTCGGCCTAAAGGTCGGCGTAATGCGATCGACTGCACTCTGAAAGCGGGTGGTGATCAGCGCCTGCTTGCGGTATTCGGGCAGATTGGTGCCCATCAACTTAAGATTCAGCCTTTTATTGTCGACTCTGATCATATCGTATTTCACCGGACGGGTGGTTCCGATAAATAGGGTCGACTTGCCGAGGTCTTCACTGTTAAAGTCGATGCGATTCAACCAGGCCGGTTTCGCAGTGGTCGAGGCCTGCATGGGTTTTGCCGCCCGGGATTTGACGGTCTTGGGCATATCTTTACCTGGCGGCGGCGCCTGGCCCACATAGATCAGGACGCCGTTTTCGACCGGTCGCGCGGAATGTTTGGATAGATAGGCTTTATCCGTTTCAAGGACAATTCGGATCTTGTCCGGGTGTCCGAAGTGGCGAATCTTTTTTACCTGATCAGCCTTGACGGCAATGCGCTGCTCGCCTTTGAACGGACTTTTAATTTTATAAATGTCGTATACAATGCGGGGGGGGAGTTTCACTGATGGTAAAAGACTTAAAATTAGTGATGGTTCCATCAGCCTTGACGGCAACGACCACATTTTGTTTGCGGGGAGTGGCGGAAACCGACATGATGCGAGTTGCCGGGGAGGCCGGTTTGGGGGCTGCTTTGACGACCGGGGTCGCTTTGGGCTTGGGTCGCGCTTGCGCAGACAACTTGCCGGATTTCGGAAATATTATATTGAGCTCGTTCGCGTCAGGTTGAATGTTGTACGGAAGATCTTTTTTTAATGCAATAAATATGCGGGATGCTTTTCCGTTTTCCTCGATCCGAGTCGACCGGATTGAGCTGATGAATTCATTTTCCGGTGGATAATAGACGGTTTTGATATCATCAAGGAACGTTTCAGGAAAATCGAAAAGCACCCCCAGGGGAAATACCTGTTTAATTGCGGTGTAGGTCAACGCCTGGTTGCCTTTTATCGTGACGGTGGCGGACGCTTTATCCTCGCTGGTAATGATGTCGGTGATCAGCGCGTTCCCGCCGGCAGCGGTGCCTTTAGCCGCTTTTTGAGAGGCGCACCCGGCAATCAGCGCGGCTGTGCTGAATAAAAGGATTCCGATAAAAAAAGATTTTGTGGATTTAGTATTTAAATGACGCATCTTAAAACTCTCCAGGGGGTTTGGGAAGCTTGAGCTCTCTCTTACGGGTTTGTATTTTACCGTAAATATCTTCAAATTTTTCCTCAATATAAATTTTTTCTTTTTGTATGTTAATAATTTTACCGCCATTGGTGCCGATGTAGGTCCCGTTTTTAACGACATAGCCTTTGCCGGAAGATTCCTCTACCAGAGCCCGGTTGCCGCTGCCAGCCAATATAATTCCGACTAGCTTCAACTGGCCCAGATCAATACGTTCCAGCGGGGTTCGCGGAGCCCGCTTAATTTTTTTCCCTTTTTTGGCGACCGCCTCTCTATCTTTGATGAGAGGATCGAAGGGATCAACCTTACCTTTGGGATCATACCTCGCTGGTACGCCGCCGGGCAGGTCAATTGAAGCTGTCAGCAGCTTAGAGGATTTTGATTTTTTTCCTGCTACCGCCTTGCCACCCTTTTGCCGAACCGGCTTTATTTCCGTTATGTCCGATTTGGGTCTGATCGCCGGCTTTTTTTGCTTAAGCCGGCTGGGCGGGCTGCTTTGTACCGGCGCAGTTTTTGCCTTTTTAGCGATCCGGGGCTGAGAGGAGGTATCCTGTTTAACCGGCGGCTGATTGTTTGAAGTCGGCCGGGTTTTGTCGGGTTTTGCAGCAATCGTCCTGGTCTGCTTTTTGGCAACCGGTTTCGCTTTGGCAGTTCGAACCGCTTTTTGCTTACGGACCTTGGCGGTACGAACTTTTTTTGCAGCTATTTTTTTCCGGACCACAATGGGTTTATCCGGAACAGCTGCGGCATTGTCGCATCCCCACAGAAACAGAGCAATACAAATGGTGCTGATCAAATATCGCATGATCTCAAGCTATCTTCCCTATTTTTTGCTGGTTTATTTTGGTAATCGTAATCAACGTTTCTTTTTCTTATTTTTGTTCTTCTTTTTGTTTTTCTTACCTTTTTTCTTGCTTGATTGTTCGATGAACTTATAGGTAACGGCCACGCATTTGGTGTTGAGTTCATGGCTGCTCTTGTCCTTGGTCTTGGCAATCTGAATGTTTTGGATATTGACGATGCGTGACAGACGGGCGACTTCATCAAAGAATAATGCCAGGTTGTGATAATCTCCCCTGATGTTCATGGCAACGGGGATTTCAGCATAGAATTTTTTTTTCTTTTCAGCCTTGGGTTCGAAGAGCAAAAAATCAAGCCCGACGAGCTGGCCGGAATTGGAAATGCTGGACAGCAGCGAGGGAATCTCTTCTTTTTCAGGCAGTTTTTTCATCGCCATGCGAAACTGTGCTTCGGCTTCTTTCATTTTAGACTGAAATTTTTTCATATCTTTGGCGTTGTTCTTGGCAGCAACCAGCTTTTTTTCTATTTTCTCCAATCTAGTATTTAGCCGATTGAGTTGCTCCAACTTTGGCCAGTATAGAAAGTAAATGAAACCGCCGGTAATCAGGCCAAATATAGCCACCGAAATAACTATCCTCTGAATTTTGGATAGACTCTCAACTTTTTCTAAAAATGGTTCAACTGACGCTGCAAGATCGTTTGCCATTTTGTCTTTGCCTTAAAATTTGCTGAGTACTAATTTGTTTTGGTTATGGCCGGCTGTTTCTTGGTACAACTGACCTGGAAGCTTTTTAAATTTGACTTGCTCACTTTTTTCTGCTTGAGTGTTTTCAAGTCCACGTCACTGAACAATCCCGTTTGTTCCAGCCTGACCATAAAATCTGCGACTGTTTTATTGTCCAAGGCGATGCCGGCTATTTTGACATTATTGTCCTTGGACTCAAATTTAGTAAACCACATGCGCTTGGGCACAATTGCCTGGGTCATTGAATCCATCAGCCGGGTGGGCGCGAAGCGATTGGCTTCAAGGGTTTCCATCACAGCCATTTTCTTCTTCAGATTGCTGAGTTTCTGCTTGATATCTTGGATTTCTTTATTGATTTTTTCGTATTTATCCAGTTCGGCCTGGGTTTGTTTAATCTCCTGGTTCAATCCGTCAACCTTGCCGCCCAGGCTCCAATTATAGTAAACCAAAATGATCAGCAAAAATGCCAGAGAGAGTAGAAAGATGGACACCTGGCGGCGGATGTTTTCTTTTTTGCGGGCTGCGCGGAAAGGCAGCAGGTTTATTCTTATCATTTGTCGTCCACTTTTCGCATTGCCAGGCCCATGCTGATGGCTGCCTGGGGTCCGATTTGTTCAGTATAGGCGTCGTCGAAGTTCTTTACATCAAGGTGAAACTTCTGGAACGGATTAAAGGATTCTACCTCTGCGGACGCCTCGGTCGCCAGTAGTTGACGGAATTCTCCGATGTTGGCGCCGCCGCCGCTCAGGACGATCCGATTAATTTGATCCTCGGGGTATGTCGAGTAAAAAAAGTCGAGGGCACGCCGAATCTCGGTGCACCAATCGGCAACCACCGATGACACAATCCCCCTCAAATCCTCCGGGGTGAGTTTGGCCGGGTTGTCGCCGTACTTCAGCTGCTCGGCTTCTTCAAAAGTACACTCTACCAGGGACATTATTTTCTGATTTATTTGCCCGCATCCTAAAGATACATCGCGCATGAACACTGATGAATTGCCTTTGAGGATATTCAATGATGTCTTGCTGGCACCAATATCAATGAGGGCAACATTATCATCTTGAAAGTCGTAATTGTGTTCAAACGTGTTTTGCAGGGCAAAAGCTTCAACATCGACGATGCAGGGATTGAGTCCGGCCAGATTCACCAGATTGATATAGTCATTAACCATCTCTTTTTTGGCGGCCACTAGAAATACGTTCATCTGGCTGGGATTGGATTCATTTTCGCCGAGTATTTGAAAATCGAGGTTTACATCACTAATGTCAAACGGGATATATTGTTCAGCTTCAAAATGAATGGTTTCTTGAAGCTGTTCTTCACCCATGGTCTGAACATTGATCTTTTTAACAATCACGGAATAGCCCCCGATGGATACGGCGACGTTGCTTTGTCTGATATTATAAGATTTAAAGAGCTGCTGGATCGATTGCGCAACCGACTCAGGATCGTTAATCGTGCCTTCCTCGATGGCCCCATGCGCGATGTCCACAATACCGAAGTTTTTTAGTGTGTTTCCATGCTTGGATTCTAAGATCTGAGCCGCTTTTATGGATCTAGAGCCGATATCCAAACCGACGAGATTATCTTTTTTCTTTCCAAAAACCATAAGAGCCTTTTAATCCTTAAAAATTTTTTGTTTGTCTGCTGGTTTCAAGCCCAGAGCCAAAAGAATCTTGCGTTGAGTTTCCATTCGACACGGCATGTTTTTTTCAATTCGATTGATAGTGATGGGTGAGACATTTGCCTGTCTGGCTAGTTCGGCCTTGCTCAATAACATCGATTCTCTGATTTCTTTTAATTTGTTCTTACTCATAAATTTGACGTCCCGCATGCCGAGCACTAAAAAATATATTGAATGGGTTCCCCGAAGTTGAAACTGATTTTAAAATTTTTTATGAATATTACTTATATAATGATTGCATTTTATTATATGCAAGTCAATATAATTACATATAATTAGGTGTAATTACGCTATATTGTGTTATCTTCTTTTCGTACACCTATATGTAGTAACTCCAGTGATTGTTTTTTTTACCGGTTATCCGGTAATGAATGGCTCTGGGTCGATTGCGTCAAATACTGAGCAGAGTTATATGCCTCTAACATTTGGTGTTGAGCTGTTCGGGCATCGCATAAAGTGCCCCGTGAGGGGGGGGCGATCTGTTGACGCAGATGGTTTTTGCAAATGTCGCGCCAAATTTCGGCTAAAAAGTTGAAATCTGAGCTTTTATTTATTGCTTATTGAAATAGTGTTTTGTTTACAGGTAGTTAAAAATGATTAATTTTCACCTTCCGGTGCTAAAAAACGAGGCTTCCGGTATGCCTGTCAGGGTGGGTCTGGTATTTTTTGATAAAACCGTCAAAATTTTGGAAGATCATGCAAACCGGTTGTATGTATCGAATCAACCCTGGCAGACTTCATAGAAAAAGCTTTAATTTGACATTAAAAGCGTATACCCTAATATGGTGGAAACGCTCAGCCCGCTTAAATACAGCACCGACCAACCACGGCGGATGTCGGTTGCCGAAAAATCAAACCGCAAAACGATGCCAGTATGAATAATACCCCACCTGAAGAGAGAATAAAGCCGTTTCGACTGGTCAAGTACTTTACTTTTACCGGTTTGATCGTGATTTTTCTGGTAACGATTATACTGTCGGTGCTCAATACCCTGTGGGTCAAATCCATGCAGCGACAGAATAGCGAAGATTATGCGCGCAGCCTGATCGAGAATTTGAACAATCAGATTTTCGTACAGGTGATCGTTCCCATCGGGGTGATGTTCAAAGGCAATATCCAGTTCAGCAACAAGAAAACGTTTGAACTCATGGATAAGGTCGTCCGCAACACCCTGCACAGTTTCGAAGTTGAAACCCTCAATTTCTACGGCATGGATAATACGATATTATATAGTTTTGATTCGGATCTGATTGGACGAAAAAATTTTGGCGGTACCGGATTCCAACAGGCGTTGGAAGGAAAAATCAGCTCCAAACTGGTTCAGCGCGGTAATTTTTTCGAGATCTCGCTGGGATTTCCCAAGGTCGTTCGGCTAATCACTTATGCGCCCTTGCGCTGGGAACCGCAATTTGCCAGACTTTCCGGCCCATACCTGGGAGTAATTGAGATCGTACAGGACATCTCCGGTGACTATCAGGCTATATTCAGAACTCAGATTCTGGTGGTCATTACCTGCACCTTAATTATGGGCGCGCTATTTGTCGTACTAATATTTGTCGTCAAACGCGGCGAAGGAATTATTCAAAAACGTGCCATGGAGCGCTTGCGCCTGAAAGAGCGCCTGGGCCGGGCCGAGCGGCTTTCCTCTCTCGGGGAGATGGCAGCCGGAATTTCCCATGAAATTCGAAATCCTCTAGGGATCATCCGAAGCTCGGCCGAATTGCTAAAGAAAAAAGTGACTAAAATTGACCCTTCCAATACAATTCCGGATATAATTGTCGAGGAGGCAAATCGTCTAAATCAGATCATTACCGATTTCATAAACTTTGCCAAGCCCAGAAGTCCGAATTTAGTCCCCTGCCGTATCGAAGAGGTTCTCGATAAAAATATTACTTTTCTGTCCATGCAAATCGAAGAAAATGGATTTACCATCAAACAGAATTATCAGAATTTTTTACCCGAGATTCAGGCCGATGCCGCCATGCTGTATCAATCTTTCTTAAACATCCTGATCAATGCCATGCAGGCCATGCCTGACGGCGGTACCATCGGTATTGACATCAGTGCCACTGAGAAAATACTGACAATCAATTTCGAAGATGAAGGCTGCGGAATATCGGATGAAGTTATGGGCAAGATCTGGGACCCGTTTTTTACGACCAAGGAAATGGGAACGGGTCTGGGCTTGGGTGTCGTGAAAAATCTTATTGAATCCCATGGGGGCAGTATTCAGATTCTTAACAGATCCCAGGGAGGCGCCAGTGTCACTGTGGAATTGCCGGTGGAGCCGACATAAGCCGGGGGGCGAGTTGCGGGTTGCGGGTTGCGGGTCGCGGGGCATAGGGCATGGTGCGTCGGGAGGTGCGGGATTATCTGACATCTGACCTCTGTCTTCTGGTGTCGGGTTGCGGGTTGCGGGGTTCGAGGTGCGGGGGTGTGAGGAGCGGAAAATATAGCTCAAAGCTGAAAGCGGGAAGGATTCATGGGATCGAATTGGCTGGTTGACAAGGATTTTTTTAGTTGAGTGTTTGACGGTGAAAAACAGATTATAAATTACCCTAGAATTCAATAACTATTCATTTTAAATCCATCATTCGTCATTCCGATATTGGGGACATGGAATTTGGATTGAAAATGAAGAAATGCGGCTAACATGGAAACTATTTTAATCGTCGATGATGAGAAAAATTATCTGCGGGTCCTCAGTGCGGTTCTGGAAGATGAAGATTATGAAGTTTTAACTGCACTCAACGGATCGGAGGCGCTTGCAATTCATAAACGGTCTGACCTTGATCTGGTATTGACCGATATGAAAATGCCGGGCATGAATGGTATCGAGCTGCTGGAAAGCATCAAGTCGATTGATCCGGATTTGCCGGTGATTATGATGACGGCCCACGGTACGGTAGATAAAGCCGTGGAGGCCATGCAAAAAGGTGCTTACAGCTATATTCTGAAGCCCTTCGACAATGACCGCTTGATCATATATGTCAAAAAGGCCGTTGCCATGTATCAGGTGGTCAAAGAAAACCGCCGTCTACGCGATGCAGTTGAATCTCAATACCGCTTTGGCAATATCATCGCCAAGAGCAAAAACATGCGGGATGTCTTCAAGACGATTCAGAAAGTGGCCCCGTCCAATGCGACCGTCCTGGTAGAAGGCGAGAGTGGAACGGGCAAGGAACTGGTGGCCAAGTCGATTCATTTTAACAGCTCACGGCGAGAACAGCCTTTTATTGCCGTGAATTGTTCGGCCCTGGCCGAGAATTTATTGGAAAGTGAACTTTTCGGCCATGAAAAAGGCGCATTTACCGGCGCGGCCGCCATGAAAAAAGGCCGGTTTGAGTTGGCCGACGGCGGCACCCTGTTTTTGGATGAAATTGGAGAATTGTCGGCCAATCTCCAGGTGAAATTGCTGCGTGTGCTCCAGGAGAAAACAATTGAGCGGGTCGGCGGAATTCGGAGCATTCAAGTTGACATTCGGATAATTGCAGCCACCAACAAAAACCTAAAAGAAGAAATGAAAAACGGACGTTTTCGCGAGGACCTCTTTTACCGTTTAAATGTGGTTCACATGGTTCTGCCTCCGCTCAGAGAGCGACGGGAAGATATTCGCCTGCTGGTTGATCATTTTATCAGCAAATACGAATCCGAGCGCAGATCCGCACTGCCGGTTAAAGGCGTTGATCAGGAAGTCGATCGCTTAATTTTCGAATACAGCTGGCCCGGCAATGTCCGTGAACTTGAAAATCTAATCGAAAGGGTCATGATTCTGTGCCCCAATGATGTTATCCGGGTGGCGGATCTGCCGCAGGGTTTTAAAGATAATGTGCATGATGCCCTTCATCTGGAAGGCATTCCCAAGGAGGCCAAACTTTACGAAACCCTGGCGATGATCGAACGGGCGATGATTGAACGCGCCCTAAAAATGGCAGACAATGTCCAGGCCCACGCCGCAGCCATGCTCGGAATCGGCAAAAGCGGATTGAATCAGAAAATCAAAAAATACAATTTGGACATCGGATCTAAAAATTGAGCTGGATGAATTTCGAGGATGGTGGTGAAATTTCCATCCGACAGAGCGGTAACCTTAATATAAACAATAACGTTTTTGTCTCAATTTTTAGGTTTCAGGTGTCAGGTTTCGGGTGTCAGGATTGAGGAATTTGGATGCTAAATATGAATACTCTATCGTTATCCGATTGTTTTCTTCAATATTGCCGGGATAGTGGCAAATTACATAGCCGACTTTCTCCGGTATCTTCACATGATTTCGCTAATTAGCTAGATCTTTGTCGTACCGACTACCCGAACTGACACCTGACACCTGAAACCTGACACCTTGCGTTAGCTCGCCATGCGTTCCCTGACGATATCGATGTAGATAAAATCCTGGTGATCGCTTAGGATTTTATTGTAGGCGGCATTGCTCTTTTCGGTATTGCCTAACTTGTCATAAAGCCAGCCCAGACGATACAGGGCTTCACCGCGTGTAATTGCGTCCGGTGCCGAGGATAATTGCTCAAAATAGCTGACAGCACTGGCATAATCCGACTGCTGTTCGTAGGCATACCCAAGACTGGCGACCACCTGACTGCGAATGGCCTGATGTTTTTCAAAGTCTTTCAGCGATTTTTGGTAAAGTTCGATGGCCTGTTCGTATTTCCCGGCATTATAGCATATATTGGCATACGTCAGCCTGGCAATCTTACCGTTTTCTTTACTGCCGTATTTATCTAAAATCAATTGAAAATCGGCTGACACCTGATCGTAGGCTTCCACCGGTTTATTATCATTTCTAAATGTTTCATATTTGGCCAGACCCTGGTCCAGCAGCGCCGACGCCTTGCGTTCGGATCGGATCGATAAAAAGCGATAGCCGGAAAAAATCAGGGCCAGGGCCACCATGAATCCAACTGCATAGGTGATTTGGTTTTTATGCTCGGTGGCGAACCTGATCAGTTTCCCGGTCAGGTTGATAAACTCATCAGGTTCCTTCAGCAGTTCTTTGCGCGTCTTTTTGATTTTTTTTGCCATTGGTGCTCTTTATTACCTCCCGGAAATTTTGTGTTATCAGTTAATAGTTATTTGTTTAGGGAATTGCAAGAGCAATAATTCTTATCCTCAACCATCGACCAATCCGCCGCGGCGGATTAACAAATAACTATCGCTGGCGCGTTGATAATCCTTCCGGGTTGGGTTATCCGCAACCCAATTCGGGCTTCTATTCTAATAACCGCTTGATCCGGCGCCACCCGTCTTCGGGAACATTTGCCCCCATCACCTGGCATACTTCATAGCCACAGGCCGAGCCCAGGCGACCACAATGATCTAACGAATAGCCGTTGACAAGCCCGAAGAGGAAACCGGCGGCCCACAGATCACCGGCACCGGTGGTATCCAGGGCCGTGCCGTCACCCATGGGCTTGATGGCAACCCTGTGGCCGGCATGCGCCACATAGCTTCCGCGGGAACCGACTTTGAGCACGGCGATGTCCGTTTTAGCTGCCAGTGCTTCAAGGGCCTGGTGTTCATCGCCGTATCCGGTAAAGGCTTCGGCTTCATCTTCATTGGCTAGCAGGATGTCAACATAGGTATCTACCAGATGCTCAAGCAACGTTTTGGCGTCCGCCACAACGTTATAGCTGGCTAAATCCAGTGCGATTTTAGCACCGGCCTTGCGGGCCGCCGACAATGCAGCTTGAATTAAATCCGGATTGTATAAAAGGTACCCTTCGACCAGGACGACAGCCGCATCTTTAAAGCGATCGGCGGAGATCTCTTCCGGACGTGTCTCCGCTGATGCGCCCAGGTAAGTAAACATGGTTCGCTGGGCATCCGGTGTTATTATCGACAGCGAGCAACCGGTCGGTGAGTCACCTTTTAGCAGGACAGGCTCGACATTTTGCCGCTTTAAATCATCTTCGATCAGTTGACCCATTTTGTCGCTGCCGCATTTGCCGACAAATCGAGCCCTGCCGCCCAGGCTTCCGACCCCGATGATCGTATTGCAGGCAGATCCGCCCGGAACCAAGCTGGATTTGCCCGAAGACATGGCCCGGATGTGCTGGATATCATTTTGCCCCACCAGCGTCATACTACCTTTGGCCGCGTCTATTTCGGCTAAAAATTCATCGTTTTCGTGTATCAGGACATCGACCAATGCCGACCCGATGCCCGCAATCAGCCGCCGATTGGCTGTGATGTATTTAATTTTGTTCATCCGCTTTTTCCAGCTGCTCAAATATATTTTGGTTGCCGAATCAACTCATATGTAAGACGGATTGAATTCTTGAATTACAGATGATGCAACGATGAATTGGCATAGAAGAGGGAATTGTTTGAATCCATCTGCGGTGTCACCAGACCAGAGAGTTGTGTATCCAGCCTTTGTCCTTATCGGCATGCTCAATATGCAGCCAGCGGCCCTTGCGCTTGATGACCTTAAACGGAATTCCTTTTTCAACGGTAAAAAGGATCTTATTATCCGTTCCCGGACCCGAACGAATATTACAAAGATCTTTTTTGGTGATGATCGAGTCCATTTTTTTTACCAGGGACTTATGCACCCACCCCTTGTCATCTTCAAAATCCTTGAAATGGTACCACTGCCCTTTTTTTTCAAGTACGAAAATGGGATAGTATTTTTCTACTTTCCATAAAATATCATACTTGGAGCCGGGGCCGGAGCGAATATTGGCCACTGGTTTAAAGATGGTTAACCGTTCAGCTATTGCTGCACCGGCATTGCAGAAAATAAGAAAAATGAGCAGAAAGACATAGCGTTTCATGATGATTTAATTATCCGTTAGCATTTCGGTTTGTGTTGATACCCATTATACGCTTTCAGGGCAATTATGTCTACGCCGGATCATGAGACTGGTATTTCGATTCCGAGGTGTTTGTCAAGCCAAACCGTATTGCGATCAGACCGAGATAAATACCTTGTCCGGCAACTGAACACAAGTCAGGGCATTGCCGTATACAGCTCCGGTGTCGATACCGATTTTGTTACGTTCCACCAGAGGCTTCTCCAGTGGTGTGTGGCCGAATATCACCGGTTTGCCAAAATAATATTTGCTGTAAATGAATTTGTCCCGAATCCACAACATATCCTGGGGTTCCTGGGATCCCAGGGGAACTTTCGGCCGCAAGCCGGCATGGACAAAAATGAAGGACTCGGTTTCGTAATAGAGCCGCAAGGATCTAAAGAAATCCATATGCGCAGCTGGAATAGGGAAGTCGCCCTGTCGATCGGTTTTACTCAAATAGCAGTCAAGGGTCTTCTGCCCGCCATTCAGCAGATAGGTAAAGCGATCGGTACCGTCCAGGTATTTTTCGAGCATGTCTTCATGGTTGCCCTTCAAAAAGATCGTTGCCGGCGCTTTTTTCTGCAATTTCAACAAATAATCAACGACTTCAACTGAACCTGGGCCGCGGTCAATATAGTCTCCGATGAACACCAGGGTGTCGGTTGCAAAATCAATCGGAATTTTCTGCATCAGGTTCCGCAACTGATCAAAGGAGCCATGTATGTCGCCAATAGCAAATATTTTACCCATAGAAGCAACCGTCTTATTTTTCCTTAACGAATGTAAATGCAATTGATTGAAGATTTATTGGTTAATGCCTTCCTCTTTTGCCACTTGCACGGCCAGACGGTATTCGTCTCGAGTCAGATAAGAATTCAAACCGCTGACCTCGGCCGACCTGCCGCAGGGCCGGTACTGTGACATAATATTGACATAGCTGTCAGGTGATAATTTTTGAGCGATGAATCGCATGACTTCCCGGGTGCCGGCAAGGCCGTTCGGCAGTACCAGATGCCTTATCAGCAGTCCTCGCCGGGCAATGCCAAGCCCGTCAAACTGCAGATCACCGACCTGGCGGTGCATTTCCAACAACGCCCGGCGCACAACCTCCGGATAGTCGCCGGCCTGGCAGGCACTCTCGGCAATCTGCGGATCCCAGAATTTAAAATCCGGCATGAAGATGTCAAAAACACCTTCGAGAAGGTTTAACGTTTCAACCCGATCGTATCCGCCGGTGTTGAACACCAGCGGTACTGAAAGCCCCTCGGAGGCAGCGATCGCAACCGCAGATAAAATTTGGGGTACGACATGCGAGGGACTGACAAAATTTATATTGTGACATCCCTGATTTTGTAATGCAAGCATCATACCAGCAAGTTCACGGTAAATTTGTTCTATCTTCGAAATGCAGAAGCAGATGAGTTTTCAGTCATGCGCAGATAGTCAAAGACCAAGCGTACATTGAGCATGAGTTGTCGCATTTTCTGTGCGACGCTGCGCCCATT
>Ga0209150_1000446_pt1 | contig 12926 bp, 9 predicted proteins | sample WorMetTyACAVOLI3_FD_187424 | JGI IMG/M metagenome (GOLD analysis project Ga0209150, IMG submission 187424) | Marine gutless worms symbiont microbial communities from Max Planck institute for Marine Microbiology, Germany - Olavius algarvensis... ... | reverse complement strand
GTAACGCGCAAAGTTGCTGGTAGTTTTCAGATATTTGACTTTCACAATGTACTGCAGCAACATATTGCGGGTGAGGGCAAAATATTTCTGTTATGTACATAGAGAATATTCTAACAAATCACCTGGTCCACCAATTTTGAAATCGGTCTACATTTGCCCAAGTTGTTATCCGACATGAAGCGGCATGTTTTTTGGGTCACGGTCTACATATTACATTACGTACTGCTATGCTTGAAATACAAGATGCCATATATGTACTGTAAACCGCCATGTTTTGAAAAACCCCACTAGTAAACGATAATCTTCAAATGTGACGACACCAACCAACAGAAGCAAACAAACAGTATAGCCGCACCGTAGCTGTATAGTGAATGGCCGGTCAAAAGTAGGAAGAAACCGGACAGCGTGCTGGTTAAACAAGAATATGTAAGAATGCTGTGTACCAGCTAACTTAGCACATTGCGCTTCCCGAGCTAACTGCCTCGGCCCGGAGGGTCGTGCAGACTTTAAAAAATCCTATAGATCATCATGGCATGCATTATGCAATCTTCGTAGTTTTCCTGTTTAATTATTCAATAGCCAAATGGAGAACATGTGTTCGCATAACGTGTTCCATTTGTTGACAATCATGTCAGAAAAGAACTGTTGTCTGCAAGCCGTCATGACATGTCTTTTATGTAACTTCACACATTGTCCTCTTCTCCATTATGACTAATTTCACAAAAATGTGCAGACCATGCTGGTTGATAATCCGTGAATAATGTTATGGACTTCACTCAGATTGGGCCGTGTTCGTCTATCTTACAACTAATGACTTCAAGTTGGTTTTTGCGAGTCTGAGTGGACACGGTGCATCCTTGAGGTCGGAAGTCACACATGTGCAACTTCTTTGACCTCTCTGTATCAGATCATTGTCTTTACAGTATTTAGGGGACAACACTGCTGCACAGTATTCGAGACGACGTCTGACCAATCAGTTGTAAAGACGTAAGACAATATCCGCATGTCTCAACATAATAGTATGGATGATAATAGCCAGATTTTCTCATTGCATTTCTACATGCTGAGGGACATTGCTGAGAGCCTTTAAGACAATTACTAATCAAGATACACAAATCTTTCTCTCTCGAGTCTTCTTCAGGCTGCTGATTATTCATACAATATGGATATTTCTTTTGCGCCTTACCAATATGCATGACTTTGCATTTGGTGGTATTGAATAGCCTTTGCCATTGTTGATCTCAAGCAAAAAGTTTGGAGTGAATGCCAATATGTATCATCAGTTAAGCGAGTGAAAATGTTAGTGTGATGTGCAAATTTTAACCTCCAGTTACCTATACCAAACAGTAAGACATTAATGTATATCATGAACAGCAATTGGATCTTGTTTTTTAAATGCCACCCAAAATTGGCAACGGCTATGTGTGCATACAGATAGTTCTTGTTTTTTACATACTTTTTTCTGTCTATGTAAGATGACGTCATTACAACATCATTAACAAAATTTTTTTAAACGTAAACGAATCTTATAATGAATTTGTTACAGCTGTCAGGACTGGTTCACGACAAGCAGTCGAGCATTACATTTCTGCAACAGAGAGGAATATTGCACAACCAAAGATTGTGCAGAAATGGTCATGTTCTGCATTTGCTATTAACAGACGTACGTGACCCCTGGCACTGCCGGCAGCGTCAGTGTCGTGAGGACATACTGGGTCGTAAAGGGACATGGCTTCAAGGGAGTCGCCTGGAATTCTGCAAAGTTGAAATGTTTATCTACTGTTGGAGTAAGCAGCTAACTTCCATTAAATTTTGCGACAACGAGCTGGACATAGGCAAAACATGCGACAGCACGTTAACACATCAACCCAATCCGATGAAACACACAGTAATTGCCACTTTTTTTCCTTCTTCTTAGCCACTCAGTAATAACATCAATAATTTTATTGTGGATGCTGCGGCTACGCATATTCACAAGCAGTCTTTTAAATGCGACCTTATCAAAGTATTTACCAGATTAAAAAAATACCAATTCTATGTTTCCCCTATATCCATACAACCAGTGGCTATTATCCTGGAATTGTAAACGCTTGTTGAAGCAGCTAATTTTTTTAAGGCTGTTGGGCTCTGCTGCTCAACAACAACAGCAGGGAGTTGGTTCCAATCAACAAACGTTCTGGCTGCAAATGAACTGCGAAGCTCAGATGAAGATGCCCCTATTTCCCTAAATTTAAACCGATAATTCGCCCAGGACTGCATTACCATTATGTATAGGGCTACCCAACATACATAACGTAGTTAAATATAGTAAGAATAAAATGCAAACATGAAACAATACTAGCCGCGTGCAGTTGTAGTTAAGGCGTGACAAGTTGACAAGCGACCAAAAGGCAAGATTCCCAAATAAAGTACCCACGTACAACCTATATCAACGCGTAGTACTGTCGAAATAATATCGGTTAACCGGTCAACAATGACCGCGACAGTGTAAAAGATTACAATTTATATACCAGTATTTTCAATGTAAACAATGTTGTTGTTGCTTATTGTAAACAACGGAAGTATAAACAAACACGGTCTACAAATATTTCGGTTAATTTACTAACCGGTTAACCGACATAGTAACCGGTTAGTAACAGCTTAACTGAAAACTGAGTACCAAATTTAAAAATGCCAGCTTCAACGGTTACAAAAATAATTAGGGGTCCCAAATGTTGTTGGATGTTCCTCGATGCTACTAAATCAAGACTCCCGACAATTTTGGTCCTAAAAGTTGCCTTTGTACGCTACTCCCTGAACGCAAGGGCGCCACATGTTCCATGTCATTGCACCCGCGGTGCAGTTGGGGCCATTTTCCCTGACCAGTGGCCATATCACTTTGACACTCCGGAAGTAAGAAATGACGGTGGTACTACGAATAAATAGTACTTAAATACTTTACGGAATTTACCTGAGGCTATCAGTACTGACGCACTGATGACTTAGTGGGCACAGACTTGATGCCACATAAAGCCCTCTCTCTAAAATATCAATACTTCAAGTTGTTTCCGGTTCCAGTTTACCCGAAATGTGAGATTTGAAACAATGTATTGAATTACATGTAACACAACATTCAAACAATGAATTCCATCTGTCTACTATTCTTTTACTAAACGCAAATTTTCTGATATCCAGTCTAGAAGTTCTTGTAAATAATTTCTGTCTGTCACTTTGATCATAATCAAAAAATAACTTTGTTTCAACATTGTATATACCGTTTATAATTTTATATGTATCAATTAAAACACTCCTGGTCCTTCTTGTATGAACATACATCTGCCCCAAATGTTCCAGTCTATCATTGTAATGTCAGTGCTCCACATATTTTTTTCCAATTTATTTGCTGTTCTCTGAACCTCATCGATCAACTCAATATATTTTCTAAAGTGTGGGTTCTATACTGAACAACAGTATTCCAAGTGTGGTCTGACTAAACCTTTGTACAAGGGAATTAATGTAGCCTGTGATCTGTCCGTAAAATTTCTTTTTATCATTCCTAATATTCTATTAGTTTTTTTACTGCCTCACAACATTGTTTTTCCCATTTTGGAGTCATCACTCACAATAACCCCCAAGTCTTTTTCCTCACAAACACTTTGCAGTACACTGCCATCCATAACATAATCAGCCTTAGGATTGTTTTAAGCCAGGTGCACAACTTTACATTTTTCTATGTTAAAAAGCATTTGCCAAAATCTGACAACTGGTGGCAACAATTTTTACAATTTTCCTGAGAATCAACTGAGCAAATTTTGTGCATTTTAAACACCGAAATAGTATGCACTGCATAAATTTGTAGTTATCATATTAAAACTTACAAAAAATAAGAGGGCAGCAACAAGGCGTGGTCGACGAGATGAAGACATGAAATATGTTTCCAAATTTGTCAGCGATTTCAGCTCATTAATTGATAGATAATACACCTGTAGGCCTACGTACAGCCTGATATAATATCTCCTAAATGCAGAATATCATCATTCGACGACATATATGACAACCACTTAAAATTTCACTGTATAGGCCTATTATCACACCAGCACAATAATTTAGCACTTAACTAGACTTCAGTTGTTCGAATTCAACTCAACTTTATTAATGATATTTGCAGTCTCAGTCACACAGCCTGCCTATTCGAGCGTGGCTTTAGCGTCCACACACCTATGATCTATCCGCTTCAAAACTGTCCAAGCAGAGACTTGCGCATGAGTTGGTCAAAAATTCTTTCATCAGTTGCTTTACGTCAATGCTGTCAATCTTCTGCTGTTGAAAATTGCAAACTGCAACAGAGTTGAGGCTGACTTCCGTCATCGAACTACGCAGCCACGTCTTCAGTCGCCTATAAAGGTCACTGAGTCTACGTTCAGCTTGCGCAGAGAGTATAGGGACGCCGAGCGGTTGGCCTCCGTCGCATCAGCCAGTCAGCTGATGATGAGTCAGGCGACGAATTACATTAACTATCAGATTCAGTGACAGCAGACGCCATCAGCCAAGTTCGCTTATAAGCATGCCTGTAGCCTCACTACCAGATTTAGAGTTAGTATGTGCACCACGCTCGTCTATTTCAACTCAAAAATATAAGCCAAAAGTGGGGGGACAAATTACATTACTGTCCCCCTGGCCCAAATTCTGGGGGGGCGTCCCCCCTGTCCCCCCGTGATCTACGCCACTGATGCAGAATACACTCTTTGCGTGGGCGTTGACGCGTTAGCCTGCATGCAGTTTGTTGTTCCACGCTGTAATCGTAATTATGACAAATTGACTGTAGACATCCACGACCTTCGACGGCTTCGGGCAGCGATTGATCAAAGTAAACGGCCGTTAAAGTCAACGTGAGAATGAGACCATACACTGAACCGAAACAGGCAGTGGCGTACCTGCAGACACTGGTGGACTATGACTCCTTTAGCTTTCAAAGCAGGATTACAGTTGGTTTAAGGCAAATCGAAATTGCAATACTTGATACATCGCGTACGACATAATAGCAGTATCACATAGCATGTGGGCCTACGATTATAACGTGAAATGTGACGTCTAAGAAATTTTACCGTAAATGACCGGATATTCCGCGCCTATTACGGCCTATTTGCGTTTATAAAAGCATAGATTGATTGCTGGTGAATTATCTTAGACTGTTTGCTGCTAATAAAACAGTTATTAGGCTAACGTACAGAGAAAGACAGAAGAAGTTATGGATGACGAGAGTGGGTATGCTGACAGAGATGAGTTGAGAAGTGGATGACGAGCAAACTATAGACAAGATTGGTGACGCCGACGGATTGAATCTGAAAGTTGACTCCAAAGACGAGGTGATGCATATGTAAATGAGCGATATGTGATTTTCAAATAGGAAATGGTTGGCGGGCGAGAAAGAGTGACAACAGATGAAGACCGGATACTGCGAGGAGGTTGAAGAGTGATAAGGTTCTGAAAATAGCTAGTTTGGTCAGTTGTAAGAACTTTGTAAGTAAGAGAGATAAGTTTATAACCGATCCGCTCGTTGACCTGTAGCCAGTGGAGAAATTTGACAACGGCAGTGATATGACGGGATTTACGAGCCTTAACACGAGCAAGCGCAACACAGTTTTGAATCTGTTTGAGACAGTTAAGTTGCCAGTTTGCAAGACTATAATAGAGACAGTTACAGTAGCCAAGTTTCCAGTGAACTATAAAGGGGGCAATGATGCTGGCTGTTTTGAAGTCAAGGTATGGCCGAATACAGCGAAGTTCATCACGGATGTGATAGTAACAAGACTTAGAAAATGTCCTTATTCCATCCGAAAAGGTAAGGTGTTCCTCCTATATAAAACCAAACGTTATTCTCTAACGCAGCGAGCCGACTTCTCTATATACAATATTACCGCTAATCATATGAAAATACTGCGGTCATTCATAAACAGCGAAGACATGATACTCTATTAGCATCTTACAGTTGGCTGATAATGCTAAAACGGCGATTGATTCGCCACTGTTAGGCCTACTTGTCGCTGTCTGCGGCACTGAACAACTTACAGCTGCAAGCTGTCTCCAAGCTCGACTGTCACACTGTACTGCAACCAGTTGAATCTGAGCCGTGCGACATCGGTCTGCCGCTACGGCCTGTCATCGCCTGTCACCTACAGCGGCACTATCAAACGGTCGTTCGTTTTGAAGTGTTTTCTACAGCTAAATTACACAAAGTACCGCCTGCACAGCCGTCATCTGCACCTGCTTCTACACCACTGTACTACACTATGTCGACAGCAATAAAACACATCTGCGAAAAAAATTAAAATTCGAGTAGCCATTTCGGTGAATGTTATCATTCACAGCCAACCTGTCACTGTCAGTTTGCTGCACAAATATCATACAGATTAACTAATGTTAACACAAAAACACAATAACTTAGCTGTCGCGAGTATATCGCGCGCCAGTTGCCTACACCGTGCAGTCAGAGCATGACATTGTATGCGCCTACATATTACACAATGACGGTAACATAATATACGTCAACATATCTCGACGTAACAAACCGAACTACCCGACAGATCATACATAACTTACTATTGGTAGACTTCTTTCACTTACAATGTTCTCGCGTCAATGAAATATAGGAACACTGAGAATGTTTGAGAGTGGTAGCTTTTACAAGTTTCCTTACGGTTAAAACCATTGTGATTCAGCTACCCTATGGTTACAAAGTTATGAGAATCTGTTAAACCGTTTTCACACGCTATGGTAACGTACAGTACGGACCGACAAAATCATGTGAACACCCACGTTCCGTCACTGTTGCTGCTGTTTTTTCATTAGTCTCTGTTTGAGACATTTTCTTTCGTTTTACATTTTTGTTTATTTGTGGTAACACCTCTACACTGTGACTATGACGATCACAACTACTATCAGAATATGACAATTCATCCGGTTCACATGAAGAGTCGTCTGGTTCAATATCAGTGTCATCGCTCTCAATATCAGACAGACTGCGTAGCGTTGTGTTGGCCTCCAGCTCCTCCAGCTGTTTTCGTGCCTTCATTACACAGACAAATTAAAAACAACTAGATTGACTCTTTATAGCACAGTGTTGCCAACTGTATACATGAAGTAAAGCGTCTGTCCCAGACCGGTCTAACTGATCAATTTTACTTTTCGATGTTTGGGCACTCTGGCACTCCCCTGATCGAGCACCAGAGTGCCCGAATGTCAAAAAGTAAAATTGAGCGGTTAGGTTAGTCTGGCAGTGAACAAACACCTGACTCAATGTAAAGTAGCATGGTCGCCCACCTTCATTGTAGGCCTATGTGAATATACCAGGTGGCTGGCATAAGGTATTAAAATATTGCTATATATCACCTTAAGTCGCTGGCACCTATAAGTGGCCTCACGCGCTTGCTTGCATTGCAAAAACGGTTTTACTGTGAATTGAGTCAAAGGATCATCACTGAATGATGACGTCATGGGACGACAGTCAATAAGGAGATTCTACAAAGTGATGGAAGAACATTAAACGACAACATTGAAGTCGTGTAATAAAATCACATAGTGTAGTGGTCGCAGACAAGTTGAAAGTCTCTGTTGCTGCTGTAGTACTTTAATGAAAAACAGACAAAACCGCTGTTACAACAAGAAAAATAAAAATGTCAATCGGCAGAATTAAACGATAAAATGTCACGATATAACAGACGAAAAAAGAAATTGTTTTCGTCTAGTGCGCTAGTTTTACGTGGAAGTTGATAACAGTGGCCGCGGGGACGGGTAAAGTAGTGTTTCTGTACTTTGGGTGGAAGTAAGATGTGGAGAGGGTGAGTACTGTTATGCTATCAAACAATGTCTTATCGGCTTTATCACAGAGCGAGGAGAGAGTAGGTGTAGTGTGTGCGCAGTAACCATGCCTAACTGCTCGCCGGATAAAGGCCTCAAGGCGGTTCCTATCCGCGGCGTTAATGAATCCCCACCAAGCTGGAGAAGCATATGTAACCTTGGCCAATGCAGTAGACTGGAACACAGCGTGCAGAGCAGGAGGCGGCATGCCATGGCTATGGAGAGTGCGCAGACCATACAGAACACGTGCACAGCTAGCAATAATATTATCGATGTGGGTAGTCATTGAGAGGTTGTATGTAAGAGTGACGCCCAGGACTGAGATGCGTTGGACTCTTTCAAAGCCTTGTACAATGGGTGGTGGTAGATCTGTTTGTCGGCAGGACCTTGGCTTAGTAAATACAATTTCCTTGGACTTGGATCGATTGAGTTTAAGGTTATTGCAGTTGGCCCACTGTTCGATATGCTGGATCTCGGCTTTGCAGGTATTCTGATTATTGGCAGGAATTATAAGGTATGTGTCGTCAGCATACTTAACAATAACATTATGTGATGATACTGGATGCAGATCCGAAGCTGTAACGACATAAGAGGCAGGCCCTATGACAGAACCTTGGACTATGCTGGCCGAGATGTCGAGGGGATCTGACTCTGGGACTTATAACAGGAAGTATATGAACCTGTTAATCGTGGAGTGAAGCGTTTGTCGACGAACTCGGCCGTTTGAGAGGTCCAGTCGTTTTTGTTGTCAACGACTCCACATAAATGTACGTTCGACAGGAGACGCAAATATTTTTCTGGTCGTATGGCGCGGCTGACAAGTCAAGATCAACCGACGGTCAGTCACAGAAGAAGTTCAAGAATGAGAGGTGTACGGTGACATCTCGTCAGAAGAGACAATGAGTCAACATCTACCGTGAGATCTCAACACTCGCACCATTCTTCAGCATTGCATGCTTGCAGCTAGCATTCCTGCATGTAGAAACTGTTAAATATATATAAATAAAGGTGCCAGCCATTGTGTGTAATATCTGTGTTGTAATGTAACTGTTTTATTTAATAAATTTTAATAACTATATGGTTTGACATTGGTTAATAAGCCTACAACTCATTCTTAATTAACAACTCAACAAAACATTGTCCGAATTTGTCCATCCGATTCTGTAAAAGGTGACGAGTGGCCGCGATATACGCATTAAGTTAGTCGGGTACATCGTAATTCACTCTGCACTCAAGGTTCAGTGTATGCCACAAATTTGAAACAGCTCATGCTATTAAGGGTTAATGTCATAAAATGCCTTTTTATAGGCACCACACACATGTCCAACGATGGAGTGGGTTGCTATTCTATGACTGCTCTCACCATGTGGCAAATGCGAGTAAAACATTACTCTGCTTTTGATCCAATGTTTCAGAAGCGAAAAAAAGTGCAAATATGACAGAAAGGATCTCAGCTGTTCACCAAATCTTGAGTGAAAATAGTCCAATTCAAGTAACTAACAATTACTACTGTGTTTCAGTAAGAGGCAATTTTTGCAATTGGGCCAGAAGGGGGAGTAAGCAGAAGATTATCACTGTGATAATTCAATAGAATTAACTGCATCGCGTTCGAAGTTTAGGGTAATAAAACAATTACATGGAAAAGTCACCGAAGAGGAAGTTTTGACAAAATTAGAGCTCCGGTCCTTTAATCAATGCTTAATTGATTAACTGATACTCCCAACAACCAGTCAACAAATGTGCAGCTTTAACACATCAATATCCAATACAATCAACCACATCAGTCTGTAACACAAAAAATACCTCTCTCTGCTGCCTTTGCTTTGCAAGCTGCTGCTGCACCAAGTCACAAGTGTGCTGCATCTATCGCACAAAACATTACCAAAAAATAAATGTAAAAAACTGTGGTTTAGACACGAGTTAACGGCGAATGACACATCTAAAACTGCAAAAAATTACAAAACGGTGATTACCCATCAGTACGTCGCCTAAATGTCGACGTGCTGTTGAGTAATAGCACCTTTTTGTAATTTTTTGCAGTTTTAGATGTGTCATTCGCCGTTAACTAGTGTCTAAACCACAGTTTTTTACATTTTATATTTGCAGTTTTATTACATTTCTGTAGCTGTTACGTTTGTTCAGGGTGAGTAGTACGTGGTACGGTGTACGTGATCCGCATAATTTTTCAGGTGCTCCCGTAGCCTAGCCAGCCACTACGGTACCATGTTTGGTACTAAAGTTGTTACTGCAACTTACTACCATGCACACTGCGAGAACAGTTTGTAATACAGTACAAGCCGTGAACACGGCTTGTACTGTAGTATATAACAAGCTGTTGTATAAGCCAATGTCCAGTGCATTATCCGTAAAATTTGATGCAGATATCTTTATCCAGTCCGGAGTTATTGACATTTTTCTTTTCACATAACCTAAAAATCCAAGACGGCGGCGGCCGCCATCTAGGATTTTCAGGTTATGTGAATTCGGTTATTCCAGCGTGTTGACAGTGTGGTATCTGAGCTCTGTACCAAATTTGGTTCAAATATATGTTATAGTCATCGAGATCGACACACTTATACTTCAGACCTTCATTTGATGACGTCACGCGAATTAACTTCCGGTTTCGACTTTTGGTGACGTGGTCATCTCCTCATGGCTGTGGCACATCTTCCCATAAAGCTTGGTGCAGATATCTTTATCTCATCCGGAGTTATTGACATTTCCCCGAAATTAAAGATGGCGGCCGCCGCCATCTTGGATTTATTGGGGGAGCCATGGGACCACCCACGAAGGCACACTCGTGGTGTGTACCCCCTGTTAAAATTTCGTCATGATCGGATCAGTAGTTTTCAAGTTATAAGGGTTTGAAATTTTTGTCGTTCAGGCTTGAAAGTCCTATTCACACCTCCAAAATTGGAGTTTTTTGGGGAGTTTTACCCAAAAAATTTAGGGGCACATCATTCAGACCCCCAAAAGGCATATCCTTGCATGATTTCACGTCTTTTGAGCTATCGCGTGTAAAAATCCATCCACGGGTCTGACCTGTGCGCGTGCCTGAGAAAAAAAAATGTATAAATAAAAATAATTTTTTGTTATATTTCACCCATTTGCCCAGAAACCCTCAGTGGGTGGATTTGTACCAAATTTGGTATAGGAGGTCCCCTCGCGGACGTAATCAACTGTGCCGAGGTTTTTGTCGATTGTTGCAGGGGCATTGATTTTGTAGGGGGTTGAAATTTGCCTATCCCCATAGGAATTGAAGGTCGCCGTTAACACGTTCAGACTGTGATGTTACCTGGAAAATGCACTCTGCTGAGAAGCTTACTCAATACCGATGCCACCGGACCACGCAGCTAACTTTACCCAGTGACATTGACCTTTGATCATCAAAACTGATGGTTGCTCAGATATTATCTAGGACAGCTTGTGTAAAATTTGATACGCGATTAGTTCTAAGACAGACGAACATGTATACAGACATAGATTGCCCAACCCGTGCTTTGACTATCGCCGATGTGAATATCTATTAGCAACAATATGGTACACTAATAATCCTAAAGGTAAAGCATTAATACATAAATGTATTACTATTATTCTTTGCTTCAACCCTGTAAAAGTACATAAATACAATCGGTTTTACGGCCATTTCAAGATAAACCTGGGTTAGCTGGTCGCACCTGCTACCCTTCTTTTTCCACTCACTCCGTACTTATGCACCTTCACAGATCAACCCATAATGTTTCATGTTCCATGTTGCATGCAGGTGGAAGCTACAGGAATGAGAAAGAGGATGTCCAAGAAAGACACGGCGAAGTGGGGGACAAAGGACAGCCATACTGGGGGTTAAATGGAGCAAGTTTTGATGGCCAGATGCCCTTCCTGCCACCAACCAGTGATACCAAAAACACTTACTGGACCTCATCTTCTAAATATCTGCCAATGTGACTACTCTAAGGGACGGGATGTCACCCTTTGTGCCGGCTCAGTGACCCCAGTACCACGGTTCAAACAGCATATCTGGGGATGAAGACATAATGCTTCAAGCTCTTCAGGTTACACAAGAGTATTAAATTTGTAATGCAACAACTCACACAATGGCACTAACATACTGTAATACTCTTGCACCATCAATAGTCCCATGAATAACAATAAAATTCACAATAATGACAAACCTTCGCATCAGACTTGCCGACACTAGACACATGTTTGTCTGTTACTGGTTCAGCCTTGCCCAACTCAATCTTGCAGTTTTCTATGCATACAATAAAACAACTGCTGATTGTAAATGAATGCAACTACTATGTGCACGAGATCCAAATAAAGGTGTCCATGCTGATAAGGCTTGAGACTATCTCGAGACCAACAAGTCGAGACTGAGACTACATTCCTGCTATGTGTAACAAATCACTAACTATGCACATGGGAAACACCCAATTCTAACAGCATGCCTGTCACATGCACTTGAAATCCAAATCACAATTTTCAGCTCACCAGCAGGTTTGAACATGTTTGGTTACCAAAAAACTACGGACAAAATACAGGGTGACCACTCTCCAGACAATGTGAAATTCCCTCACGATTCCCCTGACGGTTCACGGCATTCCTCCATGGCACTCGGCATGTTAAGTGTTACTCATATCATGCCCGTACTAGTGTTACTGTCAGTGGTGAGTAGCAATGCAACAGTGCATAATCTGAAACCATATACTTAACATTTAAGACACAACAGAATCCTGTATGGATGCAAATATGCAGCTTACAATAAACAGTCTAGGCAACTTTTCCCTGACGAAATTTTTTTCCTGACAATTCCAACTTTTTTGTAAAATTCCTCACATTTCCCTGACAGCTGTCAAATTTCCTGACATTTCCAGGTTTTCCAGAGAAGTGGTTACCTTGAAAATGGGATAAACAAAAGACAAAACATACTTAATATATGTTCTCCATAGACATAATGAAAACGGTTACTGGCAATAATAATAGTAACAAGAGGTCAAAGTAATTTGACAAAAAGCGCCTCACGGGGGGCCCATTCCCCGGTTAGGGGTCACCCCAGGGAGTCGAAAGTTGTACCATTGAATTCCTGGGGT
>Ga0209150_1000443_pt1 | contig 13001 bp, 6 predicted proteins | sample WorMetTyACAVOLI3_FD_187424 | JGI IMG/M metagenome (GOLD analysis project Ga0209150, IMG submission 187424) | Marine gutless worms symbiont microbial communities from Max Planck institute for Marine Microbiology, Germany - Olavius algarvensis... ... | reverse complement strand
CATATTGGAAAAACGACGTAAAGAGCCGAATTCGATGCAACGTATGCTATTTTGTTTAGATCGTGAATATATGGCGATTTAGTCATGTCCAAGGTGCTGATGGGAATATTAGCCTGACGGCTATGGGGTTTATCCCCGCCTGCAAGGGCTTGAACGTCAAACCTCCAATGCAACTTCGGCTGAACCAATGCCTTGTCACCCCCGGGCCTTTCCGGTCTTTTCGGCCAGGAAGGCTTGCTCTACTTTTATAATTGCAATGAACGTCAATAACAAATTCCGACCAGAGGAGCGCTTTGCCGTAAACTGGATCAGACAACCTCCTTCAGAAAGCGATCCAGAATCGGGTTGAACTGATCCGGCGCCTCCCAAAATGGGGCATGGCCAACCTTGTCCAGCAGGTGAACTCTATTCTCCCACAGATTGGCGTAGGCCACCGACGCGACGAAGTCCTTGTTGACAAAAGCGTCTTCCGCCCCGTTAATGACCGCCAGGGGGGTTTTATTCGTCTGAACGAGTTGCTGTTGATCGCATCCGAGGCCGGCGGTAAAAGCCGCAAACATATTCTTGCGGGCCCGGCCGTCAGTGCGTTTCACGGTATCCAGCAAAAAAGCTTCATAAGGCGCATTTATGCCGCAGGTGGCATGGGCGTAGGCATCGGCTTCCTCATCGCTGAACTCCTGCTGGCCGGCCAGATGCATATGCTCGCTCGGCAAGAAACCGGCTGCCATCGCCGCTTCGCCTTTGGCGACCGGCGGTGTTCCGGAAATCGTGTAGGCGAAAATTCGGGCTGATTGGTTGACCATTTCGATGGCAATATGTCCCCCCAGGGACCAGCCGACGACTGCGGCGTTTTCGACCCCGAGAATCGAAAGCAGCTCCAGGGCGCAGTCGGCGTAGCCGGTCATGCAATACGTCCTGGCCGGATCCAGGGCATCCGCCGAGGCACCGTGACCCGGCAGGTCCATGGCAATGCAGCGGTAGCGATCTCCGAAACCGGCCGCATCGATTTGATGGCGAAAAACCTCCTTGCAGGATGAATTGCCGTGAATGAACAGGATGGGCCGGCCATCAGGCCGGCTCTCCGTCACAGAGATTTGGCAGTGGCTGGTATCGATCATAAGCGTCCTCCTATAGTGCTATAATCTCACGAGTTATAATTTGGGATTTTAGATTTCGGATTTCGGATTGATGGAATCGCTGCGCTCTATCAAATAAAATCAGATAGAATTCCTTAAATCTAAAATCCCAAATCTAAAATCCCAAATCCAATACGCCTTTCTGAAAATAATCAATCTTCATCACCCCTATAAGGTGAAATCGAAGCCGGGCCCTATGAGCTCGGATTCTTTACCAGGCTGTTTGGCACAGAGCTTCGCCATGAATAGCGAGCATACTTTGATGCTGTCCAGGACCGATGATTTTATTACGTACTCGTCAGTCCTATGCGGGTTGCCGCCGGCCGGTCCCAAACTATCCAGCGCCGGCACACCCAGCGCGCTGACCAGGTTGGCATCCGAGCCGCCTCCCGCCGATCGGGCGGCAGCGGGCAAGCCCAACTCCCTGGCGGATTCGAAATAGAGGTCTCTGAGCTCGGCGGCGGCCGGGGTGCAGACCATGGCCGGCCTGACGGTCTTCAGGTCATAGGTGATGCGGCTGCCGGGAACAAACTGCCGCCTTAATATCTGCGACACGCGATCGACAATTTCCCGTTCACGATCGGAATCGGCGAACCTGATGTCTATCTCAGCTGTACAATGATCTGCAATAATGTTGGCGGCCTCGCCGCCGCTGATGGTGTTGACGCTGACCGTTGTTCCCGCTTGCTTATCATTGAGCCGGTTCAGACGCACAATTTTTTCAGACATCTCCAGAACGGCATTAACGCCTTCTGCGGGATTTTCGCCGGCATGGGCGGCCTTGCCGGCCACCGTTACCCGGCCCATAATGATTCCCCGGCGGGCTGTGATGATGGCATTGTCGGAAGCGTAGCGTCCCTCAAAAACCAAAGCGCCCTGTGCTTGCCGCAGTTTGTCATCGATCAATTTTTTGGAATCCACCGAGCCGACTTCTTCATCGCAGTTAAATATCACCCTTACGGGGAGTTCCTTTTGCCCGCTTGCCTCGCGCAGCACAACCAGCGCATACAATGCGACCACCAGGCCGCCTTTCATATCCATCACGCCGGGACCGATCAGTTTGCCGTCCTGTTCCTTCAATTTTTGGAATGGGGTTTCAGGGGAATGAACGGTATCAAAATGTCCCAGAAGGGCCAGAAACGGCGTCTGCTTGCGGCTTTCCCAGTACAGGTGGAAAATATTGGCGTTTGTCGAATGCTTGATTTTGTCAAACTCGAATCCATGGGATTTTCCCCAGTCGATGATGGCATTGGCGATTTGAATCAAGCCGGCGTCATTTTTTGAGAAACTGTTGAGATTGACTATTTCTTTTAGAAAAGCGAATATTTCTGTTTTATATTTTTCAACCAGGTTTTCGATGGTCTGGATGTTCATCTTATGCCTTTGGCGGTAATTACTCGACAATTTATCGTCGATGTTAACTCGTATCCTAATATTTCAGAGGTGTCGGGTGTCAGGTGTCAGGTGTCAGCACTGCCTCCGGCAAATAACGGCCGGTCTAATCAAAATAGGAACTTTGAAAAACCGAATAAGTAATATCGAACAAGGAATGATGAATATCGAAGTAAGGTATTCTACCATTGTTATTTTTTTAAAAAGACTTAGCGCAGCGATTCCACACTTCATCATTCGAAATTTCTTGTTCGATATTCTGCGGTTCGCTGTTCCAACTATTTGTAGTCTCACGCAAGGTTTCACGTGTCAGAAATCCCTACCCCAGTACCCTGACACCCGAAACCTGACACCTGACACCTAAATCTACAATCTGCACTTTTGTCGTCCTCAAGTCCACTTTTACGATGCCTGATGCGGTGCTGCCGACTAACGCCGAATCAACTTCACCCCGGAATAATCCATCACCGGGCTCATGAAGGATGCCTTTTGGGGATAGGTCGACCATTCTTTCAGCTTGGGGCCTGCGACGCCAAACGTGTCGATGGTGGCAACCGGCATAAAACTTTGTTCTTTCCAATAAATCCTTTCAATCTCCCTGGCATTGGCATCCCAGACATTCTTGTCATGGGTCTGATAAGCTTCCCGCAGCAGCCTTTCGATGAGCGGAGCATGGGTGACCCCAATGGAAGTGTACCAGTAAGGTCCTCCCCAAAGCTCGTCATCGTGGAGGGTGTTTTGTCCGTTGAGGAACAGGCCTTTCAATTCCTTGCGCATGAGCTTGCCGAGGACTTCCTTGGTATTGTAGGCTCGCAGGGTTGTCTCCACGCCGATTTCCGTCAGCATGCCGCCGATCATTTCCGCGGCCGGGGTCGGGACCCAGCCGGGCGAGTAGTGCAAATCCATCGCTAATCCGGCGCCGTATCCGGCGTCGGCCAGCAAATCCCGGGCGGCGGCGGGATCAAAGGCCAGGGGTTTGCGGTTGGGGTTATAGCCCCTTGATCCCGGCCGTCTCAACGTCGGCAATACGAACCCAAAACCGGACCATATCTGATCCAAAAGGGACTGGCGATCCATTGCCATGATGACTGCTTTGCGAACCCGGGAGTCGAACAGGGGGGCCGTCATTGGATCAGCGGGGAAATTCGGCAGCGGAATCAGGTAAATGTTCCAGCTGTCTTTGGTCCTGAAAACCGTCAATTTCGGATCACCGATGGCCTGTCTGACAAAGGGTGTTCCGTCGAATCTGGCGAAATCGATTTCACCGGTTTTGAGAGCGGCCCACCGGTCGGACGGGTCTGCAAAAACTTTAAAGGCCAATTTGCCGAATTTTGGTATGCGATCCTTATCCCAGTAGTTCTGATTGGCTTTTAATAAGATCTGTTCCGTTCCACTTTTGCCTGCAAAACTGAAGGGTCCCGTGCCGATGGCTGTGGTATTAAAAAGGCTCTCATCCTGCTGATAGACTTCCCGGGGGACCACCAGCAGGTAATCCGACATGCGGTCCAGAAAATGAGCCATCGGGTTTTTTAGATTGATCCGAACGACACGTTCATCGACAATTTCAACATCCTGCAGGTTCGGGGCTATTTCGGCGGCAACGGTGGAATTGAAAATAATGTCCGGCCGCAGAACCCTTTCAATCGAGTACTTGACGTCTTCGGCTGTCAGAGCCAATCCGTTGTGGAACCGCACGCCTTTGCGCAGTGTGAATGTCAGCGAGCGCCCCCCGGCGCTGATCGACCATTTTTCAGCAATCCCGGCCGTTAACCGGTTATTATTGGTTTTGGCGGTCAGGCCTTCATAGATCAGCGACGTGAAATACTCATACGGACCGCCGCTGGGGGTAATCGACGGGTCCAGATCGAGATTGCCCAGGCTCGGGCAGCCGACGTTCAGGGTGCCCATTAATTTTTTGGCGGAATTATTGCGTGCGGTTGTTGCCGGGAGGCCTTCTGGGTGGCCGGACATTGAATGCGGTTGAATGGTCTGGTGCAACAGATGCGCCGAATTTTTAAAAAAATCAGCCCCGCCAATCAGTTCCCGGTTCCGGTGAATGTGTAAAACAATCCCTTCGATCCAGGCCAGGATCGTTTCAGTAAGAAACGTTGAATCCAGATCGATTCTGAAACAACCTTGTGATTGACCCTCCTCGACCAGTCCCTCAAGACATTGTCGATAGTCGGCAAACAGACCCTCTAATACGGGACCGACGGTTGTTTCTTTTTCTTTCAATTCAATCGAGACGATGATTGCCAGGCTGTACAGCTCGACATTGCGCTCCGTATATTCGGCAATGAACTCCATTATATTATCGAACTTGCTTAGCACGGAACCGTTTTCAGGTGCCGAAATAGCAATGATGTGATCAACAAAATCATTGCCGAAGACACCCACCAGGTCATGCAGGATGTCGATTTTGCTGGCGAAATGGCCATAGATGGCTCCCTTGGTGACATTGGCAGCCTTTGAGATATCGTCAATCGAGGTGCCGGAAAAACTGCCGTTTGAAAACAGGTGGGCACTAACCTGCAGAATTCTATTGCGGGTTCGGTGACTTTTTGAATCTGCTATCTGAGACTGAAGAGCCATGGGAGCCTACCATTATTTTTGTCGCAGAAAGTCTGATCTTTTGAGTCAGTTCAGAGCCAATCGGCTATGTCATCTTACGAAGCGATTTATGGTTTGGGTGTCCCCGCTTGCGCTTCGCTCCAGACGGGATCGTAGACAGGTTTCAGGTGTCAGCGCTGCCGCTGATTGCACGCGTCCAGTCAAATCGAGAAGGAAACTATTATTGCTCTATGACGCCACGCTAGATTGTGGGAGCGGTTTGCTCACCTGTGCTTGTCGAAGGTTCAACCGCGAATTACTTAAAAGATTCCCTGAAGCCCAATTTGTCTTAACCTGTTTTTCAGGGCTATCAGTGTAGTGGCGGGGTTTATCCCCGCCAAGAGCCTGGCGACGATCACTGATAAATTCACTTAGCCGATTCGTTGTTGGAAAACGGCAGTATCCGCCTTTTTGGCGGGGATAAACCCCGCCACTACATTGTCGGTCAAGCCAAGTCCATCGATATTAGTAATTTCCTACAAGGAATAAACGAATTCCTGAGTCCTGAAGCCTGATTGGGTTGAACCTGAAAGTCACCAGCATTGAAATACCGATTGGTATGCTTTTTAATTTATCATACCATTTGTTCAGTATATTTTTTATTTTTCCTTGTCAAGCGTTTCTTATCTTTTTTTATCGCAGAAAGCCCGGTCCTTTGGAGCAGTTTAGAGACAATTGACATTGCAGATGAGATGGCATAATAACTTTTCTTAGCAGGATTGAATAAGAGAGGAATCATGACAGAAATAACAGTTAACGGTCAACGGCACGAGTTGACCGTTGATGAGGATACGCCCCTGCTGTGGGTGCTGCGGGACCATCTGGGGTTGATGGGGACCAAGTATAGCTGCGGCATCGGTGAATGCGGGGCCTGCACGGTGCTGCTGGATGGCGAGCCCGGACTGGCCTGCCAGGTGACCCTGGCGGATGTAGCCGGGCAGGAAGTGACCACCATCGAAGGCCTGAACGGCCCCCTGGCCCAGCAAGTGAAAGAAGCCTGGCTCGCGGAGCAGGCACCGCAATGCGGGTTTTGCCAACCGGGCCAGGTGATTACGGCAACGGTGTTGCTGACCGAAAATCCCACTCCCAGCGACGCGGATATCGACGAGGCCATGAGCTCGGTGCTCTGCCGCTGCGGCACCTACCCGGCCATCCGGCGGGCCATTCACCGGGCAGCGGGGAGCACGAACTCTGGTTAGTGGACAGCCGGTTTGATCAAAGAAAAGAAACTTCAAGAAGCAAATTTTAGATTTTGGAATGCGGATTTTGGATTTAAGGTATTCTGCCTGTCGTGAGTCTTTTGTCGAACGGTCTATTTTAAATTGATTGAGCGAAGCGATTCCACCATTCGTCATTCGACATTCGTCGTTCGTCATTCCATGTGGTTTCATAAGAGGGAGTAAATGGCTAAGGAAAAAATCAACAAGGGCCGCCGCCGCTTCATCTTCACCGTTCTGGGCGGTTCGGGACTGGCCATCGGCCTGTATTTAGGCTTTGGCGGCGAACGCAGTCACACGTTGGAGGAATCCTGGGCCGGGGATCCCCATGATTGGAAACCCAATGCCTGGCTCAGGGTCGAGCCGGACGGCGCGGTCACCGTGCGGGTCAACCATTCCGAGATGGGCCAGGGGGTGACCACGGGTCTGCCCACGATCCTGGCCGACGAATTGGAGGCGGACTGGGCCAAGGTTCGATTCGAGATCGCGCCGGTGGAAGAAGTCTATAAAAATCCCGCCATGGGCGTGCAGATGACCGGCGGCAGCACCTCCACCCCCACCAGTTGGGACATTCTGCGCCAGGCCGGGGCTGTGGCGCGGGAAATGCTTATTTCCGCGGCGGCCCAATCCTGGCAGGTCCCGCGCGCCCAATGCCGGGCCCGACAAGGCCGGGTGATTCATGTGCCCTCCAAGCGGACTTTGAGCTATGGGAACCTGGCGTCCGAGGCGGCCCGGATCGAGCCGCCCAAAACGGTGGCCCTTAAAAATCCGAAAGATTTCCGCCTGATCGGAAAAAGCCCCCGTCGTTTAGATGGCCGGGAAAAAGTCGAGGGCCGGGCCGTGTACGGCATCGACGTCAACCTGCCGGGCATGCTGACGGCCACCATGATTCATCCGCCGGTCCTGGGTGATCGGGTCGCACAAATTGACGCGACCACGGCCCGGTCCATGCCCGGCGTCAAACAGGTCGCAGCCATTGAAACCGGGGTGTTCGTGGCAGCCGAGACCTTCTGGCAGGCGGTCTCAGCGGCCGAAGCAGTCAATGTCACCTGGGCCGACGGCGGCCGGCGCGGGCTGTCGAGTGACAAACTCTGGGCGCGCTGGGAAGAGCTGTCTCAAAGCAAGGAGGCCAAGGAATTGGAGAAAAAGGGCGAATTTCTGCCGGCCTTCGAATCTGCCGCCCGGACGGTCGCCGCCGCCTATCAGGTTCCTTTCCAGGCCCACGCCACGCCGGAACCCATGAACTGCACCGTACACCTGGAAAAAGACCGCGCCCGGGTCTGGGTTCCCACCCAGTCGCAGGACGGTGCCCAGGAAGCCGTGGCGCGGTTGACCGGCCTGGCCTATGATAATATCGAAATTATCACCACGTTCCTGGGCGGCGGCTTCGGCCGGCGCGGGGCAGCGGATTACGTCTTTGAAGCCGTCCGCATCGCCCAGCAGCTCGATCGACCCGTCAAGATGATCTGGACCCGGGAAGAAGATATTAAAAACGATCGCTATCGTCCGGCCAGCTACAACCGGATGGAAGCCGCCCTGGACGACCAGGGCCGACCCACGGCCTGGCGGATGCGAATTGTGGGACCGGATGCCCATGCCCAGGAAATTCCGGCCCTGCTTTCCAGCGTCGTCCCATATTGGGTCCCGCGGGGTCTGCGCGACGCCGCCCACTGGGCCGGCACGAAGCTCATGCCTGGAATAATGGCCGGCAGCGGCGTCAAAACCGGCGCCGTTCCCTTCCCCTACGCCATCGATAATCTGTTGATCGAATACGTGGCAGACGACCCCGGCATTCCCGTGGGATTCTGGCGCTCGGTTGGCAGTTCGTCCACCGCCTTTGTGATCGAGTGTTTTATCGACGAACTGGCCCAGGCCGCCGGCCGGGACCCGGTGGCCTTCCGTCTGGACCTGCTGCAGCACCTGCCCCGCTCTCAGGCGGTATTGAAACTGGCGGCGGAAAAAGCCGGCTGGGGAACCCCGCCGAGCGAGGGTATATTTCGCGGTGCGGCCGTGCACGAGTTCCACGGTACCGTGGTGGCCATGATCGCAGACGCATCAATTGAAGACAGCGGGCAAATCAAAATTCCACGGGTGGTTGCGGCCGTGGACTGCGGAATTGTGATCAACCCTGAGATCGTCAAGGCCCAGGTTTCCGGCGGCCTGATCTTCGGCCTGACCGCTGCGCTGCTCGGGGAAGTGACCTTTAAGAACGGACAGGTCGAGCAGTCCAATTTCGACGATTTTCCCATCCTGACCATGGACGCGTCGCCCGCCATCGAGGTGCATCTGATCGACAGCCAGGAACCGCCCAGCGGCGTCGGAGAAGTTGGCGTCCCGCCCATTGCCCCGGCTGTCGCCAATGCGGTCTCAGTCGCTGCGGGCAAAAGAATCCGACGGTTGCCGATTCGGTTGCAGCAGTAGCCGGGAAAGGTTATTGCAGACGTCTTGGCGCGCTATCCTACAAGGGGAAAAATTGTATAAATTATCGAATGACTAAAATGAACTAAATTGCCTAAAATGACTAAAATTAAGGAGACGCTACGCTCTGTCTTTTTAATAAACCCGATAGCGTACCACAAATTTAGTCCGCCTACGGTGGATTAGCTCATTGTTAATTTTAGAGCATTTTTTGAATAAAATGACTACCTCGGGGAAAAGCCGGCAACACGATAAGGAATCGGCAAGATGTTATGAGCTCGATTGGTTAAGGGTTTTTGCGGTAGTAGTTCTTGTTTTATTTCACACCTCTGAGATATTTACTACCGGCTAGTTCCATATAAAAAATGATGAAACCAGCCGCATCTTCAATGTATTCAGCAGTTTTATTTATATATGGCATATGCCGCTATTTTTCGTTGTGGCCGGTGCTTCCACCTGGTTTGCAATGGAATTCCGGACCGGAAATAAATATGTAAAAGAGAGAATTTATCGTCTTCTGATTCCTTTAATCTTTGGCATCCTGCTGTTGATACCACCGCAGTCCTATTTTGAGAATGTGCAGAAGATAAATTTTAGCGGTACGTTCCTGGAATTCTATCCCCATTTTTTGAGGGAATTTATCCCCAGGGGAATTTGCATTGGGGTCATCTGTGGTTTCTTTTTTATTTATTTGTCTATTCTTTAGCTTCATTGAAATTGCTTCTTAATCTAAAAGCCGCGGGCCGTAGATACATTTCAAAGTTCGCCGATCGCTTCAGCCGGGGACATTCTATTTTTCTTCTAGCGATTCCCCTGGCAGTGATTGAGATCGCCTTGAGGTGGTTATTCCCCGGATTCCAGAGCTTCTTTACCGACTGGGCCAATGTTTCTCATTATTGGTTGGTTTTCATGTATGGATTTTATATTGTACGATTACAGGCTGGTATCTGGCTAAAATATTTTGTTTTATGCCTGTCTACCATAGTCGTTACATATCTTTGTTGTGAGCTGGCGAAGTCGAACAGAATCTCGCGTTTTGTACTTGGTATGAAATAGACTGATAATACATACAGATCGCTTAACTAACTCTTAAAATGAATCAACTTTTTTAGATATGATTAATGTCAATTTGTGTCGAATAGAGGAATGTTGAATTTTAGTTGTGAATTCTTCGCATTTTGTCAAAAGACCTATTTATCACGAAAACAAGAAAGTAGGAAAACACGAAATTATTCTTTGCCTTTTTTCGTGCTTTCGTCATTTCGTGCTTTCATGATTAATCCTCTGAAGTTCCTGCTTATCCGGGACCTACAAAGGTTCACAGCCTTTTATTAAAATAGAATTCCGAGGTCTGAAGTAAGAAATATCAAACAGGAAAGGATCAGCTTTGGATTTACAATATTTTGACCGTAATCTGCCGCAATTTTCGTTGGATCAAGTCCAAACGGTTGTGGCTGATTTGTATCGGATAAACGGCGATTTCAAAGAACTGAATTGCGAACGGGACATTTCCTATCGCATTCGGACCGAACGCGGCCCGGCTTTTGTCGTAAAGATTTCCAATGCGGCCGAGCCCGAAGGTGTCGTTGATTTCCAAATAAAGGCCCTGCAGCACATTGTCGAGCAGGACCGTGCTCTGCGGGTGCCGCGCGTGATCCACACAACGGACGACAAACCCTTTGACTGGATTCAATCCGACTGCGGCGATCGCCACATGATCCGCATGCTCACTTTTGTGGACGGCTCTGTAATGGACCATACGCCGGCGGCCTTTAATCCCAGAACACGTTTCAATATCGGGGTGATGCTTGGCCGGGTGACGAAGTCGCTGAGAAACTTTTATCACCCGTATGCCCGCAGCAACGACCATTTATGGGACATGAGCCGATGTTTAGAACTGCGTCCGCATATCGGATATCTGCCCGATGGGTCTACCCGGCAATTGTGCAACAGAATTCTCGATCGCGCCGAACGCCTTATCTTGCCGCAGTTGAAAATGACGCGGTGGCAGGTGGTGCATCACGATGCCCACCCCGATAATCTGCTGGTAGACCCCGCAGATCCCACGCGGGTGATCGGCGTGATTGATTTCGGTGATATGTTGTTCGGTCCGGTATTGGCCGATCTGGCGGCCGCCAGCGATTCCTTCCAGGATGACGGCACCGACCCGCTGGACGCCCTGTGCGACACGGCCGCGGGCTATGACAGCAGCTTTCCGTTGGAGGAAAACGAAATCGATCTTGCTTACGACATGATGCTCATTTGTTTGTTGGTTAATACCATCATTGTTGGTGCCCGCGATGCCCTGCACGACGGCCTTGAAAAGGTTCATATCGAAAACACCGGCTTGTTCCCACGTATGCTCGAACGGCTGTGGGAAACGGGAAGGGAAAACGCAATTGTCCGTTTGCGTCGGGCCTGCGGGTTTCCGGTGTACTCCGCCCGCCAGGAAGGCGACGAAGTATTCCCCGATCACACACAACAACTTTTGGCCAAGCGCGAGGATCGTCTCGGCGATGTTTGGTACTTCTATGATAAACCCCTTAATTTTACCCGCAGCGAGGGCCCTTGGCTTTATACCGCCGCCGGCACGGCCTACCTGGATGCTTACAACAATGTACAGCAGGCAGGGCTTGCCAATCGGCAAATCGCCAGAGCCATTGCACGTCAGACCGCTGCAATCAACGTCAACACCCGCTATATCTGCGATATTGTGGCGGACTATGCCAAGCGTCTGACCGCTGAACTTCCCGCTCACCTCAACGCCTGTTTTTTTGTCAACTCCGGCAGTGAGGCCAACGACGTGGCCGTTCAAATGGCTAAGTTCGCCACCGGCAATACCGGTGCCCTGATTATGGAAGATGCCTACCACGGCATGACGGAAACCACCATGTGCCTGTCACCGGAAATCTATCAGCCGCCCGATAATGTCGCCTGCCTGCAGGCGCCGGATATGTACCGTGGCCCCTTTGCCGATGAGCCGGACGCCGCGCAAAAATATGCTGCCGATGCGGATCGCGCCATTGCCGATCTGGCTGCTCATGGACACAAGCCGGCGGTATTTATGGTGGACACGGCGCTGTGCAGCAATGGCGTACTGATGGCGCCGGACAATTATTTCAACCTGGTGGCGCAAAAAGCAAAACAGGCCGGCGCCATGGTGGTGGCCGATGAGGTCCAGGCCGGTCTGGGGCGTTTGGGTAATATGTGGGGCTTTAAAGCCCAGGCTTTGGATCATGTAGACGTGGTTACCCTGGGAAAACCGGTGGCCAATGGGTTTCCGCTGGGTGTCGTGATTACCAGCCGGGCTTTGTTGAATCGTTTTTCCCAGGCGATTGATCTCTTCAGTACATTCGGCGGCAACCCGGTTGCCTGCGCCGCAGGGCTGGCGCTGCTGGATGAAATAGAGCGACGCGACTTTATCCGAAAAAGTCGTGAACTTGGAGACTATTTCCGGCACCAACTGCAAAAGCTGGCCGGGCAGCAAGCGCTGATCGGCGACGTGCGCGGCAAAGGAATGATGATCGGGTTGGAATTTGTCACCGACCGCGCGAGGAAAACACGGGCGAGCAAGCAGACGGCGCAACTGATAGAACTGCTGAAAGAAGAACGGGTGCTTGTGAGCGAGGCTGGTCCGAAAAATGTGTTGAAATTACGCCCCAATTTTAGCTGGCAGCGCGAGCATGTGGACTTGTTTATCTCAACTTTGGATCGTTGCTTGTCAAAGATTTGAGAGATCTATTTTAACATTGGAAACTTGGACCTCCAGGCCGGTCATTGATCCCACCACCACGGATCCGAAAAAATTGGCCGCGCCATTGGACAATTCGGTCATGGTTTCAGGTGCCAGTGCTGCCGACGGCCAAACAAACGGCCGGTCAAATCGAAAAAGAAACTATTATTGATCCATGACGCTACTATAGATTGTGGGAGCGGTTTTTAACCGCGATTTATTGAATAGATGCCCTAAAGCCCAATTTGTCTTAACCTGTTCTTCAGGGCTACCATTGTAGTGGCGGGGTTTATCCCCATAAGCGCTAAGTTATTTTAAGCCGTTTTTTTATTTAAAAATAATTTGATAACTGATAGTTACGTCTTCTTTTAGACTCAGAAAGTAATTTTGAAATTTCGTTCCAGCGTGCTATCATTTCATCCAATGGCAAGTGCGGCTCAATCGCACGCTTGATCTGACTATGAACAAAGCCGAATTCACGCCAGGCGCTTTGCG
>Ga0209150_1000442_pt1 | contig 13036 bp, 12 predicted proteins | sample WorMetTyACAVOLI3_FD_187424 | JGI IMG/M metagenome (GOLD analysis project Ga0209150, IMG submission 187424) | Marine gutless worms symbiont microbial communities from Max Planck institute for Marine Microbiology, Germany - Olavius algarvensis... ... | reverse complement strand
CTGGTTTAACCATCGACGATTACTCGAATCGATCGGCGATATACCGCCGGTCGAGTATGAGCTGATGTATTATCAGCAACTGGAAGAGTCATTCGAGGCAGCATGACTCACACAAAACAGCCTCCGACAAACCCGGGGCGATTCAATTACAAGGTTGCTATTGATTTAATTTTTGGGCCTGGGTGGACTCGAACCAGAGGCCAATGGATTACGATATATTCCTGCATATGGCAACTAGTCCGCACTCCGACCCATAGCCGAACCAAATCCACCTCGACAACATAAAGATCTAATTATTTTCTCGTATCTTATTGATTTTATTTATAAAAATGGTGGCTACGCCCTGATTTGAACAGGGGACCCCATCATTATGAGTGATGTGCTCTAACCAACTGAGCTACGTAGCCATTGAGATTTGTCTGGGTCGGATCGCCCGACCGCGAAGAGCGCGCGATTTTCGCCTGTACATGCCGTGCTGTCAAGCGCAATGCCCGAGGCGGGATGGGCTATCGCGGAGAATATTCTTAGCGCGACGCTATTATAAATGGCGAATTTGCATGGCAAAACTATTAGCGGCACATATTTTGCTCGCAGGGTTGCCATCGCCGGCGATTGGCTGTTAGTGTCGGGGGACTTTAATCGAAACCACGACATGAGCCACCAGTATCCACAATACCAGCAACTACCAGTGACTGCCCCGGCAGCCCTGCGCTGGCGCGTGTCCATGGTAATGGTGAACATCCGACCAATTACCGTATTCGCAAAGGCGATCGAAACGGCCGAATAAAGTAATTTTATCGCCGTGAACCTTCTCCGCGGCGATACTTTCCACCGACAATCCCGCAGAGTAGTTCCACGGCCCAACCGCCCAGGAGGGAATGCTTATGCTCGATTTATTGATGCGCTTTACCAGACACCGTTTGTTGTTGCTGATTCAACTGCCGATGTCGGTGTGGATTAATTATCAATGGGTGGAAATGCGTTACCGCGAAACCTGCCATTTGCTGCGCCTCGACGATTATCTGCTGAAGGATATGGGGTTACGCCGGGTAGATGGCCGCATCGAGGCCATCGACGCAGCGCGCATCGAATCACGGCATGCGGTCTCCAGCATCAAGGGCGCCGCGCGCTGCGACTGCGAGCGCTACCGGCACGCTAACTAACCGAACTCTCCCCAGTGCAATTCTGCACTTTCCACCTCTCCTGGCAACGGGAGAGGTTTTTTTGCCTGAATTTATCCGATTCTTTATCCGTCGATGCTAAGCCAGGCGTCGACGATTTCGAACTCGCGCGCCACGAGATCGCGCAAACCGGCGGCGGCGGTACGATCGACCAGCCCGCGCAACACGATCCGCGTATAGCTAACGCCGCCGACTTCAGCGGAGTGGGTGCTAACCGCAAATCCCGCGCTGCGAAACCGCTCGAGGCTGGTCTCGACAAATTGATCGGTACGCAAGGATTGCAATACGACCTGATAGGCGCCGCCAGCGCTCGCAATTCCGACGCCGGCGTCAAGCTCGGTCTGCGGCGCCAGGCTTTGCACTACGGCCAGTTCGACCGGTTGCACCGCATCCGCGGGCTGACCCTGGTTTTTCTGGTACAGCGTTAGCGCCTGATCCATGATTTGCGGTGCGTCGCCATCGGAGCTCACCTCGATGCGGCCTTCGAGCAGGGCGACAAAATCGCGCTCGTCTCCCGACAAACCCCAGATATCGGTACCCCTGACCCCGGCGGTCACCGCACCGACCCGGAAGTCGACCTGATGCCTGGCGCGGCGCGCGGCGGCGAAGAATCCGCTGGTAAAACGAAAAGCGCCCTGTAACAGATCGAAGGCCGCGTCGAGCACGGTTTCGTTACCGGATTCGTTGAATGCGGCACGCTTGACCGCAAAACGTGCGCGCTGGCCCAACTTGATCACGCTGCCGTCCTCGACCGACAGCCAGACGCGACCGGTTTTGCCGGTCCGCACGACGTCACCGTCACGCAACCTATCCCCCGGCGCGACCGGCAGGATCGATGAATTTCGCTCGACCCACACCGGATAATTCATGCTATCGACTGCGAGCACCGCGAAGGCCGCGGGTGAGAGCGCCGCCGCCAGCAGCAGCGCAAGTGCTTGAAAGATTGTCTTCATGGGACGATTCCTCGGTGCGGGATTAAGATACTTACGCCCAACAACCGGGTCAAGATTGGCGCAAAGCGCCAAAACTTGAACCAGTTCACTTAATTGGCTGCCTATGGCGGTGTTTTATCGGCCGCGCTTACAAATAACCGAGGCTCGCAGGTTACAGGCAGTCGCCGTTACGCCGCGAAACGGTTACACATTGAAGCGGAAATGCACCACATCGCCTTCGTGCATGACGTAGTCCTTGCCTTCGAGCCGCCATTTGCCGGCGTCCTTGGCGCCCTGCTCGCCGTTGCCGGCGATGAAGTCGTCGAATGCGACCACTTCGGCGCGGATAAAACCCTTTTCGAAGTCGGTGTGGATTTTACCGGCGGCGCGCGGCGCGGTATCGCCGACGCGGATGGTCCAGGCGCGCACTTCCTGCGGGCCGGCGGTGAAAAAAGTTTGCAAATGCAGCAGTTGGTAACCGGCATGGATGACGCGGTTAAGGCCCGGCTCGTCGAGCCCCATTTCCTGTAAAAATTCGGCTGCTTCTTCGGCTTCGAGTTCGGCGATATCCGCTTCGATAGCGGCGCAGACCGCGACCACCTCGGCTCCCTCGCCGGCCGCGTATTCCGCCACCGCATCGAGGTGCGGGTTGTTTTGAAATCCGTCTTCGGAAACATTAGCGATATAAAGCACCGGTTTGGCGGTTATCAGGTGCAGATCCTTCATCCAGGGCCTTTGCTGCGCGCTCGGCTCGAAGCCGCGGGCACTATTACCGCCCTCGACGTGGGCCTGCACCGCCAGCATGAATTCGTATTTGGCCTTGGCCTCCTTGTCGTTCGATTTGGCCTGCTTGGCGGCGCGCTCGGTCTGGCGCGCTATCGATTCCATGTCGGCCAGCAACAGTTCGGTGTTGATCGTTTCGATATCGCTCAGCGGATGAATCCGGTTACTGACATGCGCGATATCCTCGTCTTCGAAACAGCGCACCACCTGGGCGATAGCATCGGTTTCGCGGATATGCCCGAGAAACTGGTTACCGAGCCCCTCGCCTTTGGACGCGCCCGCGACCAGCCCGGCGATATCGACGAATTCCATTGTCGTCGGAATGATTTTTTTAGGCTTGACGATAGCGCCGAGCTGCTGCAGGCGCGGATCGAGGACTTCCACCACGCCCACGTTCGGATCGATAGTGCAAAACGGATAGTTTTCGGCAGCGATACCGGCCTTGGTCAATGAGTTGAACAGGGTCGATTTACCGACGTTGGGCAAACCGACGATACCACATTTAAATCCCATCTCAGTGCTGTCTCATTCAGGTATGCAGGGCTTGCATCGCCTTGTCGATGCGCCCCTCGAAAACCAGCGGCAAAACCGCCAGCGTGTTGCGGTTAGCCGCTTCGATGGCGTTCAGATCCGCGCTCGACGGTTTGTGTAAAACGTAGTTGATCACCTGACTGCTGTCTCCCGGGTGGCCGATACCGACGCGGATACGAAAAAAATCGCGGCTGCCGAGATGATTGACGATATCGCGCAAGCCATTATGACCGCCATGACCACCGGACTGCTTGATGCGATTGGTGCCCGGGGGCAAATCGAGTTCGTCGTGAATCACCAGAATCTGCTGCGGCTTTATCTTATAGTAACGCGCCACCGCGGCAACCGCCTGGCCGCTGCGGTTCATGAAGGTTTGCGGCTTGAGCAGGAAGACATCCTTGCCCTGCGGTCTGAACTTGCACTCGTCCGCGTTGCGGCGCTTGTCGAAACGAAAGCTGAGCGCGTGTTCCTGCGCCAGCAGGTCGATCATCCAGAAGCCCGCGTTGTGGCGCGTATCAACGTAATCGGCCCCGGGATTACCGAGGCCGACTATCATACGAATATCCGCTGTCAGCGCAGCCACATCTAGCCTGCATAGTGTGCGAAGGGAACAAAGCTCAGGGGAAATCCGGCAAACAAGGTTGTACGATCGCACGCCGATGCATAGTAATAACTATGCATCAAGGGGGATCGTACAAGATTGGCCGCCAGATTTTTCCTGACTTTGTTCAGGCATAAGTCGCCTAAAACGTAAAAACTCAACAATCGCAAAATAACCATTCTAGGTAGCTTTCCGGCATTAAGAGCCGCCTTCGGGCAATATGCAGGCTAAGACTACTCGTCGTCGCCGGCTTCGCCTTCGCCTGCTTCAGCGTCACCTTCAGCGACTTCACCTTCTTCAAGCTCTTCCGCATCGGGCGCTTCAGGTGCTTCGTCTTCGATGATCTCCTCGCGTGTCTTGACCACCGACAACACGCCGACGTTATGGTCGTCATGCTCGATGTCTTCGACATCTTCGAGGTAGGTCAGCGAAACGATCTGGACGCCTTCAGGTATTTGAATATCGGTCAGGTGCAGAGTTTCGCCCAAGTGCAGGTTCTCGGCATCGATTTCAAGATATTCCGGCAAATCTTTCGGCAAGGCGATGATTTCGATTTCCGTTACCAGTTGCGTCATCATGCCGCCATCCTGTTTCACCCCGGCGCAATTCTCGGCATTGGCGACATGGACCGGCACCACGACCTTGATCGGGGTATTCTGGTCGATGCGGAAAAAGTCGGCGTGCATGACCTTGTTCTTGTAAGGATGACGCTGCAGATCGCGCAGAATAACTTCCTGCCTTCTATCACCGACACGCAGCTCGATAACCTGCGTATAAATCGCGTCGTTTTCGAGTTCATGGATGAACTCGTTATGCGCGATCGTAATCTTGGCGGGATCTTTCTCGCCGCCGTAAACGATTGCCGGCACCAGGCCCTGGTGTCTCAGGCGGCGGCTCGCACCTTTCCCCGAGTCAGAGCGCAGTGCAGCATTCAAATGTATAAGGTCCGACATTGCTGTACTCCAAAAAATAAAAAACCGTCCGTAGACGGAGGCCTGTCTTGCGACCAGACAGGGCTATAAAAGCCGCTTCAGCGGCTATCGTCAGTCCATGTATAAGGAACTGACCGATTCTTCGTAATGGATGCGGCGGATCGTTTCCGCCAGCATCCCCGCTACCGACACCTGGCGAATGCGCGAGCATTGCGACGCCTCTGCCGACAGCGGTATCGTATCGGTGACCACCAATTCATCCATGGTCGAATTCTCGATATTCTCTAATGCCTTACCCGACAATACCGGGTGCGTGCAATAAGCGAACACGCCCTTGGCGCCATGTTCCTTGAGCGCGGTCGCCGCCTGGCACAGAGTACCGGCCGTGTCGACCATGTCGTCGACGATAATACAGGTATGGCCCTTAACCTCGCCGATGATATTCATCACCTGCGCCATATTCGGTTGCGGCCGCCGTTTGTCGATGATCGCCAGTTCGGAATCATCCAGTTGTTTGGCGATCGCCCGGGCTCGCACTACGCCGCCGACATCGGGCGACACGACGATCATATCCGGATATTTTTTCTTCCAGATATCGCCCATCAAAATCGGCGAGGCGTAAACGTTATCCACCGGGCATTCGAAAAACCCCTGGATCTGATCGGCGTGCAAATCGATCGTCAGCACCCGGTCCACGCCAACGCTGGTCAGCATGTTGGCAATCACCTTGGCGGTAATCGGCACCCGCTGCGATCGCACCCGCCGGTCCTGGCGCGCATACCCGAAGTAAGGAATCACCGCGATAACCCGATCCGACGATGCCCGCTTGATGGCGTCGATCATCACCAGCAATTCCATCAAATTGTCGTTGGTCGGCGCACAGGTCGGCTGGACGATAAAGACATCCTTGCCGCGCACGTTTTCACCGATTTCAACCGAGGTCTCGCCATCGCTGAAGTTACTCACCGAAGCAATGCCAAGGGGAATATCCAGATGCCGTACTATGGTACGGGTCAACTCAGCGTTGGCATTCCCGGTGAACACCATTAAGTCGTTCGAGGTTGCGCTGCCAGCCATCGGGCTCTCTCGTCTGCTAAACTTAAGGTGGCTATCTGCCGGACAGTACGCGCTGCACTATCCCGGCAAATTGCCCCATGTATGGCTGGGCCGGCTGGATTCGAACCAACGAATGCCAGGATCAAAACCTGGTGCCTTACCACTTGGCGACGGCCCAATAAACCTACTTAAACCAGCAATTCGAGCTGCTGGTGAACCGGGCTGCGGTTCATTGCCGCGGCAACGAATGCGCCCCAGTTTTCCGGAACCCGCGATTTTACCCCTTCTGCCTGCTCAAGGCTATCGAAGGCGGCAAATACGCAAGCGCCGGTACCGCTCATTCTGGCGGGCGCGAAACGGCTCAACCAATCGAGCGCGGACGCCACCTGCGGATACCTGTTGCGCACCACCGGCTCGCATACGTTAGTGCCCGCGCCGCGCAGAAAGGCGCGTATTGTGAGGGGATCGCAGTTACGTGTCAATTCTTGCGCGGCAAAAATTTGTGCCGTCGAAACACCGATTTTCGGGTCGATTACGAGGTAGATCGGCTGCGCCAGTTCAAGCGGCTGCAGTTGTTCGCCGATACCGGTCGCCCAGGCCGCCCTGCCGGCCACAAAAACCGGCACATCGGCCCCGATTTCAAGACCGATCCGGGCCAGCTGGTCCAGCGTCAACCCGAGCCGCCAGAGCTGATTCAGCGCCAGCAAGCAGGTAGCCGCATTCGAACTGCCGCCGCCGAGCCCGCCGCCGATCGGGATTTTTTTATCGATGGCAATGTCGACCCCTTGCTTAATTTGAAAACGCGTCTGCAGCAATGCCGCGGTCCTGAGCAGGATATCGTCCCCCTCGGCCACCGGCGAGTTAGTTGATCGGCGTCTCAGGCGACCGTCCTGGTTTAGTTCGAATTCGAGCCGGTCGCAGAGGTCGATAAATTGAAAAACGGTTTCGAGCAGATGGTAGCCATCGGCTCGACGGCCGGTAATCTGCAACATCAGATTAAGCTTCGCCGGGGCCGGCAGACTGAGCGTATCGGTCATGTCAGTTGAATTCGGGGAACAGGTCGGACGGCGTTGGCTCGGCTTCGGGTTGTTGCCAGCGTTCGATCACTAGCTTCAGGGTTATCTCGTCGCGAGTCAGCTTTATTCGACGCGGTAATTGTGCCGCCTGCCGCGTTTCAAAATAGTCGAGATAGTCGATGGTCCAACGGTCCTGGCTGATCGAGCGTAGCCGCCCGGCAGGGGTGATACGGTGGCTAAAATCGCTGTCGGGTCGCGGTATGCCACGAATCCAGTATTCGAGCCCGACGATCGGTAACGACCAGCCGATCACTTTCTCGAGCAGCGTTTCCGGCGTCGCATCGGTGAAAACCTGCCCGTCGGGCAGACGCAATCGATAGAGGTCGCCGACCACGCCATCGATACGGAATACGCCCTGCCCGAACGGCGCTTGCAGCAATAGCATGAATCGATCCGCCTCGCGTTTCCAGCTGAGGCTGATATTGTAGGCCTCGCCTTTTAACGTCAGCACCGCCCGCGCATGAATATCCCAAGTATCGAGCGCGGCCATCGCCTGTTGCCGGGCGGCCCAGAGTCGTTGGGCCTGTTCATCGCCGGCTGGACCGCCGAATTGACTGCATCCGGCGATAACCGACAGCGCGGCGGCGCAGACAATGACGCGTAACAAGCGTGAGGAATTATTCAGGGGATAAAGCGCTGCATCACGTTTTGCAGCACTGGCGAATCGGGTGATTTTTTAAGCGCCCTCTGCCATATTTGTTGCGCTTCCTGCCGGCTACCACTTACCCACAGCACTTCGCCCAGATGGGCCGAAATCTCGGCATCGTCGAATTGCGACAACGCCTTGCGCAACAGGCTAATCGCTTTCTCGTAGTCGCCCAGGCGGTAATGCACCCAGCCCCAACTATCGGTGATAGCGGCGTCGTCGGGCATGATTTCGATGGCGCGTTTAATATAGCCATAGGCTTCCTGGTAGCGTTCGGTTTGATCCGCCAGGGTAAATCCGAGCGCATTGAGCGCGTGCGCATTATCGGGTTCGGTTTTGAGGATTGCCCGGATATCCGCTTCGAGTATATCGATGCGACCGAGCTTTTCGGCCACCAGTGCGCGCGCGTACAGCAAATCGTTGTTACCGGGAACTATACCCAGCGCGGTATTAAAAACCTCCATCGCCTGCGGATAGCGTCGCGCGCTGCGCAATAGCTCGCCCTTGCTAATATAGATGCGCACCAGCGATCCATTCGATTGGCTGCCCTTGAGCATGTCGTCCAGATGGGCCACCGCCGCGTCGGTGCGGCCCAGCACACCGAGCATATCGGCGACGCGCAGGCGTGCATCGAATTTGTACTCGCCGACAAATACTTTCTGGTACCACTCGATCGCATCCTCGTACCGCTTACGATTCTCGTTGATGCGGCCCAGGTAGTATTGCGCCTCGCCCTCGCGCTGTTTTAGCCTGACCAACATCATCATATATTTTTCGGCGTCGTCCAAACGCTGCGATTCAAGCGATAGCAGGCCCAGCGTATAGAGCAGTTCGGCGTCTCCCGGCGAGTCCTGGTGCAGTTTTTCAAATTCGGTCCTGGCTACTTCATACTGTTTGACATCAACCAGCAGCCGCGCGTAGGTCAGGCGCAGATTCTTGTCGTCGGGATTGCTTGCCACCGCCTTGCGCAAACTGGCAACCGCTTCTCCGGCGCGGCCCAGTCTTAGCAGCACCTTGGCGCGCGCCGAATGCACGCCATCGATCTCGGCTATCGCCAATGAGCGATTGAGAAACTCGAGCGCCTCTTCCGGGCGGTCGTTTTGCGCAGCAAGCATGCCGTGCAGAAACTGGGCATGAGCCCGCCTTGGATATTCGGCGGCGATACGCCGCGACACCGCGAGCACCGTCTCGGCGCTTTTCTCACGCGCCAGAATGCCCAGCAGCGGCGGGAATAATTCGGCGTCATCCAGTTCGCTGCTGCGGATCAAACCGTCAAGATAGGTCAAGGCCTCTTCGACCTTGTTCTGGCGCACATAAATTGCGGCGATTACCTGGCGCGCCTCGACACGCTTTGGTTCCAGCTCGATCCAGCGCTGCGCAGCTTCCACGGCCGCCCCCAGGTTTTGTCCGTAAACCGCGACGCGCACCGCGCGTTCGGCAATTTCGGGGCTCTCCTGTGAGCGCGCGACCTCGAGATAATGTTTCACCGCAAGCGCGGTGTCGCCCTGATTCAGGGCAATTTCGGCCACCATCAGTGCGTAGGCGGCATCGGCAATCGGATCCAGGCGCGATACCAGTGGATTTATCGGCGACTGCTGCTGACCCAGCAGGGATTTATCCTGCGTCGAAGCGCGCTGCAAACTGGTGCACCCCACCGCTAGCAACAAAGCTGTGATAAGGATAAAACGGGAATTGTGGCTGACAGAGCTCAATTTCGTCTCCGTGAAACTTGATTAATGGAGTGTAGCATTTCGCTGTAGGATTGTATTTAACCTGATTTGTTCCGTGGATGTTGTATTTGGCAGGGTTATACCCGAAAATCTCCTGTTGGCTCCACACCTTCCCTTAATCATGGCCTTATTGTCCCTTGGCATCAATCATTTAACCGCGCCGGTCGACATTCGCGAAAAAGTCGCGTTCGCACCCGAGCAGGTTAATCAGGCATTGCATGAATTGCAGGGGATCCCCGCGATCAACGAATCGGTTATTGTATCGACTTGCAACCGCACCGAAATATACTGCGACGCGTCGTCGGATTGCAGCGAAGTCATTACCCACTGGCTGACCGCGCATCACGGCATTAACGACGACGGATTGTCTCCCTATATTTATCGCCACAACGATCAAGAGGTCGCGCGCCACCTGTTCCGCGTGGCTTCCGGGCTCGACTCGATGGTGCTCGGCGAACCGCAGATTCTTGGCCAGTTGAAGGACTCCTACGATCAGGCGCGCGGCGGGAATTCCGTCAATTCGATTCTCGATCGGCTGTTTCAGCACAGTTTCAGCGTCGCCAAGCGGGTACGCACCGATACCGAAATCGGTTCCAACCCGGTTTCGGTCGCTTTTGCGGCAGTCAACCTGTCGAAACAGATTTTCGGCGAGCTGGATCAGCTGCACGCGCTGCTGATCGGCGCCGGGGAAACCATTGAGCTGGTATCCCGTCATTTGAAGAGCCAGCGAATTGGCTCGCTGACCATCGCCAATCGCAGTGTCGATCGGGCCCAGCTATTGGCCGCTCAAATCGGCGCCGATGCGGTCCAGATCAATGCCGTACCGGAACAACTGGCACGCGCCGATATCGTGATTTCCTCGACCGCGAGCCAGCTGCCGATTCTCGGCAAAGGCGCAACCGAATCGGCGTTGAAACAACGCAAGCACCGACCCATTTTCATGGTCGACCTGGCGGTGCCGCGCGATATCGAACCCGAAGTCGGCGGCCTGCAGGATATTTATCTTTATACCGTCGACGATCTCAAATCCGTGGTCGACGAGAATCTGCGCGGGCGCGAACTCGCCGCCGAAGCGGCGCAAGAAATCATCAACCTCGAAGTCACTGCCTTTAACCGGTGGTTGCGAACGCATCAATCGGCCGATCAGATTCGCCAGCTGCGCGATGGCGCTGAATTAATCAAACAGCGGGCGATCGAGAAAGCGCTGGCGCAGATAAAAAACGACTCCGATCCGGAGCAGGCGATAAATCGCCTCGCCAATGAGATCATCAACAAACTGATGCACAAACCCACGATTGAAATGCGCAAGGCGCTGCAAAGCGAAGACGAAGAACGTATCCGCCTGCTCAAATCTCTGATCACCCCCGACCCGCATTAACCTATGAAAGAATCACTGCTTAACAAGCTGGAAGCGCTATGCGCGCGGCATGAAGAGATTGCCGGATTGCTGGCCGATATCGAGGTGATCAATGATCAGGATCGATTTCGCAGCCTGTCGATGGAATACGCGCAGCTCGAAGAATTGGTAAAAAACTTCGGTGCCTTTCAAACGGCGCAGCAAGCGCTCGAATCTGCGCGTGAAATGCTCGCCGAGGACGACGCCGAAATGCGCGAACTGGCGGAAGAGGAAATCGCTATCAATAGCGAAAAAATCGAGCTGCTCGAGGTCGAATTGCAAAAATCGCTATTGCCGCAGGACCCGAACGACAGCGCCAACGTATTCCTCGAGATTCGCGCCGGAACCGGCGGCGACGAGGCGGCGATTTTCGCCGGCGACCTGTATCGCATGTACAGCCGCTACGCGGAAGCGCAAAAATGGCAACTGGAAGTGCTAAACAGTAGCGAAGGCGAACATGGCGGTTACAAGGAGATTATTGCCCGCATCATCGGCAAAGGCGCTTATTCGCAGCTGAAATTCGAATCCGGCGCCCATCGCGTGCAGCGTGTGCCTGAAACCGAATCGCAGGGTCGCGTGCATACCTCGGCCGCAACCGTAGCAATCATTCCGGAAAGCGAGGCAGTGCAGATGATCGAAATCAATCCGGCCGATTTGCGCATCGATACCTTCCGCGCTTCCGGCGCCGGCGGACAACACGTCAACAAGACCGATTCGGCGATTCGACTGACACACCTGCCGACCGGCACCGTTGTCGAATGCCAGGACGAGCGCTCACAGCATAAAAACAAGGCGCGCGCGATGTCGTTGCTGCAGGCGCGGATTTACGACGCCGAAAAACAGAAGCAGGACGCCGAACAGGCGGCCGAGCGCAAATCACTGGTCGGCGGCGGCGATCGCTCGGAACGCATCCGCACCTATAATTTTCCGCAGGGACGAATGACCGATCACCGTATCAACCTAACTCTGTATAAGCTCGATGAAATCATGCAGGGCAATCTCGGCCAGGTAGTCGACCCGTTGATGCATGAATACCAGGCCGAACAACTCGCCCGCCTCAGCGACGACGATCGCGGGCTAAACTAATCCGCGGGTAACCAGATATGACGGAATCGAACAAAGCGCGGGCGGTCGGCATCAATCACGTTGCGCTTGAAGTCGGCAATATCGACGAGGCACTTGAATTCTATGCCGGGTTTATCGAATTCGAATTGCGCGGTCGTAGCGAAGACATGGCGTTTATCGACCTGGGAGACCAGTTTTTGAACTTTTCCACCGGCCGCACGCAAACGGCCGACGACGAGCGTCACTTTGGACTGGTCGTTGATGATCGGGCGCTGGTAAAACAGGCTTTGGATGCCATGGGCGTGCCTCTGCTGCCGGGTCCATTCATGGATTTTCTCGATCCCTGGGGGAATCGCATCGAGATTGTCGACTACGCGTCAATCCAGTTTACCAAGGCCAGCCAGGTGCTGCGCGGAATGGGTCTCGACGAACTCGGAAAAAGCGATGAAGCCATTGCCGAACTAACCGAAAAAGACATGGCGCCGGACTAGCGGATCAGGCGCCGTCCTTTTATTAGCCGCGTAGGACACCGCTAGAACCCAGCTATCCGGCAATGCTTAACAAAGCCACATTTTGAGAGCCCCGCGAAGTGGAACTCGCACGGTCCAAAACCGCAGGCGCCCGGAAATGACAAATAACCGGCAACTCTTCGCGTTTTACGTCATTCCCGCGAAATAGTGTCGACCCGGCACCTTATCGTCATCCCCGCGTAAGCCTGCGCGGCCCGGCGGGCTCCGACGTATCGGGATCTCGCAATGTCAGCGCGCTCCAAGATTCCCGCCGCGCAGGCTTGCGCGGGAACTCACCTACTACCGGCATAGCCGGTAGTTTGAATTAAGCCCCCCAGTGGGGGGTTATCGGTCCGTGCCAATCGTCCTGATTTAGCTAAACCTCATCCCAGCTCTAGTCATTCCCGCGCAAGCGGGAATCTCCAAATAGCTCGTGATATAAATTGCCCACCTTAAAAGATCCCCGCTTGCGCGCACTGCTGTCCGGAATAAATCATAATGCCAACTGTGCTTGATGTATTTGGAAATCGGATTTCCATTTTCGTCGTCGTTTAAGTACTTCGAATTCGAGTCTGGGTCGCTGGAATAGAGTCGATTT
>Ga0209150_1000434_pt1 | contig 13280 bp, 14 predicted proteins | sample WorMetTyACAVOLI3_FD_187424 | JGI IMG/M metagenome (GOLD analysis project Ga0209150, IMG submission 187424) | Marine gutless worms symbiont microbial communities from Max Planck institute for Marine Microbiology, Germany - Olavius algarvensis... ... | reverse complement strand
AGCTGGTATAACCCATATCGATTACATTCGACGCTGAATTATGTCAGCCCGAATGATTATGAAAAACGACTACTCGAAACGAAGCATGCCGCTTAACTGGGGTGTATCAAAAAGTTTGACCACGTCAAGTCGTGTCGATGCCGTTGCGATGGTGGCGTCGCGTCGCGGTGACGACTCGTTGTGGCGCGAACTCGAGACCCGGCGGGATGAATGGCAGGCAAACGGGATTAAGTCGATCAAGCTGATCGGCGACGCCGAGGCGCCGGCACCCATTGCCTGGGCGACCTACGCCGGCCATCGTTACGCCCGCGAACTGGATAAACCCGACCTCGGGGATGCGCTGCCGTTTCGCCGCGAAGTTACCCAGCTTAAAAGCGGTTGAAGAAAACACGGCGCTGCAAGCGCTACCTGCAGATGAGCAAATCGTGGTCCTCACCATGGATCCGATCAAACTCCTTGACTAATGGTCGGGCAGCGGCCGCTAGGTTAGTCCTGTTTGATCATCCGGTAGAGTTCGTCTTTCAGATATAAGCGCCGCTTTTTGCGTCCATCGAGATACTCGTCCGAGGTGTTTTCGATCCCGGTTTCGATGCGATGTACCTCGTGATCGACTTCGTGGTACTCGTCGAATAGTTTGGCGAAGTGCTGATTGCTTAGCTTGAGCTGGTGAATTTTGTCGCGGTGCTCGGGCAGTTCGTGCACCAGATCGTGTTTGTCGGTCAACATGGCAGGTTTTGATTATTCCTCGATTAATTCGGCGCAACTCACGCAATGAGCGGTAAAGGGCAGCAACTTCAACCGGGCGGACGGGATTTCTGCGCCACACTCATCGCAGTGGAAATAACTGCCATCGTCGATGCGCTTGAGCGCGTATTTGATCATTGACAATTCCTGCTTCGAACTGTTACCCAGCGATTCGAGTACTTCGTCGTTTTCACGCTCGCTCGCCTGTTCGCTCCAGTCGGCGGTCATGCCTTCGTGGCGAATATCCTTGTCGATCGCCGTGATGCGATGGGTCAGGTCCTGTTTCATTTCGAGCAGGATCTTCTTATAGTCGTTTGTGTCCAACACCGGAAACTCCCTGGATTTATAAAAACACTCTGAGCTAACTAGAGACGGACATTATATAAATTATCGATAAATGATCGCAAAAGATCTTGATATGGGACAATTAATTAATCCATCGTCATTAAATTCCGCCGGATACTAATAGTCGATCTGGACGTGGCGTTGAGTCTTTAACTGCGCGCGGTTTTCCAGGTAAAGCACCAGCAGGCCGCTGCTGATAATCAATCCGGTCCCGATAAAAGCCGACCAATCGGGCCAATCGCCCCAGAGGTAGTAACCCACCACCAGGGCAAACGGCAGGGAGGCGTATTCGAAGGGCGCCACCGCCGAGGCTTCGCCGATTCGGTAAGCCTGGGAAATCAGGTAACCGCCAATGGACATGATACTGCCGCAAACGATCAATAGCTGCAGCTGCGTCGTGTCGGGCCAGACCCAGGCGCGCAACAGAAAACTCAAAGCGGTGCTGTCGTAATGGTCGAGGCGACCATCGCCGATGGCGAGTCCAACCAGCGAACTGACGACGATAAAGCTCAGCTGGATATAAAATGTCAATGCCCCGGCGGTGTCATGCAGGCCCAGTTTGCGCGTCATCATAGTCATCGCCGCATAACATAAAGCGGCGCACACCGGCAGCAGGCTGATAACGCGGAATAGCTCGGTGCCGGGTCGCAGCATGATGATCACCCCGATCATGCCCATTGCTATAACGAACCAGCGAGACCGGCCAACTTTCTCACCCAGCACCGGCTGCGACAGGATGCAGATGAAAAGCGGCGCGGTATAGAACAGCGTTACCGTCTCCGCCAGCGGCATCGCCGCCAAGGCGAGGAAGAAAAACATGTTGGCCAGGACCAGCGTCAGGCCGCGCGTGAAGTGCAATAACGGACGGCGGGTTCGAAGTAGCCGCAAGCCGCCTCCGAAACTAACGAATGCCAGTAATAATAAAATCGCAATAATGGAACGGAACAGGGTTATTTGATGTAGCGGCAGCACCGGGCTTAACCACTTGATTATCGAGTCGCTTAGCGTAAGACAGACCAGTGCCGCCACCAGGCACAGGGCGGCCTGGGTGTTTTTGCCGAGCCTGCCGATCGTTTTCACTCGAGTCCGATAAGGAATGGGCAATAATTATCATGCCGTCGTTCGCGCGTCGGTCGCGGCGGGTTAGCGTCCTTCATAACCTTCGAGTACGTTAACCGTATTGAGACCGATTTCTGCGACCGCGTAACCGCCTTCCATGACGAACAAGGTCGGCAACTTGAGGCGGGCTATGCTTGCGCCGTAACGTTTGAAGTCATCGCTGGTGAGTTTAAAAAATGAAATCGGATCGTGTTCGAAAGTATCTACACCCAGCGAAATCACCAGCGCATCCGGTGCATAGTCGATTATTCTTTTGCAAGCCTGTTCGAGTGCCTCGCCCCAGGTTTTAAAGTTGGTGCCGGGTCCCAGCGGGTAATTGTGGTTGTAACCCTCACCGGCGCCCTGGCCGACTTCATCGGCGTAGCCGAGAAAATGCGGAAAGGCGTCGCTGGGGTCGCCGTGCAGAGATAGAAACATGACGTCGTCACGGTCGTAAAAAATCGCCTGGCTGCCGTTGCCGTGATGGAAATCGACATCCAGCAGAGCGACGCGCGTCGCGCCCTGTTCGACAAACGCCTGTGCCGCGACCGAGGCGTTATTAATGAAACAGTAACCGCCGAACATATTTCCCGCGGCGTGATGACCCGGGGGGCGGCATAAAGCGAAAGCTTCCCCGGCGCCGTCGCGAATCGCCGCCTGAGCGGTCAGGGCGACATTGACGCTGGCGCGCGCCGCTTCCCAGGTGCCGTCGGAAATCGAGGTTTCCGCCGCCATCGCATAGTGCCCCAGCTTGCCTTCGATATGATTTGGTACGCGCGCTTGCTGCATCCCGCGTGCCGGCCAGCAGCTGGCGATGGCTTCACCGTCGAAGCCGGCGGCGCTCCAATCGTCCCAGCAGGTTTCGAGGAAGCGGATGAAATCGGCATCGTGCACGCCGGTGATCGTCTCGATATCGAAATGCCGGGGCGCGATTACCTCTCCCAGATTCACATCAAGGATACGCTGCAATACGCATTCGGCGCGCGCCGGGCATTCGAAGGGAGGCACCAGTACACCACCGTAGAGTTCGGTTTTGGCGTCGCGCAGCGCGTGTTTTTCACTGAATACGGTAAGCATTACTGGTCTCCGGAGGCGATTCTGCGATCGAGTTGATAAGCGGGTGCGGCAAAAGCCTGTTGGTAGGCGAGTGCGGCGCTGAAAACGCGCTGGTCATCGAAACTGCGCGCGACGAATTGGATCGCCGTGGGCACGCCGTTCGCGGCCAGGCCGCTGGGCATCGACATGACCGGGCAGCGGCTTAACATGTTGAAAGGAAAGGTCGCCGACCAGTGTTCTTCGCTGACCAGACGTATCTCGCCGTTAATTTCGATTTCATTCTTGGGCCAGGTACTGTCGTTGGGCACGCCGGTGGTCATCAGCGTCGGGCAAATGAAGATATCGTATTCATCCATCATGGGTCCGAAGCGGTTATACATGGCGACCGCGGTTTCGAGTGAGTCAAGATAGTCCTGCGGCGTCGATTTACGAGCATTTTCAATAAACCAGGTCGTATAATCGCACAGATCGTCCCGCCTGGTATCCAACAGGCGGTCCATCGATGCGGCCCAGCCATGCGCCCAGTGATGGTGTGCGGCGTCGATAATCGATGCGTCACAGCCGATCTCGACCTCGTCGATGTTTGCGCCCAGCCCGCGCATTAGTTCGAGCGCCGCCAGCGTGTTACTGCGCACGCTGGCATCGACTTCCATGAAACCGAGGTCCATCGAGTAAGCGATTTTCCAGCCCGCCAGGTCCGGCGGTAGGCTGCAGTCGATGGTGATCTTTTCGCGCAGGCTGGCGTTGTCTTGGTTATGCACGCCGGAAATCAGATTCTGCATTGCAGCGAGATCATCTACCCTGCGTGCCATCGGTCCGGAATGGCTATAAAAATCGAGATTGAATACCGGAATCTCCGGATTTCGGCCATAGGGCGGCTTGTAACCGGCGACCCCGCATAGCGCGGCCGGAATCCGAATCGAACCGCCGGACGAGCCCCCCGGCGTGATATCCAGATTCCAGGGATTGCGGGTGATACCCCACAAGCGTGAATGGCAGGAGCCCAGTAAACAGAATTCCGGGGTCGTGGTTTTGGCGTGTGCTATCGCGCCGGCGTCCAACAGGCGCTGCACGATAACGTCGTTATCGGTGTCGACTCGGTCGCGGTAGACCAGCGAGCCCGAAGTGCGGCGCTTGCCCGCCAGTTTGAATTCGTCTTTCACCGCCAATGGAACTCCTTCGAGCGGACGCTGGGTTCCTTGCCGGTAACGCGCTTCAGCCTGGCGGGCGAGCGCCAGGGCTTCGTCGAAATAAGTTTCGGTGAACGCGTTGATGTCGGGTTCGACCCAATCGCTCCGTGTTATCAGCGCCTGCATCAGTTCGACCGGCGACAATCGGGCCTGACTGAACAGCCGTATCGCCTCAGTGGCGCTCAGGTAACAGAGTTCGGTATCGATCATACCGATTGACCTATGCCGTCAAGCGTTGCCAGCGGCCGATACAGGTCCGGACGGCGATCGCGATATAAACCCCAGGCATTGCGATAGTTGCTGATCGAACCCATATCGAATTCATGCACCAGGATGGACTTGCTGCGGTCATCGGCCTCGGCAACGATCGCCCCGGTGTGATCGCTGATAAACGAATGGCCATAAAACGTAATCTCGAGACTCGGGTCCTGAGTCGCATGTTCGGTGCCGATGCGGTTGGAAGCGATAACCGGAATCATATTGGCCGCGGCATGGCCCCGCATGGTGCGTTGCCAATGGCCGCTTGAATCGAGGCTTATCGCAGGCGGGGGTTCGGAACCGATCGCGGTCGGGTAGAGCAGCAGCTCGGCGCCCAGCAAAGCCATGCTGCGCGCTGCTTCGGGAAACCACTGATCCCAGCAGATCCCGACGCCGATTTTTCCGTAGCGCGTAGACCATACCCGGAATCCGGTGTCGCCGGGGTTGAAGTAGCTTTTCTCCTGGTAACCGGGGCCGTTCGGGAGATGCGATTTACGGTAAACTCCGAGCAGCGAGCCGTCGGCGTCGATCATTGCCACCGAGTTGTAAAAAGCGCGATTGGCGCGTTCGAACCAGCTGCAGGGCAAGACCACGTCGAGTTCCTGCGCCAGTTCCCGAAACCGCGGAATCGCAGGGTTTTCGGCGATCGATGTCGCTAGTTCGAAATGTTTGGCATCCTGTTCGATACAGAAGTAGGGCGTTTCGAACAACTCCTGGATCAGAACTACTCGGGCTCCCGCGGCAGCCGATTCGCGGATCAGGTTCTCGGCAGACTCGAGGTTGGCGCGGATATCCCAGCTGCATGCCATTTGCGTAGCCGCGACGCTTAGCGTTGGCATCGAAAAACCTCCGTGACTCCGGTTATGAAGCTTCGAATTCTTATCGATTTTTAGCGCCTTGGCTAGCAATAATAATATGCATCACGCACAATTCCGGTGTCGTCGACTCGAAGATTCCCTATGACAAACCACTTGCCGCAGGATGCTGCAGAGAACTCGCTCTGGGGCGCTACCGCGATCGCCAATCCGGTTAGCCGACAGTTGCAGGAATCCTTGCAGGCCGACGTGCTTATCGTCGGTGGCGGTTATACCGGGTTGTCGAGCGCGCTGCACCTCGCCGCCAAGGGCGTTGCGGTGGTCTTGCTGGAGGCGCGCAGCATCGGTTTCGATGCTTCCGGGCGCAATTCTGGTCTGGTCAATGCCGGCATCTGGCAAACCCCCGAGCACGTCAGAAAGCAGCTCGGTGAAGAAGCCGCCGTGCGTTTCAACCTGGCTTTGCGCGATTCTCCGGCCTTGGTGGCTGAACTGGTCAGCCGCTACGGAATGGCATGCGATCTGCAGCAGACAGGCACCGTGAATATCGCGCACAGTGCTGCCGCGATGAAATATCTGGAAGATCGCTGTCGGCAGATAAAGGAATTGGGCAGTGCAGTCGAACTGATCGATGGTGAAACCGCCAGCGCCCTTTCGGTTTCCCCGGTTTACCGGCACGGCGGGATACTCGATCCGGCGGCGTCGACCATCCACCCACTAAATTATGCGCGTTCGCTAGCACAGGCTGCACTAGGTCTCGGCGCCCGCCTGTTCCAGGAGTCGGGTGTCGAAGGCCTGACCCGCCAAAATGATCGCTGGTTGGCGACCACCGCCCTGGGTCAGGTCTCGGCGGAGCAGGTGATTGTCGCCACTAACGCCTATGCCGACCCCAATAGCCCGCAGGTGCGCGCCTCGACCGTACCGCTGTTTATCTTTCACTGTGCGAGCGAGCCATTGGCTGCTGACGTGGCCGCCGGAATTATCCCCAAACGTCAGGGTATCTGGGATACGCAAACCCTGCTGACTTCTTCGCGCATCGATGCCGGCGGTCGCTTGGTGATGAGCAGCGTCGGCCGGTTACGAGGCTGGCAGCGTGCCATCCGCGAAAACTGGATGACGCGCAGCCGCGACTGGCTGTATCCGCAAACCCGAGGACTCGAATGGGATTACCGGTGGAGTGGGCAGATCGGAATCACCAGCAATAAGATATTGCGCGTGCAGTTACTGGCGCCCGGGATATTCGCGCCAGCCGGATACAATGGCCGCGGCATAGGCACGGGCAGCGTTATCGGAAAACATTTGGCGGAGACCATCGTCAGCGGCAACCGTGAAGATTTCCCGTTTCCGATCGAGGCGCTGTACCGCGAAAAGCGGCGCGGCCTGCGCGCCGCCTACTACAATTACGGATCCCTGGCGCTGCAATTCCTACAACGGCGTTAGCCGGGCCCGAGGTGCGGGTTCAGGCGTCAGTTGGGCGGTTAAATGGGCTGGCAAAATCGATTGATGTCGATAAAATGTGATCACATTCAACAGGCATGAAATTATGACACAGGCAAAACGAGTGGCTTTCGGCTGGCAGGACCCGATGTTTCTCGAGCAACAATTGAGTGCAGATGAACGCATGGTGCGAGACGCTGCGCGCGATTATTGTCAGGACCGGCTGCTGTCGCGGGTGCAGATGGCAAATCGCGAAGAAAATTTCGACCGTGAAATCATGCGTGAATTCGGCGAACTCGGATTGCTCGGCGCGACGCTTCCGTCAGAATACGGTTGCGCCGGCGTCAACTACGTTTGCTATGGGCTGGTGGCGCGTGAAGTCGAGCGCGTCGACAGCGGCTATCGCTCGGCGATGAGCGTTCAATCGTCGTTGGTGATGCATCCGATTTATGCTTACGGCAGCGAAGACCAGCGTCAAAAATACCTGCCGCGGCTGGCGACGGGCGAATGGGTGGGCTGCTTCGGCCTGACCGAACCGGACGCCGGGTCCGATCCCGCGAGCATGAAGACTAGCGCGACTGCAGTCGCTGGCGGCTACCGTCTCAAGGGCGCGAAAATGTGGATCACGAATTCGCCGATTGCCGACGTGATGCTAGTTTGGGCCAAGCTCGACGGTGTGATTCGCGGGTTTCTTCTGGAGCGCGGCCTGGAGGGATTATCGACCCCCACGATCGAAGGCAAGTTTTCGCTGCGCGCCTCGGTTACCGGCGAAATCGTGATGCAGGATGTCTTCGTTCCCGCGGAAAATCTGTTGCCCGGAGTGGCGGGTTTGAAAGGTCCTTTCGGTTGTCTGAACCGGGCGCGTTACGGTATCGCATGGGGTTCGCTGGGGGCCGCCGAATTCTGCTGGCACGCGGCGCGGCAGTACACTCTTGACCGCAGCCAGTTTGGCCGGCCGCTGGCGGCCACCCAACTGGTGCAAAAGAAGCTCGCCGATATGCAGACCGAAATCGCGCTCGGGTTACAGGGTTGCCTGCAGATGGGACGCTTGATGGATGCCGATCAATGCCCGGTGGAGCTGGTATCGTTGATGAAGCGCAACAACTGTGGCAAGTCGCTCGACATTGCCCGGGTGGCGCGCGATATGCATGGCGGCAACGGGGTATCCGACGAATACCACGTGATCCGGCACGTGATGAACCTCGAGGCGGTAAATACCTACGAAGGCACCCACGACATACATGCTCTGATACTGGGGCGCGCGCAAACCGGACTCCAGGCGTTTTTCTAAATGGCGGGCCCGCTGGTTGGTATCCGCATACTGGACCTTAGCCGCATCCTGGCCGGGCCCTGGGCGAGCCAGATGCTGGCCGATCTGGGCGCCGAAGTCATCAAGATCGAGCGTCCGGGCAGCGGTGACGATACCCGCGGCTGGGGGCCGCCTTATATGCCGGACAAAGACGGCAATCCAACCACTGAATCGGCATATTTCCACGGCGCCAATCGCGGCAAACGTTCGGTTTGTATCGACATCTCGGCCGCCGAGGGGCAAGACTTGATTCGGGAGCTGGCCGCGCATAGCGACGTATTGATCGAAAACTTCAAGGTCGGCGGCCTGTGCAGGTATGGCCTCGATTACGCGAGCTTGCAGACGATTAATTCGCGGCTGGTTTACTGTTCGATTACCGGCTTCGGCCAAACCGGACCCTACGCCGCCCGCGCCGGCTATGATTTCATGATTCAGGCAATGGGCGGCATGATGAGTGTAACCGGCGAGCCCGACGGCCAGCCGATGAAAATCGGCGTGGCGCTAGCCGACCTGTTGACTGGAATGTATGCCGCCAACGCGATTCAGGCGGCGCTAATTCACCAACGCGCAACGGGGCAGGGACAGTACATCGATCTGGCCTTGCTCGATGTGCAGGCCGCGACCCTGGCAAATCAGGCGATGAATTACCTGGCCAGCGGCATCAATCCGCAACGGCTCAGCAACGCGCATCATATTAACCCGGCGACAATATATGTCGCATTCAGCCATCGCGTGTCTGTTCACAGCAAGGCATCAGAACGCCGCTGCAGTTAATCTGCAGCAAGTTCTGATAACGCCGTCTGTGGGCAGACACGCGATGGCCTATCTTGTTCAATATCAATTAGTTAGGGGGCCCAAGAAAGCGCCAGCTCCGCGTTGCAACTCTTGCCAATGGAATAACCATTGGCGGCGAGTCGCGCCTTGATCTGACGCTTTCTTGGGCCCCTGAATACGACATATATTGTCGCCGGGTTAATGATATCGTGCCTTATCAGGCATTTCAGACCAGCGACGGTTACATCATCCTCGCGGTTGGCAACGATACCCAGTTCGAGCGTTTTTGCGAACTCGCCGGCAGGCGGGAGCTGGCCGCCGACGAACGCTTCCGCAAAAACAGCCAGCGCGTCAAATTTCGAGCCGCATTAGTACCGCAGGTGGCCGCGCTTATGCGCGAGAAAACGAGTTCGGAGTGGCTCGAAGCGCTCAATGCCGGGGGTATTCCCTGCGGCCCGATAAATGACATTGCAGCGGTGTTCGACGATCCCCAGGTGCGTTCCCGCGGGTTGCAGCTGGAGCTTGCGCATCCGCTTGCGGGTAAGGTTGCGAGTGTCGCCAATCCGATCAGACTATCGGAGAGCGCGATCGACTACGAGTGCGCACCGCCGCAACTGGGGCAGGATACCGACGAAGTGCTGCGACGGATTCTACAACTGGATGAGACGGAAATTGCGAGCCTGCGAAGCAAACAGGTCATCGCCTGATCGATGGTTCGAGCTGGTCTGCAGGAAATCTATCCGGCCGCTGCGCGGCATATCTAGTCGCGATAGCCAAACAGCTTGTTTTCGATGATCTCGTCGGCCACTCCGGGTGGTACGCATTCCTCCCAGGCGCCCCTGCCGTTTTGTAATTGCTTGAGCACGTTTCTAGAAAAAATGTTAAACAATTCATGATCGCTGGATTCGATGCCGAAGATGAAGTTGTTCTCCAGCAGGTGGCGATACAGATATTGCAGGTTTTCCGGCAAATCGATGTTGTTGTAATCCCGAAATTCGCCCGATTTGTCGATCTCAGGGTACACCAGCAGCCGCGTATGATCGGGAAACAGCTTACCGAATCCTTCGAGGATTCCGCCCTCGACGCCGCGGTAACTGCTTTCGTCGAAAATCTGCCTGATGTTCATGATGCCGACGACGATACCGATTTGTAGCTTGGTGAATTGCCGGAAATAGGCGCGCAGCGAAAAATAGCGGGTGTAGTCGGTAATCATGACGCTATAACCCAGCGAGTTCAGCAGGCGCACGCTTTCGATCAAGTCTTTCTCCGCGACCCCCAGGTCATTGCCGTGAATATCGTTGAGCGAGATTTCCGCCAGCGCGACGCTGTTTTTCTTAGTTACCCCTTGCAGCTGGCAAAAGAATTTCAGGCCCCGTTCGATCATGTCGACGTTGAGGCGGGTTACCGGCCTGAAGGTGCCGCGAATGGTGAGCACGTTTTTCTTGTACAGCATTTCGGCCGGGATCACGACCGATCCGTTGGGTTTGAACATGATGGCGCGCGTTTTCCAGCTGCGGATTAAATGCAGGTTGATCGCGCGGTTGTCGACTTCTTCGAAATAAGGACCGTAAAATTCGATCGAATCGACTTCGATACGATCCTGTTCGAGATTGTCGGTTAGCGAATCGATAATGGTTTTGGCATTTTCGAAATAATAGTAGGCGGCGTAAATCAGATTGACGCCAAAGGTACCCATGGCCTGTTGTTGCCGTTCCGCGTTTTCGTCACGCATGCGCACATGCACGATAATTTCGGAGGGCTCGGCGGCCGGGTACATCTGCACGCGCACGCCGCACCAGGCGTGACACTCATTCTCGGCTTGAAATCTTTTCGTCGCCACGGTCGCGCCATAGGCAAAGTAACGCGAGGCGACCGAGCGCGAAGTGCCGACCCGGTCGACCACCAGATCAAACTCTTTTTCCAGCATCGCCTGCACCCGGGCTCGGCTGACATAGCGGCCGTCCTCCTGCACGCCATAAATGGCATCGGAAAATTTCATGTCGTAGGCGGACATGGTTTTGGCGATGGAGCCCGCCGCCGCGCCGGCCTTGAAAAACTGGCGCGCAACTTCCTGGCCGGCGCCGATCTCGACTATGGTGCCGTATTTCTTTTCATCGAGATTGATTCTCAGCGCTTTATCGACCGTATTGCGGCTACTGATGCTCTTATTCATTTATATTGCGCCTGCCTCTAAAGATTAAAAGCGTCGCGGTCGGGGAAACCCGCGAAGCTTAAAGGGAATTATATCTGGTTCTGTTGCACTTGCCATTTGATGAAATTCATATCGGCAAACGCAAAGCAGACATTAGTTCTGCCGCCGCGTGCCCTTACTCATCAGCGGCCAGGTGTCGCTGAGGCGATAGCCGTCGGGCCAGGGGTCGTCCGGGTCAAGCATGATCTGGTGGGTGCCGGTTATCCATGCGCGACCTCGTATCGATGGGATGATCGCGATTTTATCGCCCAGGGTTGTTTGCCTGACGATGCCGCAGTCGAAACATGAATCGATAATCGATTTGCCGATAAAACGGTCTCCCACTTGCATTTCGCCTTTTGCATGCAATACCGCCATGCGCGCCGAACAGCCGGTGCCGGTGGGCGAGCGATCGAGTTTCCCCGGGTCTATGGTAACGGCGCTTTTACCGACTTTGATCCCGTTTTCTTCGACTAGCGGCAACGCAAACTGGCAAAACGAAATATGTTGCCAGTCCGAGAACTCCGGATGAACGAAGCCGAGTTGTTCGTTGGCCGCCCGGGTGATTTTGACGCCCAGACACGCCAGGTCGCCGGCTTCATCGGGACTTAATGCAAAACCCAGCGCGCCGGCGTCGACCAGTACGAAACTGTCCCCGCCAAATGCGGTATCCACCGTCAAACTGCCTATTCCCGGCACCTCCAGCGCCACCCCGAGTTGGTCGGCAAAGGAAGCAAGATTATGGATTTCAATACTCCGGGCCTTGCCGTCGGCGCAGTAAGCTCTGACCGGCACTAGCCCGCCCGGCGCTTCCAGGACGAATTCCGTGAGCGGTTCCTGCATGCTAATCAGACCGCTATCGAGCAGCACGGTGGCGACGCAGATCGAGTTCGAACCAGACATCGGCGGCGTATGCTCGGGTTCCATAATGATGAAACCGAAGGACGCGTCGGGATGTTTTGCCGGCAGCAACAGGTTGATATGTTTGAATACGCCGCCCCTCGGCTCGTTGAGTACGAAGTTTCTCAAGCCCTGGTCCTGCGCAATCCATTTGGCCTGTTGCCATAAGGTTTCACCGGGCGGAGGATTAACTCCGCCGACGATGACATTGCCGACCTCGCCCTCCGCATGGCAGGAAATCATGTGTATGATGTTTCGGCTTCTCATGGTTTTCTGAAGCGTAGATAAAATCGAATCAGCCAGGCGCCGAGGCAAGCGAAATACAACGCTAGGGCCCAGCCGATACTCGGATGCAGCCGGGGTTGCGGGTCGAAGTTGGCCAGGATGACGAGCTGGATTGCATAAATTGCCAATAGCATATGCGCTATGCCCATGAGGCACATTTGGCGACGAAAAAAAGCCCGGGTCTGCTGTACTCTCTCCGGCGCCAGCCAATAGTCCCGATGGGGAAGCTTCATGCCGAAGTTGCTGCGCGACTGCGACCACCTGGGGACGAATTCGAATACTATCACCAGCATTAAAATGATGACCAGGTAAAGCCCGAAGAATCCGTTCCTGCCGGCCCAGCCGTTGGCAGCGCCGAGCCCGTCAAAATGCGAGGCCACGATGTCGGGCATTTGCGGGTAATAATAAATCACCTGGATTAGCGCGAGTGCTACCAGGGCGAAAAATATTCGTCTTAAGCAGCTCATTTGAATAGCCGAGAGACAAAAGTCGACTCTAAAACACCGCCGTCGCCCTGTCTAGCGCGCGCGATGGTTGCCGTCGGTTAAGGCCGATAAATCCGTCGACTGGTGCGGGGCGTAAAAAAACCCCGCGCCGGGGCACGGGGTCTTAGTCGCGGTGTTGCCGTATTACTGGTAGTCGAAGGATTTACTGGCGAGCACCGAACGGTCGTCGTCGAGTACGTTTACCGTCCAGGATCCGGTCCAGGAGGGAACCAGGGTTTTGCTGGTCCATACGCGCCAGCGGGGACCCTTGACGTGGTCAAACTTTTTGATACACCCCAGTTAAGCGGCATGCTTCGTTTCGAGTAGTCGTTTTTCATAATCATTCGGGCTGACATAATTCAGCGTCGAATGTAATCGATATGGGTTATACCAGCT
>Ga0209150_1000427_pt1 | contig 13459 bp, 9 predicted proteins | sample WorMetTyACAVOLI3_FD_187424 | JGI IMG/M metagenome (GOLD analysis project Ga0209150, IMG submission 187424) | Marine gutless worms symbiont microbial communities from Max Planck institute for Marine Microbiology, Germany - Olavius algarvensis... ... | reverse complement strand
TAACCTGAAGCACAGCAGATTGCTGCTTTAACCAATTTTTCAAAGAACATTGACCAAATTTAAAATGTTGGACCTACAATTTTGTAATTTATTCTGATCAATTTTAAGTTTATGCGCAGGCTCTATAGTAAAATCCTTTTTGATCCATCAGCCCGGTGTGTGTGCCGCTTTCGATAATCCGGCCGCGCTTCAGCACAATGATGCGATCGGCATTGCGCACCGTCGACAGGCGGTGGGCCACGACCAGCGCGGTGCGGTCTCTCATCAACTTTTCCAGGGCCTGTTGGATGCGCAGCTCGGTCGGGGAATCGATGTAGGACGTGGCCTCATCGAATAAAATGAGCTGGGGGTTGCGCGCAAAAGCCCGGGCAATTGAGATGAGCTGACGCTCGCCGCTCGATATGGAAGCGCCGCCCTCACCCAACACGGTGTCCAATCCCTGGGGCAAGCGGTCTATCAGGGGGCCGCAATTGGAGGCCTCGATAACAGACCTTTGCTGATCTTCGTCGACTGCGTTCTGGGATTGGAATATGTTTTCCCGAATGGAGCCGGAAAATAAGAAAGGGTCCTGCATGACCAGGGCGATTTTCGATCGAAACCAGGCCGGATCGAGTTGCCGGAGATCGTGATTATTGAGCAGCACCCGTCCGGATGACGGATCGTAAAAGCGGGGCAGCAAGTTGATCAGCGAGGTTTTGCCGGCGCCGGTGGGCCCAACCACCGCCACGGTTTCACCGGCCGGCATGCCGAACGTGATGTCCTGCAGGATCGGCTCACCGCTGACATAGCTGAAATTGACGTTGTCAAATTGAATATGCTCGATATTTTGCTGCTCTATGGCCTTTTGGTTTACCGGGGCTGCCGGAATCGGCAGGCGGTCCCGGCTGTCCATGATCAGAAAGATTCGTTCGGCGGATGCCATGGCATTTTGCAGGATATTATATTTTTCAGCCAGGTCGCGGATGGGCCTGAAAAACATCCTGATGTAGGAAATGAAGGCTACCAGGGCTCCCAGGCTCAGCGTGCTGCTGAGCACGCCGCCGCCGCCGAAAAATATCACCAGGGCAACCGCCACCACTCCCAGAACTTCGATCAGCGGCATAAAGATGGCGAGCACATGGATTTGCCGCATTCCGGCCAGATAATTTTCGTGGTTCAATTTTTCAAATCTACGATAGTTGCTGATTTCCTGGCGGAACAGTTGAATCACCCGGATCCCGCCGATGGTTTCTGAAAAGCGGGTGTTGATTTCGGCCACTTTTATGCGCAGCTCCCGAAAAATATCCCGCGCACGCCGCGAAAATATCAGTGAGGCATACACGACCACCGGCAAAACGACAAAGGAGATCAGCGCCAGCTTCCAGTTCAAGACCAGCATCACCACGGCGATGCCGCCGAGCAGAAAAAGATCTTTAAAGATCATCGAAATGACCGAGGTGAACAGCTCGTGCATGTTTTGAATATCGTTGGTTACGCGGGTGACCAGGCGTCCCACCGGGTTGCGGGTGAAAAAGGCAATCGCCAGGCTCTGGATGTGGACAAACAGCTGCATGCGCAAATCATGCATGAGCATGTGGCCGGTGTATTCCATGATCATTCTCTGGACAAAACTCAATATGAAGTTGACCAGCACCAGGGCCACGAACACGGCTGCCAGAGCACCCAAGCCGGCTATATCTTTGCGCCGTAAGATATTCAGGTCAGACTCCTCCAATTGGTGCAGGGCGCTATATGCAATGCGGGCCGTGCGGCCTTCAACCAAAAACAGGGTGCCGTATTTGTCTACCAGAGCCTGAAGGTCGGGATTGGCTAAATCCACTGCTATGATGCGCCGGCGGGAATTATCGCCTGTTTTACTATCATCCGCTTGCTGCTGATCAAATTGCGGTACAATGTAGCGGTCAATGGCGATTTTGGTGACATACGGCAGGGCAAGATCCAGAACGGTGATTAACAGGACAAGCCCGATGGAGCCGAAGAGCAGCAGCCGATAGGGTCGGGTGAAAGGATAAAGCCGTTTCAGCAACTTCACATCATAGGGTTTGCCCAGCTTTTTTTCCTCAGAATATCCATAGTCATGCGGCATCTAATTCCTCTTCGATCTCTTGCAGGCGATACGTTTGGGCGTAATAATTGTCGGCGGTCATTAGCTGCCGGTGCGTTCCTGATTCCACCACGTGTCCCTGGTCGAGGGCGATGATCCAGTCCGCATAACTGAGGGCGGATAGCCGGTGGGATGCGATCACGATGGTTTTAGCGCCCGCCGTTTGACGGATCGTGTTGATGATGGCGGTGCCGGTTTCCAGGTCCACCTGGCTGATCGGGTCATCCAGAATCAGAATGCCGCTATCTTTCAGCAGGCAGCGGGCTAAGGCCAGGCGCTGTTTCTGGCCGCCGGAGAGGATAATTCCTTTTTCTCCGACCACGGTTTCAAAGCCGTCGGGAAAGCTCTGGATGGTTTCATGCAGGACGGCATCTCTGACCGCTTTTTCAAGGCGCTGTTCGGGGATGTCCGAATTGCCGAAAGTAATATTGTCGCGAATCGTCCCGGCGAACAAAAACGGTTCCTGGGGGATATAGGCAATGTGTGATCTGAGATCATTTATTTTCAGGCTGCGAATATCATTTCCGTCGAGCAGAATTTTACCATGCTGTTGTTCATAAAGCCTCGGGATCAGGCCGATCAGAGTTGATTTGCCGCAGCCGGGGGGGCCGACAATGCCCAGCACCTGGCCCGGCCCGATGGACAAGTTGATATTGCTGAGGGCGGCCGCCCCGGCCGAATTTCCATTGGATGCATAGCTGAAAAAGACATTTTCAAAAACAATATGTCCCTCAGCGCTTTCCAGATCCCGGGCATCATGCCCATCGCGGATTGCGGGAACGGTCTGCAAAATTTTATTGATGCGGTCCAATGAGGCCCGGCCCCTTTGAATGAGGTTGGTTACCCATCCCAGGGCCATCATGGGCCAGGTCAGCAGCCCCAGATAACTGATGAAAGCCACAAAGTCACCCGGCGTAATGGTTTGCAAAATCGTCTGGCGGCCGCCGAGGTAAAGAACAATGGCCAGGCTTAAATTCGTAAAGAGAAGCATCATGGGGAAAAAGGTGCCGATAATTTTCACCAGGCTGATATTTTGATGGATATATTCTCGTGAGACGGTTTCCACCCGGCGGGATTCCTCTGCCTGACGATGGTGGGCTTTGATAATGCGAACGCCAACGAAACGTTCCCGAATCACTTCGGTCAATTCGGAAAATGCTGCCTGGACCGCCTGATAGCCACGATGCATTCTTTTGGAAAAAAAACGGGTGCTGACAACGATCAGCGGCATGGGAATGAGCACGAATGCGGTTAATTTGATGTTGATATAGGCCATAAAGCCGATGGCCGCCAATCCCAGAACGATGGCGTCATTGATCGCCACCATTCCCATGCCGGTGGCCATTCGGATTTGTTGAATATCATTGGTGGCGTGGGCCATCAGATCGCCGGTTTTGACGTCATCGAAGTATGAGGCTGACAAGGTTTGCAGGTGATTGAACAGGGTATTGCGCAATCCCTCTTCGACTCTGCGTGACGTGCCCAGCAGGCATCGCCGCCAGATGTAGCGAAAGATTCCGACCAGCACCGCGATGCCGACCATGAGGAGCGCATAGGACAGCAGTCGCGCGGTATCTATTCTAAAGGCAGTCAAATCATCGACGACCCATTTGAAGATGCGGGGGATGATGAGTTGAAGTACATCGACGACGATTAAACTGAGCAGCCCGGCGATGATCTTAGCGCGATTTTCAATAAAATAAGGCTTGATCAGGGATGTCACTGATGGTCGGCTTTCTGTATCTGGCGGCTGTTTTTTTGTCACTGGCTGCGGTTTTCGGGTTGCGGGTTACGGGTTACGGGTTGCGAGTTACGGGTTTCGGGTTACGAGTTACGGGTTGCGAGTTACGGGTTGCGAGTTACGGGTTTCGGGTTGCGTGTTACGGGCTGCGTGTTACGGGCTGCGTGTTTCTGGTTAGGGGTCTCGAATGACGAGTCGCCCATTTTTCTTCCTTAAATTTAATACGTCGTTTATCAATTCGGTATTGCGAAAATTGTGCGAAACATTTGCTGATATATTTGTAAAGCACTCACAAACAGGCACAATCTTCAATTTTCAATTCCGGCTTGTCCGGGTTGGGTTGCATAAATATAAGGGCAGTATAATGTAACTGCAAGAAATTTGACCAAAAGGTTTAGGGTATAGGATGGAAGGTATAAGGTATACGGATTAGGGTGCAAGGTTAAGAAGGAACGGCATTCGGCATTCGGCTTTGGGTGTTCGGCTCAAGTGACATGGTCTATACGAAACAAATCCGCAATCCCTCCGGGCCGGAGGCCGCAATCCGCAATCCGCGATCCGCAATCGATTATTTCCGACTTTGCCTCGCCTGAGCTCGTCGAAGGCCGAATTCTATAATCCGTCCTCTGTCCTCTGACCTCTGTCCTCTGATCTCTGTCCTCTGTCCTCTGTCCTCTGACCTCTGTCATCCGGCATCGAGCATCGAGTATCCAGCATCCAGCATCGAGCATCGAGTATCCAGCATCCAGCATCGAGCATCGAGTATCCAGCATCCAGCATCGAGCATCAAGTATCCAGCATCCAGGATCGAGCATCGAGTATCCAGCATCCAGTATCGAGCATCGAGTATCCAGCATCCAGTATCGAGCATCGAGTATCCAGCATCCAGTATCGAGCATCGAGTATCCAGCATCCAGCATCGAGCATCGAGTATCCAGCATCCAGTATCGAGCATCGAGTATCCAGCACCCAGCATTGAGCATCCAGATCACAGCATCCATATGCGGTTTGGAATCATTGACTTTATTCAGGCCGGTTGTTATTGTACCCCCTATGGAATCAGGAAGTATTGTGGAATATATCGATCGGCAAAAAATTTTGTGCGCGGTTGTTCTGGAAGTCAAAAACCAACGGTTGCGGCTTCTAACCGAAAATAATCGCGAAGTCAAACTTTCGGCCGGCCGGCTGCTGCATAAAGATAAAGCACGCCTCAACGTGTCCATGGGCCGCGACAAAATGGTCGATGCTTTGCGGGAAGTCGCCAGCAAACGCAAGGCCCTGCTGACCCAGGTGGATATCAAGGACCTTTGGGAGATCCTCAATACGGAACAAGTGTGGATTGATCTGGCGACGATGACGGAGTTTTGTTTTCCGGACAGCCCCGGCGGAGATCACGAGTCGGCGGTCATCCGGGCTTTTTTCGATGACCGGCTGTATTTCAAGTTTAACCTGGACCAGTTTTTTCCCAATTCCGTCCAGCAGGTCGAACGTCTGGCTGCGCAGCGGCAGGAAGAAGCCCGCAAAAGCCGGATTATCGAGCTTGGTGGCGATTGGCTGAAAAGCCTGGTAAATGGTTCCTCACCGCCGGCTGAGGTGGACGAGGAGGATACTCGGGAATTTGTCGATATCCTGAAATCTTATTACTTGTTTGAGAAGGAGAGCAAAGATCATGCCCTGGCCCGGGCCATTATCAGCAAATCCGGTTTGGATTGGACCACCGGACTGTTTCCGATTTTGGTTAAATTGGGGGTTTTTTCTGAGAACGAAAATATAGAATTGCTGCGCTCCGGGATCGTGTCTGAATTTGAGAAGACGATCCTGCAAAGTGCGGATTGCATCGTAGCTGCACCCCAGGACTACTTGGCAGATGGCGTCCGCCAGGATTTGACATCTCTATCGCTGATGACAATCGACGGGCAATCGACCCTCGATTTCGACGATGCCTTGAGCATCGAAAAAATTGGTGAGCAGTATCGGCTTGGCATTCATATCGTTGATGTGGGCCATTTCGTGCGCAAAGGCGACGCCATTGACCAGGAAGCGCTGGCCCGTGGAAGTTCCATTTACATGCCTGATCATAAGATATCCATGCTGCCGGCGACCCTTGCCGAAGGGCTTTGCAGCCTGAAAGCCGACAAATTGCGCCCGGCCATCAGCACGATGGTTAATTTCAGCCCTTCGAAAGAAATTGTAGACTACGAAATTATACCCAGCTTGATTAAAGTCGACCAACAACTCACCTATTACGACGTTAATCTGGCAGCCGACCAGAACCAGGATATCATCATTTTGCGAGATATCGCCGAAAAATTTCGGCAGCGCCGATTGGAAGGCGGCGCGGTTCAGATTACGGTGCCCGAGGTTAACGTCTGGTTGGCAGATGATCAAACCATTTCCGTGAATAAAATCAACCGCGAAAGCCCCGGCCGGATGCTGGTTTCTGAAATCATGATTTTAGCGAACTGGCTGATGGCTAAATTTCTGGCTGAAAACGACATGCCGGCAATTTTCAGGTCACAGCCGGATCCCAGGGAGCGGCTTTATCGGGGCGATGAGGGCACTTTGTTCCAGAATTGGATGCAGCGCAGGTATTTGAGCCGGTTTGTGCTGGACCACACGGCCAATAAGCATTCGGGACTCGGACTGGATGCTTATGTAACGGCAACGTCACCCATCCGCAAATATTTTGATTTGACCACCCAGCGCCAATTAAGGGCGCTGCTCGGCCTTGAACAGGCTTACACCGCGGACGAAATCGACCAACTCATTCAAATGCTGCAAGTGCCGATGAGCAGCGTTGGTAAAATTCAACATGGACGGCACCGCTACTGGCTCCTGAAATACCTCGAACAGCACGTCGGCCGCAAAGAAGAGGCGATTGTACTGATTAAACGCCGCAACAATTACCAGATCCTGCTGACCGAATACATGGTTGAATGCGATCTGCCCCTGTCCAGCGGTCTGCAACTGAAACCCGAAGATCTTATCCAGGTCACGATTCAAAATGTCAGCGCCAGAAAGGACCTATTCCAGGTCGCCATCGGTTAGGTCAGAGGACAGAAGACAGAAGACAGAGGGCAGAGGACAGAAGACAGAGAGCAGAGAGCAGAGGGCGGAAGACAGAGATCAGAGGGCAGATTTTCGATTGCGGATTTCGGAATGCGGATTGCGGATTGGTTTCTTATCGACCATTTCACTCGGGCCGAACACCGAAAGCCGAATACCGAATACCTAGTACCCAATACCCAATACCGAATACCGAATACCTATTTTATCGCCACAACCTGCCCACCGGTGATTTTTTGCAGTTCTTCGGGTGTTAATTTAAATACCGCCCTGGGCGTCCCGGCGGCGGCCCAGATTTCATCATACTGCAAAAGATCTTCATCGATTAAAATGCGAATGGGATGGGCGTGGCCCACCGGGGGAACACCGCCGATGGCAAATCCGGTTTTCTCCCGCACAAAGCCGGCATCGGCTTTTGACAGCGGTTCGGAAAACAACTCCGCCACTTTCTTTTCGTTGACCCGGTTGGCGCCGCTGGCTGCCACCAGCAGCGCTCGGTGCGATTTTTTACCACGAAATATCAGGGACTTGATAATCTGGCCGACCTGGCACCCAACGGCCCGGGCAGCGTCATCAGCAGTGCGGGTAGATTGCGGCATTTCGACGACCCGGCAGGCAACACCGTGTCGGTTTAACGCCTCCTGAACTTTGCGGGCACTTGAACTTAAATCCTGTGACATGTGGTTCACCTTGGCATTTTTTTAAGCAGGACTGCGATTGAAAAAAATGCGGCAGGGAAGCTGGGAGGCCAGGAGGCCGGCTGGCCCATAGTATTAATGGCCGAAATGTTTTCTCAGCTTCCCAGCTTCCGAGCTTCCGAGCCTCCTGGCCTCCCAGCTTCCCAGCTTCCCAGCTTCCCAGCTTCCCATCTTCCCAGCTTCCCATCTTCCCAGCTTCCCAGCTTCCCAGCTTCCCAGCTTCCCATCTTCCCAGCTTCCCAGCTTCCCAGCTTCTCAGCTTCCAACCCTCCCAGCCTCCCAGCCTCCCTGCCTCCCAGCCCGGCAACGCCGGTCTCCTTGACTGGAACTGATTTGTAAATATATTACCTGGTTCAAGCCAAAAGTTCAATGCATTCTATTTTATAGCAGGTACTGAATATTTTTCTTGAAAAAATAAATCAAATAAATTACAAGTCTATTTGATAAATAAATCATATTCAGGGAGCATCAGAGCAATGGGAATCCAAGAGCGCAAAGAGAGAGAAAAGGAGCGTCGGCGGCAGCAGATCATGGTCGCTGCCAAAAGAGTTTTTTCAGATAAAGGCTTTAACAAGGCCACAATGGAAGATATCGCTCAAGAGGCGGAACTCAGCCCTGGTACTCTATACCTGTATTTTAAAAACAAAGAGGAGCTCTATGCCTCCCTTTCACTGCGGATACTGCAATATTTGCTTATCCGGGTTGAACATGTCAACGATGAGAAAGACACCAACCCCGAGGAAAAACTCAAGGCTCTGATGGACGCGATGTATGACGTCTATGAGTTCGATCCGTTGATCATCATCAACATGTTTCATCTGCAGTCCAGCGAAACGCTAATGAATTTATCGCCCCAGCTGATGGCCGAGATCAAGGATTTATCCCGCAAGTCGCTGGGTTCAATCGCTCAAATTTTTCAAAACGGCGTCGACCAGGGCCTGTTTGTCAACCATCATCCGGTTGCCATGGCCGATACCTTCTGGGCCTTGTTCTCGGGCGTGGTGCTCTGGCTGACCTCTAAAAGATTAATCAACCAGGAAAAAGATTACCTCAAACAGACCCTTGAACTCGCTTTTGAAATCTTCGGCCGGGGGGTAAAAAAATAGGTTAAAATAGCCGTGTTATTTCGTCCACTTCAAATCGGGGCCAGTCGATCGACCGGCCTTCCTTGAATGCGCTGATTCCCTGACCGGGATCCAATACCTCCCCAATGCAGGTTATTTCGATGCCGCTTCCACGAATTTTCTCCAGCAGGCTTTTATAGCCGGATTCGCGGCAGCAAATCAGGAGGCTGCCGGAACCGATCAGACCCAGCGGTTGAATACCCAGCAGACGGCCAATTTTTTTGGTTTCGGCAAACACCGGTATCGCGTCCATAGCGATTTTGATATGATGCCCCCCGGCAATGCTAAATTCCTCGAGCGCCGTGGCCAATCCGCCCTCGGTTACATCATGCATGGCACTGGTTGCGCTGGATCGAGCGGCGATTCGGGCCTCCTCGATGATGCTGATATCGGCGAGAAACCGGCGGCATCGTTCAATCTCGGAAGCGGCGAGACCGAGGTCCGCCAGCCGATCCCCGAACTCGCGGGCAATAATGGAGGTTCCTTCGACGGCAACGCCTTTGGTCAACAACACTCGATCGCCCGTTGCCATATTGCGCTTGTCGATTAACTTGTTCCGGGCGACAGTACCTGCCATCATGCCGGTGACCACCGGCCGATTAACCGCGTCGGTTACTTCGGTATGTCCGCCGCAAAGCGTAATTTGCCAGCGTAGGCAGAATTCCTTGAGTTCATTGATGACCTGGTCGATTTCATGCGGTGTGACGCCGCAGGGAAACAGCAAAGTGGTAAGCAGCCAACGCGGCGTGGCCCCAGAAGTGGCAATGTCATTGGCGTTGACCAAAACGGCATACTGGCCGATGGCATCCGTCGCAAAGGTGATGGGATCGGATTTGAGCACCAGAACTTCTTCCGAGTCGACGTCGATCGCAGCCGTGTCCTCGCCGATACCCGGATTTATGAGAACCGATGGATCGTGAAAATCAAGCTGAGTTAAAAATTTGCGCAATAGTTCGTTCGGCAGTTTGCCCGCCGGCAGGGGCGTGTCGAGCCTGAAATTTTTCGTGCGACCGGCTGGTTTGGATGTTTGATTTTGCATAATCAGAGTCCTTGACAGAAAGAAGATCAAATGTCAAATTTTTCCCATATGAAAATTTTACTGATATATCCCTACTTTTTGAATACCCGGGTTTATTCGATGGAAGATGTGCGTGGCGTGCCGCTGGGGGTTTATTATGTGGCAGCCGTTTTAAAGGAAAATCGATATGATGTCGAGATATTAAATTGGCATGACATCAATACGACACCTCATAAAATACGGGAAGTTCTGGCAGAGAAAATGCCAGATGTGATCGGATTTTCCATCCTGAACGCCAATCGCTGGGGAGGCGTCGAAATTGCCCGGATCGCCAGACGGATCAACCCACAGGTACAAGTCGTGTTTGGCGGCATCGGGGCCACGTTTTTATGGGAACATTTTTTAACTCATTTTAAAGAAATTGACTTCGTTGTCATCGGAGAAGGGGAGTACACCTTCTTGAAACTGGTCAGGTACCTGGCGTCCGGTCGCCGGTCGGCCTTAGAAGAAATAAATGGTATCGCTTTCAGGAAAAACGGTACCCCGTTCCGGACGCCGGATGCTGAACCCATCGACATACTGGATGATCTGCCCGATCCGGCAAAATACTTTGTTTACCGGCACCTGGCACTGACCCGCGGATGCGGCGGCAATTGCAATTTTTGCGGCTCTCCCCGGTTCTGGGGGCGCAAGGTCCGATTCCATTCTGCCGAATACTTTGTCGGTCAACTCGAACGCTTGTCCCGACAGGGCGTTTCTTTTTTCTTCTTTTCAGATGATACTTTCACCGCCCATAAACGGCGTGTCATCGAAGTCTGCCGGCGGATCCTCGAAAAAAAACTGGATATAAGCTGGAATGCCATATCCAGGGTGGATCATGTCAGTGAGGAAGTTCTGCACTGGATGAGAAAAGCCGGTTGCATACAAATCAGCTACGGCATTGAAAGCGGCTCGCAGAAAATAAGAAAATTTTTACTCAAAAACATCTCGACCCCCGAGATTCAATCCGCATTTGAATTGACCCAAAAGTACGGTATCATGGCCCGGGCCTATTTTATTTACGGTGCGCCCCAGGAAAATCAGCAAACCATCCAGGAAACGATTGACCTGATGGACACCATCAAGCCCTTGGGCGCCATTTTCTACATTCTGGACATATTCCCGGGAACCGCCTTATACGATGACTTCAAACAGCGCCTGAATGCGACCGACGACATCTGGTTGAACCGCATCGAAGATATCATGTATTTTGAAACCGATCCCACGTTGACCCGGGAGATGATTCTGGCCTTCGGTCAAAAGTTGAGATCTGCTTTTTACGAAAACCTGCCCGGATATGTCGAGGCGCTGCAGTTAATCGATGACAAAGACCTGTATCCACAGCATTCCAGTTTTTTTGCGCGGCTCGCCCTGACATTTGATCAGGGCGACTATTCCGCAATTGACGGGATTAAGCATAAAGACCGGCTTGTCGAACAGTTGTACCGGCAGTCATTGAGCTATTATCCAAATGCCGAGGCCTTCCTGGGACTGGGCATTATCAGCCAAAAAAAAGGTGATCACCGGGGGGGCGGTGACCATTCTTACAGAGGGACTGTCGCATTTTCCCAATGATGTTCGGTTGAACATTTGTCTGGGCGTCGGTTTGATGAATCTGGCGCAACATGATCAGGCCCTGTCCCGCTTGCTGGATTTTCCGAACGAGAAAGATGCCGTACATTTTGCCGCCCGTTGCTATGAGGCTTTGGGGCAAGATTCCAAGGCTGCGGCTTTTATGGAAAAATTTAAGAATATGTAAATATGGCCTCAGGTATTTAGACTTTGAAGAGACAGGTTTCAGGTGTCAGGTGTCGGGTGTCAGGCCAGATGACAGAGGACAGAAGTCAGATGACGGAGGACAGGAGGCAGAGTACAGAAGACAGAAGTCAGATGACAGAAGTCAGAGGACAGATGACAGAGGACAGATGACAGAGGACAGATGACAGAGGACAGAAGTCAGATAACAGAGGGCAGAAGTCAGATGACTGAGGACAGGAGTCAGAGGACAGATGTCAGATAACAGAGGACAGAAAAGAAACTAATCACCTCGGTCTGAACTTCAGTCGTTGTTGGGTTTCGCTTCGCAAAATATCATCGGCCAAATATAGGTTGGATTGAGTGCAACGAAATCCAACTAAGCCAGGATTCGGCTCAACCCAACCTACGAAAACCAAAGAGGCCCGGAATTAAATCGATTCGTACTTTTGAGGTTCACACGAGCGGCAGTCTCCGGCTAAAGGACAGCCGGTCTGATCAAATAGAAGAAACTTTTGGGGATCGATTTGGAAATCGGTCGATGTTGGGTTTCGCATTTCGTAATAACCCAACAAAACTTGGAGCCGGCTCAACCCAACCTACAAAATGCAAAATAACCCATGACGGATCCAACTCTAACTTTAAAATGTAGTTTCATAAGAGCATTCCTTCTGGCCAAAAAAAACGGCGGTCTAATCGATAACGAAACTTTCAAAAGATTATATCGAATCCTCTTTCGGCGGACTGTAGGTATCGAACAAGGAATAACGAATATCGAAGGAAGATATTCTATCATTATTATGTTTAAATAGTCCGAGCGCAGCGATTCAATTCTGACACCTGACACCTGACACCTGAAACCCGTATATTCATATCAGCAACCTGCCGGTTGGACAGCCCGGGGTGTCGCGTCACTATAGCCAACCAGAATGGAGGACCGATTATGAGTGCATTGCCCGAAAAAACCGGTACCTTTGCTGCAGCCGACGGGGTGAAAATCTTCTATCGCCGCTACGCGGCTGAAACCGAGAAGGCACGGTTGGTGATCGCCCACGGCCTGGGGGAGCACTCCGGCCGTTACGGTAATGTTATTGAGCGGTTGCTGCCGAAGGGATTCAGCGTCTGGCTGCCGGATCATCGGGGCCACGGTCAAAGTGAAGGAAAACGTGGTCATGTTCTGAATTTTACGCAGTATCTGACAGATCTGAAATCCATGCTGGCAGTGGCCAGAGAAGGCATACGGGGCGAATGCAAATGCTTTCTGCTGGGACACAGCATGGGCGGTCTGATCGCCATTTATTATGCTCAGCGATTTGATGAACTTATCGACGGGGTCGTGGCGTCATCGCCTGCGTTGGGGATGGTCATCGAGGTGCCGGGCGCCAAAAAAATCCTGGGGTCATTGATGTCCTTCCTGTGGCCGAGTCTGACCATGGGCAATGAATTGGATGCCGACAAGATCAGTCATGACCAGGATGCCGTCAGCGCCTATCAAAATGACCCCCTGGTGCATGATCGGGTCAGCACCCGCTTTTTTACCGAATTAATGGCGGCGATGGAAACGGTCAATCAAGAGGTTTCATCTCTGAAAGTTCCGCTATTGATGCAAGTGGCCGGTGATGATCACCTGGTCAATGCCCGGACCTCCAAGCAGTTTTTTGAAAAACTGCCGACTCCGGACAAAACCCTGCAGGTATACGAGGGGTTGTATCATGAAATTTACAACGAATTGGAAGGGCAAAGAGAAAAGGTGCTCACCGATCTGGAGGATTGGCTGGTGGAAAGGCTATAGAGCCTGCGCATAAACTTAAAATTGATCAGAATAAATTACAAAATTGTAGGTCCAACATTTTAAATTTGGTCAATGTTCTTTGAAAAATTGGTTAAAGCAGCAATCTGCTGTGCTTCAGGTTA
>Ga0209150_1000417_pt1 | contig 13815 bp, 12 predicted proteins | sample WorMetTyACAVOLI3_FD_187424 | JGI IMG/M metagenome (GOLD analysis project Ga0209150, IMG submission 187424) | Marine gutless worms symbiont microbial communities from Max Planck institute for Marine Microbiology, Germany - Olavius algarvensis... ... | reverse complement strand
TCAATTCCGCAGGAATAACGATGTTGTTGAGTATAGAATCTCATGGAGTCTTCTCCTTTATTGGTTTAGGTGCCTTCCAGCTTACCGCTTCGGCGGTGAGCTGGGGAGGAGGCTCAATGAGTATCAAGCGCATGCAGACGGAACTCTATAAGCGTTTTAACCTAAATCGTCGAATAGAACACATTTCTTGAGACGCAATTTCTACGAAATCATGAAAAAGCATTAATTTGCCGTGTTGTCTTCTTATTGGTTCTCTTCGTGTGACGATACTATTTGGCATTCTTAAAATGGAAGCTAAAATTTTAACTCCCAGTTTTTTTGTACAAAAATAGATCGTTGGCAAAGCGGCGGGTTGTTTGTTCAATTTGTTGTAGGCGTTCAACTTCTCTTTGGCAGTCACCGAGCATTTCACGGAACCATTGGAACTGCTCGATCTGGTTTGCATGGATAGATACTCCTGATCGAGTCAATATATAATCTCCACCTGTTCGCCATCCGTCAAACGTAAAGTTTTTTCCCGGATAAATGAATCCCGCGCAATAGCGTAGGGCGTCCCATTCAACGCGGCGTAGTCGACCACCTTTAAGTCGCCGTTGCCATGTCGAGCGGGATATCTCGAGGTAATCTACTATTTTTGATTCATTGTTCAGTCCAGCGCCAAGCGTGAGCTGATGTATTAGGTTATTCATAATTTTCCCCTAGCGCTTATAATTTTTATTGCCTTCGAGCGCGTCGAAAAAATATAGACAAGTCTGGCCCTAAATTAATGCATTAATTCGCCAAACCTTGGGGATCTGTGATCGAGTCCACAAAAGCGGGGCGGTTTTGTAAGAGCAGTCCTACATCTATAGTAATATCGATCATAATATTACTTTACATAATAACCATTATGCGCATAAGTATGGACGCGGTAATCGCGGATTTGGTTTTGATTTCGAATATCGCCGTAAAATTCGATCGGCGATTCTGCCGCAAAAACTGCTTTTACCTAGACCATTGTCTGAGGCCCAATTGTTTCTTCAATTCCATAAATGCGGGCTTTTCATCGCCGACCTCCGATCCATTTAGTCCCAGACTGCCGAGGAACTCGGTGAATGCCTCGGACGCTGAAACATCACCCAGCGTATCAGAACTCATGCCCTCGATATGGAGCTGGCGCACTTCATATAGCCAGGTAAAGGTAATGATGCGAATTCGGTCGGCGTATTTATCCCAGTACTTGAAGGTTTGTTCGATAAATTGACGCTGCTTTTCCAGGCTGCTGTCGATTTTCTTACTGCTGGGATAACCGTACTGGTAGAAATCGAATTTTTTATCCGGATAAATTCGAAACAGGTTCGCCAGGTGCCGACTTAAAATCGACGGAGCCAGCACCGTATTCTCACCTAGCGGATAGTAACTGACGCCAATTATATCGGCATGACGATTCAAATCTTTCAATTGTTGCCATGAAGGTCCGGTTAATCCCGCGTAAGTCGGCTCGATTGCAAAAGGCGCATTAGCCCAGCCCGCCAACGATTTTACGTAATTCCTGGTTTGTTCGACCATGCCGTCAATCGCCCGCCAGTGGTCCTTGCCCCGCACGGCTTCGAACGCTAGAAAAACGTCGAATTCGTTGCCAAACACAATGGCAGCTGGTTCAAGACCTTGCGTGACCTGATATATTCAGTCGATGAATGTCTTAAAACGCTTGATCACTCGTGGATGATCGTACGGCAAACCGGCTAAGTCGTCCGGTATACGATGGTTCATCGTTTCGAACGGAGAAATGGTGATGATCACCGGCAGCCCTTTCCTTTTGAGTATTTCGATAAGTTTGATCGTGGCACCGTCCTGATAGCTGATATTACCGAGCAGGCTTCGCTTTTCAGTATTACTCCAGGTGAACATTAATTCTCCCGGGACATCGATGCCGGTCGCGATTGCCAGATCGAGCGCCTGTTCGTAGACATGCCAGAAATCCTGCTCCGCATTGACCATAGGTGGCGTAACGGCGATCGAAAACAGGCGGTCTTGTTTGGGCTGGTTACTGAAATTGTCCTGCGCCGATACGGCGAAACAGAACAACCAGAGCGCGGCTGTGATGTGGGGTAAAAACTTCACCCATAGAGCTTAGCCCAGTGACAAGCAAACGAATGAATTGATGTCTGCGATTATTTTGTAATAAAAGAAAAAACGTTCTCTGATACAGGGCTCACTGTATTCGACTAAATTGGCTAGCCGGGAAATCGGGTCTGTTCTTACAAAATTATTGCTCAGACGAGTCGATAAACTCTTCGTCCTGGGTAAACGAGCTTTCCGTGATGACTAACGTCCGAGCGGCATAAAAAATCAAAGTATTTTTCTATGTCACGCCCTGATATTGAAGGGTTTCGGATCGACTGAACTGGTTTTCAACAGGCTTGGTGAATTGGAATGATTTCAGGAGGCAGTCTTGAAAAACAATTCTCGACCCTCATTTAAAAGTTTCAATTCAAAACTTATGGGTGATGGTTTATTATTGCGTTTTTACGTTATAGTTAAACTCCCGCTGAACGAGACTCCACATGGCAGCAAACAACAAAAAATATGCCAAACCGGTTTATCTGGTTGACGGCAACCGCACGCCGTTTCTGCGCGCACGCGGCAGACCCGGTCCCTTCAAACATGCAGATCTCGGCATCTACGCCGCGCGTTCGTTGCTGTTGCGTATGCCGTTCGAGCCGAATGAATTCGATGAAGTCATTTTCGGTTCGACCATGCCGGGGCCCGACGAGGCCAATCTGGCGCGCGTCGTCGCGCTGCGGCTTGGCTGTGGCGATCGGGTGCCGGCATACACAGTGCAGCGCAACTGCGCCTCGGGCATGCAGGCGCTGGACAATGCCGCGATGTCGATTGCAAGCGGTCGCTCGGACCTGGTGCTGGCCGGCGGCATCGAAGCCATGAGTCACGCGCCGCTGCTGCTTCATCCGTCGATGGTCAATTGGCTGGCCGACTGGTGGGCGGCGAAGTCGATTGGGCAACGCCTGCAACTGGTGCCGAAATTCAGCCCGCGCATGCTGGCGCCGGTAATTGCATTACTCAAGGGGCTGACCGACCCGGTGGTTGGGTTGAACATGGGCCAGACCGCCGAACTCATCGCCTCGCGCTTTGGCATCACGCGCGAGCAAATGGATCAATTCGCGGTCGAAAGCCATCTGAAACTGCACCAGGCGCAGGAAAACGGCGAACTCGATGAAATCGTGCCGGTCTACGATGCCCGGGGCAAGATTTATGACTTCGACGACGGTGTCCGGCCCGATTCATCGCTCGAAAAGCTCGCCAAGCTGCGCCCTGCTTTCGATAAACCCTACGGTTTAGTAACTCCGGGCAACAGTTCGCAGATCACCGACGGCGCCGCGGCGCTGGTGCTGGCCAGCGAAAGCGCGGTGAAAAAACACGACCTGCCGGTGATGGCCCGCCTGGTCAGCACCGAGTGGGCCGCACTAACGCCGGCCGAAATGGGCCTTGGGCCGGCGCATGCGATCGCACCATTGCTCAAGTCGCAGCGGCTCAAGATCGACGATATCGATTACTGGGAAATCAACGAAGCCTTTGCCGCCCAGGTGCTGGCCGTCGTGGCGGCCCTCAAGGACAAGGAGTATTGCAAGCAGCAGCTCGGATTACGTTCCGCGGTCGGTGAGATCCCGGACGAGCGGCTCAATATTCACGGCGGCGCGGTCGCGCTCGGCCACCCGGTCGGCACCAGCGGTGCGCGCATCGTGCTGCACCTGGCCAAGCTGCTCGAACAAAAGAGCGCCAAAACCGGTGTCGCCTCGCTGTGCATCGGCGGCGGTCAAGGCGGCGCGATGCTGATCGAAAGGAGCGTGGCATGAGCAAGGTCACCGATTGGAATAGCCATAGCGACGACGATGGAATTCTGTGGTTAACCCTGGACATGCAAGGCACCGCCACCAATGTGTTGTCGATTTCCGTACTGGAACAACTGGATAGCCTGCTGGATGACATCGAGGCCAACCCGCCGCGGGCATTGATTTTCCGTTCCGGCAAGTCGAAGGGCTTTATCGCCGGCGCCGACGTGAACGAATTCCTCGATGTGACCACCACCCAGGAAGCGCTGATCATGATCAAGCGCGGACAAAAGCTGTTCAGCCGCGTCGAAGCCCTGCCCTGCACCACCGTCGCCATGATCGAGGGATTTTGCATGGGCGGCGGCACTGAACTCGCGCTGGCCTGCGATTACCGGCTGGCGCTGGACGATAGCGCAACCCGCATCGGACTGCCCGAGGTAAAACTCGGCATCCACCCGGCTTACGGCGGCGTCGTGCGTGCTACCGCCATCATTAACCCTTTGAAATCCCTGGAAATAATGCTCAGCGGACGGGCGCTTAGGCCCCGTGCCGCCAAAGCGATCGGGCTGGTCGATATGACCCAGCCGCAGCGCCAGATCGAGCGCGCCGCGCGCGGCATCGCCCTGTCGCCGCCGCCGAAACAAAAAATGCCGCTGCTGGGCAAGATCTTATCCTTACCCGGTATCCGCAGTCTGTTGGCGGGGTTCATGCGCCAGCAGGTCGCTAAAAAAGCACCGCGCCAACACTACCCCGCTCCCTATGCAATTCTCGACCTCTGGGCGAGCTATTACGGCAATCGCAAGCGCATGATGGAAGAGGAAGCCAATTCGGTCGCACGTTTGATTCAAGGTGACAAGGTGCGCAGCCTGATACGCGTATTCTTTCTACAAACCCGGCTCAAGGGGCTCGGCGACAAACATGCCTTCACCCCGCAGCATGTGCATGTCATAGGCGCCGGCACTATGGGGGGCGATATCGCCGCCTGGTGCGCACTGCGTGGGTTTAACGTGACTTTGCAAGATCGCGAAGCGAAGTATTTGAGTAATGCCTTCAAGAGTGCGCATCGCCTGTTTGGCAAGCGCCTGAAAACCACTGCGGAGCGAAATGCGGCACTGGATCGATTAATCCCCGATATCAATGGCGACGGCGTGGCGCATGCCGATGTCGTGATCGAAGCGATATTCGAGGATGTCGATGCCAAGCATGCGATTTATCGCGACCTCGAGCCGCGCATGAAACCCGGCGCGGTGCTGGCGACCAACACTTCGAGCATCCCGCTCGAAACCCTGGCGACGGTGCTAAAGGCTCCCGATCGCCTGGTCGGTATCCACTTCTTCAACCCGGTGGCGATGATGCCGCTGGTGGAAATCGTAAAGACCGAATCCAGCTCGGAGTCCACCGTAGAAAACGCGATTGCCTTTACCCAGCACATCGGTAAATTGCCGTTGCCGGTCAAGAGTTCTCCCGGCTTCCTGGTGAACCGTATCCTGATGCCCTACCTGGTAGAGGCTTTCACCCTGTATGACGAAGGTATCGCGGCCGAGGCGATCGACAAGGCGGCAACCGATTTCGGTATGCCCATGGGGCCGGTGGAACTGGCGGACACAGTCGGCCTCGATATTTGTCAATCGGTTGCACAAAACCTGTCCGCGGCCTTCGGCATTGTGGTGCCCGGGGGATTGAAAAAATTCGTCGACTCCAAAAAGTTCGGCAAAAAATCGGGTCAGGGATTTTATCACTATAAGAAAGGCAAGCCGGTCAAGGACAAAGATGTCGACCTGGGCGATCAGAAAATGATTCAGAACCGCTTGGTTTACCGCTTCTTGAACGAGGCTGCCGCCTGTTTGCAGGAAGCGATAGTGACCGACAAGGACTTGCTCGACGCCGGTATCATATTCGGCACCGGCTTTGCTCCATTTCGGGGCGGGCCGATGAATTACAGCCAGCTGCAAGGCGTCGATACGATCCTGCAGTCGATGGCCGAGTACGCGGAAAAATACGGTGAGCGGTTTACACCGGTCGATGGCTGGTCGTTAGTCGAGGATAAGACCTGAACCATTAATCCGGCGACAATATATATCGTCGCCGGGTTACTATGACCCAACCGGGTAGAGTCGCGGCAGTTCGTGGTGCCGAGGTTTTGGACTTTTTTCGCCGCGCCGGATATGCGCGGCGATCAGTCGCCACAGCGCCCGCCCCTGCCAGGCGGTCTCGGCGCGCGAATACAGGGCCGCATCCAGTGCCGACAGTTGCACGCTCAGTTCCCCCGACGCGATTCGGCTCCCAAGCTGATATAAGCCGTTGATCTCCTGACCGGGCCAGCGCTCTCTGCCCCAGTCGAGCAGCGCCGCGCGTGCGCCGGGCGCATCGTTTGCACGGCAGCAGCGTTGCAGGCGGCGCTGTATGACGTCGGCGCTGCAGTAGTGATTTTAACCGGGCGGCAAAGCGGCTGCGTGACCAGCGCAAAGCCGCGATAAACGAGACCAGCAAGACCAGTCCCGATAAGACCCATAGCCTGCGCGCGCCGTCCCCGGCTAATACCGACCGCAACGCCGTTGTGTCCCAGTCGCCTTGCACCTGGCCGTTGGACGGCGTTGCGGCTGCGGCCACCTGGATGGTCCTGGCTGCGAGCCGGGCCTGTTGTTCGCTATCGCTAACGATATCCCACCATTTGAGCGTTATTTCGGGCAAATCGATAGTGCCGGGTTGACTCGCGATCACGGCGAAACGCTGCTCCATGCGGCCGATCATCTGCCGGCCGTCGAAGCGGTTGCTGCGGGTTGGTTGATCGGCATATATCCTGAGGTTTCCGGATTCCATCTTCAGTAAATCCTGCGGCAGTGCCTCTGCGGGCAACCCCCGGGCGATAATGGTCAGGGTCCAATCGAGCGAATCACCTACCCTCAGGTTTTCGCCTGCCTGTTCCCAGCGTTGCGACAGCTCGAGCCCCGTGGCCGGCAACCAGAAGCGGCCACTGAATTCAGCCGGTCGCGCGCGCACCTGCAAACTCAGCGAATTGCTGCGGCGAAATATTCTTCTGGTACCGGGAATTGCGGTCTCCGCAGTACTGCCGATCACCCCATAGTAAGCGGCCGGCATCAGCTTCATTTCTCCTGCACTCTGCGGAAACAAGGCCATGCCCCTGCCCCGCACACGATACTCCCGACCGTTTTTGGTGACGCTGAAGACCTCCTCCTCAAGCTGGGGATAAATCAGCGCAGCGCCGACCTGCGGTTCGAGCAGGCGGACGTCGCTTACCGGGGTATTGTGATACAAGCGCATTTCGATTTGCGTTTGTTGACCGACATAAGGAGCTAAGCTTGCGCTTTCCATTTCGATATAGACATTCTGGCTCGATTGCAGTGCGGGCGGGACGGGAGTGACCTCGAGCCTCAGCGGAGGCGTCGATCTGTCGTCAAAGTAAAATTCCGGTACCGCGATACTGCCGCTGCGGCGTGGCGCGAGTTGCAAACGCCACTGCATGCGATGAGTGGCTTGTTCGGTATCGAGCAAACGCATTACCCGAGATTTTTTATCCAGTAGCACGAAGTCGGCCGCCAGCGCCGAGATATCCAGCGGATAAAGCGAGGGTGTGCCGCTGTCAAATTCGATCACCAATTCGGCGACATCACCCAAATAAACCGATGCGGGCTGCAGATAGGCAGTGTCGGAGCGGCACGGAGACGAAACTAGCGGTAGTAAAACGCAACAGCCGAGCAGCAAGAGTTTCAGCCCATGCATTAGCGTTGCTGCTGTCGTTGGCGCTGGTAATCGCGCGAAAACTTACGTCGGAACAGATCGGAAGACACTGCCGGCAGGTTCTTGATCCAGGTATCCATCAGGATTTCCGCCTGCGCGGGATCGATGCCTTCGCCTAGCGCAAGCCGCTCTAACTGCTGCTCAAGGCCGTCGAGCCGCTCGAAAGGATCGAGCATGCCGAATTGCTGCGAAGCACCGAGGCCCGGTTGTTGTCGTTGTTCGTCAGCGGGATTGTTGAACTCCTGCCCGATGACACCGGGGCGACTGTCGCCGGCCGTTTGCTCCGGCAGGACATCGTCGCCCTCGTTGTTGTCGGCGTCGGCGGATTGATCGCCATCGCTTTCCTGTCGCTGGGCCAGAAATAACTCTAGCAGGCGTTTGTTATATCTCGCCGCAGTCAACTCGGGTGCACGCGCGAGCGCCTCGCCATAGGCCGCGATGGCTTCGCTCATCCGCTTCAGCCGGGCTAAGCTATTGCCACGGTTATAATGCGCCGCTGCCGAGTCATCCAGGCTAAAATTTTCGATCGCCTGCCGATAGTCCCCGTTTCGATAGTGAGCGGATCCCTGCAACAGTGCATTGCGCGACAATTCTGCGCTGTGGCCGAAATCTCCTTGCCGATAGGCCTCGAAGGCCCGTTGTTCGCGGTGTTGCCAGATCGTATCCTGATCGGCGGCGTAGGCATTTTCGTCTAGCGGCAGCATGACTGCGAGCAGGATTATCCACAGCAGGTTTTTTCGAAACAGCAACAGCGTAATGGGCAAGATCATCCAGACCAGCCAAATACCGTCGTTGGCCGCTTCGCGGTTTTCGTTGGCGGACTCATGCGATGCCTCGACCAGATTGTTGGCGCGAATTTTGGAACCCAGTAGCTCACTGTAGTCGGTCGCTTGGTCCAGGCTTACCATGAAACCGTTACCCGCGGCGGCGATGTCCTGCAGCGCGCTGAAGTCGGTCTTCGCCGGCACGAAATTGCCCCGCCCATCTTTCGCCGGGGTGCCATCCTCATCGATTAACGGGCCGCCGGCGACGGTCCCTATCGCCATAATCAAAACTCGGTGCCCAAGCTGGCGCGCGCTTACGGCGGCCTGTAATGCGTCGGAGTAGCGATCGATGCCGCTGGTAATGACGATGATTTGGCCCTTGCCCGAAATCGAAGCTAATAGTAAGTCCTGCGCCCTGGCGATGGCGAGGTCGACGCGGGCGCCATCGAGCGGCAAAATACCGGGTTCGAGCGCGTCGACAAAGGCCGATAAAGTGCTCGCGTCGCGCGACAGCGGCGAAACCACGAAGGCGGCGCCGGAAAAGACCAGCAATCCGGTTTCACCATCGAAGTCGGACTGGATCATTTCACGCGCCGCCGCCAGCGCCTGCGCGAAGCGGCTTGGTTTGACGTCTTGCACCCGCATTGCCGGCGATAAATCCAGCGCGATAATCCGTGCGCTGGCCGATTCCATCAACGGATGCGTTTGCTGGCGCCAGCTGGGCCCGGCGGCCGCCAACACCGCGAGCGTCAGGATAATGGCCAGCGGCCAGATCAACCAGCGCAAGCCGTTGGAGGCGGCGTTATCGGTTTGCATTTTTTGCAACAAGTGGGTGTCGCATATCTGACTCCACATCGATTGCCGCAATCGGGCCCTGGCAAGCCGCCACAACAACAGCCACAGCGGCGGCAATAACAACAGCCAGGATGGCGTCAGAAACTGGAATGTCGCGAGTCCGATCACGAGGTTTCGGATGGCTGCGACTGCCGCAAGGTTGCGACAACCAGTACGATGCCCAGCGCGAGCGCCGCGCTTAACGGCCAGACGAAAAGCTCCTTGCGCGGCCGGTGGGTTTGGTAGAGGTGTTCGACGGGTTCCAGTTGATCCAGCGCCAGGTAAATCTGTTCGAGCTGATCTAAGCTGGCGGCTCGGAAATACCGGCCGCCGCTCACCGCGGCAATTTGCTGCAGGATTTTCTCATTCAGCGCTATCCCGGTAGGAATGTTGCGTGCTCCGTAGCTGCGACTCAGGGTCTCGATATCGCTACCCACGCCGATGGTGTATATCGTCAGGCCCTGGTGCGCCGCCGCCGCCGCCAGCACCGGATTTTCAAAACCGGCGGTGTTGCTACCATCGGTAATCAGGATCATCACCCGGTGCTCGGCTTCCTGTTCGCGGATCGATTTGAGCGCGATTCCGATGGCGTCACCGATCGCGGTATGGCGCCCCGCCAGCCCGGTGGAAACATCCAGCAGCAGCGTCTTCAGGGTGTCGAGATCAAAGGTTAGCGGAACGTAGTTATAGGCCTTGCTGCCAAACAGTATCAATCCCAGGCGGTCTCCACGGCGCCGTTCGATAAATTTTTCCACTACGAGCTTCAGCACGTCAAGCCGGCTTGCCGTCTTCGAATCGATCGTCATGTCGGTTTCACTCATGCTGCCGGATATGTCGACGGCCAGCATCAAATCGCGGCCGCTCTGATTGCGGGATATCGCATCATCCAGCCAGAACGGACGACTCGCGGCTGCAACCAGCGCCGCCCAGAACAGCCAGACTCCCAAACCGGTCAGGCGCGCCGACGCCGGCCTGGAGCCTGCCTGTGACGTCCAGTAACGATTCACCAGGGGTACCGCAATCGCCGTCCCGGACTGCTTGTCCGCCGCCAGCAACTGTCTGGCCAGCAGCGGTAGCGGCAGTAAGCCCATTGCCCACCACCAGTCGAAAGCCAGCATCAGCCGTGGCCTCGCTGCAGCAATTGGGGCTTAACCGCTTGCAGCCAGCGCTCGCAAAGAAGCAGTAAAGTAGCGTCATCTAATTGCGCCTGTTGCCGGTAGATGGCGTCCGCGAAAATCTTGCCGTCGCCGCGGCTAAAACTGGAATCGCCCAGGGTCTGATCCAGGAAGGAAAGCCAGGCCGCGCCGGTTACGGCCTCGAGCCGCGCCTGCGGGAAAGCCAGCAGAGAAACCTGTTTCAACCATCGTGCAAGATCGCGTGCGAGTCGCAGCGAATCCTGGTTTTCCAGATGAGCCAGGCGAATTCGTGTCAGCGACAGTTCGGCTGCGTTGAGTTTGCGTCTCGCTCTGTGGCGCAGTAGTAAAATCCACAGTAGCGCCAGCAATAGTACGACAAGTACGCCGATGACCAGATAACCCGGGGCGATCAGCCACCAGCCAGGCTCGGCAGGCGGGCTTATATCCTTCAACTCCAATAACAGTTCTTCGTGAGTCATGTCAGATTCAGGTTGTGCAGGATTTGCGGGGAAATATCGTGATTACAGGACACCGGAATCAACGGTATGGCAAAGCGCGTGGCCAGGGCTTCGATTTGATTGCAATGTTGGCGCTGCCATTGCAACAACAAATCCCCCTGCCCCGACTCGGTCAAATCGAAGCCCCGCCGTTGCCCCGACATTAAAATCGGGTAGTAACCCTGCGGCCAGGCCCCGATTTCGGTTTTATCATGAATCCAGAAGGCGCTTAGGTCGTTGTGCCTGGCAAGCGTCGACAGGATTTCCAGGGAGGTATCATCGAGGCCGATAAAATCGCTAAGCAATGCGATAATCGAACCGGGTTTGACCACCCGATGGAGTTCGCGCAAAAGAAAATTGAGTCGGCTGGCGCCGTTTTCGGGCGGCAAGGCGATGCGACTGGCGGCGGCGAGATGATGAAACACGCCCAGTAGTCCGGAACGCTTTTTACCCGGTCTGACCTCGTTGTGAAAATCGGGGGCTACGACTAATCCGCCGATTCGGTCGCCGGCAAAACTGGCAAGCCAGCCAATGTGCGCCGCGGCCTGGGCAGCCGCCCAGGACTTGAATGCATAGCGGGTACCGAAATACATCGACGCCGACAGGTCGATCGCCAGTAGGAAACGACGTTCTTTTTCCTCGGCGAAAATTTTGGAATGAGCCTCGCCGGTTCGCGCCATTACCCGCCAGTCCATGGTTCGGACATCGTCGCCCGGGACGTAGGCTCGAGATTCTTCGTACTCCATGCCGCGCACTCTGACTAAGTCCTCAACCTCGATGCTGATTCCGGGTAGCTTGTCAGCATTCGCGGCCATGGCCTAGCAGACCGCTACCCGGGCGATGAGTTTGTCGATCACGGCATCGACCGTGAGTCCGTCCGCTTCGGCCTGATAGGTCAGCAGGATGCGGTGACGCAGGATCTCGTGCGCCAGTTGCTGGACATCCTCGGGCGAGACATAGTCGCGTCCTTCGAGCCAGGCCAGCGCCCGGCCGCAGCGGTCGAAAGCCAGCGACGCGCGCGGGCTGGCGCCATACTGGATCAAGCCTTCGAGTTCACTCGAATAGGATCCGGGGTTACGGCTGGCGTCCACCAGTTGCGCGATGTATTGCTCGACCGATTCGGCGACATGGGTGGCGAGAATCTGACACCGTAAATCGAACAAGGTCTGTTGCATTACCGGCAACGATTCCGGAATCGCTAAAACCTGCTCATCCTGCATCGCTTCCCGCCGCACCCGTTGCATGATTCGAATCTCCGTGTCGGCCCGGGGGTAATCGATGACGATCTTCAGCAGAAAACGGTCGAGCTGTGACTCCGGCAAGGGATATGTTCCTTCTTGCTCGATTGGATTCTGTGTCGCCATGACGAAATAGAGTTCGGGCAAGGGGTAGGTGTTTTTACCCACCGTGATCTGCCGTTCCTCCATCGATTCCAACAATGCCGATTGCACCTTGGCAGGCGCGCGGTTGATTTCGTCGGCGACGATTACATGATGAAACAGCGGGCCTTGCTGAAAACTGAAACTGCTGTCCTGCGGTCGATATACATCGGTACCGGTGAGATCGGCCGGCAGCAGGTCGGGAGTGAACTGGATGCGTTGGAAATCACCCTCGATACCGCTGGCTAAAGTTTTTACGGCGCGGGTTTTGGCAAGGCCCGGAGGACCTTCCACCAGAATATGACCATCGGCCAGCAACGCCACCAGCATCCTCGAGGTAAGCCTCGGTTGCCCGAGAATGCGCGCGTCCATGAAGTCGCGCAATTGCTGTAACTGTTCTCGCGCTTTATTGGTCTTGGGCTCGGACATCTTCCACGGCAGCTTGGGTGAAAAGGATAACCGGCTTGTATTTTAACCTGTGTTGAACCAGGGCGGCTATGCAAGCAGCATAAACACCCTTACCCGGAATTTCCAGCCTGGGGACGCTTAAGCCAGACCAAACAGGCGGTTGGCATTGGCGAAAGTGGCGCCGGCTATCGTGTCGACGGATTCGCCGCGAATCTCGGCCAGTTTTTCCGCGACCAGTTTGACTCGGCCCGGGTGATTGGGTTTACCGCGAAAAGGCGCCGGTGAAAGCCAGGGGGCGTCGGTTTCAATCAAAAGCCGTTCAAGCGGGATCCGCCGTGCCATATCGCGAACATTTTGCGCCTGATGAAAAGTAACGATACCTGAAATGGAAATATAAAACCCCAGCTCGATCGCCGCCCGCGCCATTTCCCAGTCCTCGGTAAAGCAGTGCAACACGCCGCCCACTTCCTGCGCATCATGCCGGCGTAGCAGATCGAGGGTATCTTCACGCGCGTCACGGGTGTGAACCACCAGTGGCAATCCACACTCGCGAGCCGCCTGGATGTGGGTGACGAAGCGCTTGCGCTGCCAGTCGAGATCGCCCGATTGATGAAAATAGTCCAGTCCGGTTTCGCCGATGGCGACGACCTTGTCGAGTTCCGCCAGTTCACACAGCCTGCCAACCTCCGGTTCGATGATGTCCTGGTAATCGGGATGCACGCCTGCGGTACAGTAAACCTGATCGCAAGACTCGACGCGCCGGTACATGCTGTCGAAGGATTCGAGGGTAACGCCGATGCATACCATGCGCCTTACTCCGTCGGCCTCGATGCAAGACATCAATTGATTGAAATCGTTGTCGAAATCGGCCAGATCGATTCGATCGAGGTGGCAATGCGAGTCGAAAAACAATTTAGAATCCAGGCATACTTGGCACTTGGTTAAGAAGTCATACCCATGAGAATCTACCCTATAACGTCATCCCCGCGCAACCGAGTCATCCTCGCGCAACCGACTCATCCCCGCAACCGAGTCATCCCCGCAACCGAGTCATCCCCGCAACCGAGTCATCCCCGCGCAAGCGCACTGCTGTCCGGAATAAATCATAATGCCAACTGTGCTTGATGTATTTGGAAATCGGATTTCCATTTTCGTCGTCGTTTAAGTACTTCGAATTCGAGTCTGGGTCGCTGGAATAGAGTCGATTT
>Ga0209150_1000409_pt1 | contig 14110 bp, 17 predicted proteins | sample WorMetTyACAVOLI3_FD_187424 | JGI IMG/M metagenome (GOLD analysis project Ga0209150, IMG submission 187424) | Marine gutless worms symbiont microbial communities from Max Planck institute for Marine Microbiology, Germany - Olavius algarvensis... ... | reverse complement strand
GCTTGATACTTGATAGAGTGGTTTATTGGGTTGATTATGTTGATTAAGTTGATGGACCAGAACAGTTTTTTTCAATCCGAAATCCGCGATCCAAAATCCAAAATCGAAGAGCTGGATACTCGATGCTGGATACTGGATGCTGGATGCTGGATACTCGATGATGGATACTCGATGCTCGATACTGGATACTCGATGCTGGATGCTGGATACTCGATGATGGATGCTGGATGCTCGATGATGGATGCTGGATACTCGATACTGGATGTAGGATACTCGATGCTGGATACTCGATGCTTGATGCTCGATTAACTTCTATTAACGGCGCTATTGGTGTCTATTTATTGAAATCAAATTATGCTTGCGCATGATTAATGCTATAGCCAGATTGAATATTTTAGGACTGTTATCGATTAAAATAAAAAAGATAGAGCGAAGCGATTCAACAAATATTCAATCTTCAATCTTCAATTCCGGCTTGCCCGGGTTGGGATGTAGGGTGGGCTGTGCCCACTATTGCAAGCTGAGATTGCAGTATCTGGTGGGCAATACCAACCCTATAATACATTAACTTTGATCCGAATTTAGGAAAAGACGCTATGCGCATCGAAGATCACCCCATACTCGGGCAATTTGAGAAAGGCCCCGGGGTCCAATTTACCTTTGACGGCCAACCCATGGAGGGGTTTGAAGGCGAACCGATTGCCATAGCCCTGCGCAGCAATGGCGTCATGATCCATCGTTATACCGCCCGCCGCAATGAACCGCGCGGGATGTTCTGTGCCATCGGGCGCTGCACGGATTGCATCATGATGGTCAATGGCCGCCCCAATATCCGCACCTGCGTCGAACCGCTCAAAGCGGGCATGGTTGTCGAAACCCAAACGGGGAAAGGCAGTTGAGTGTTAATTGTTATTGGTTATTCGTTATTAGTGATTAGAAACATAATTTTCAGCTATACTTCACCATCCAAATAGAGATTTCAGAGCAATCAGACACTTTAGAGCCAATAACCAATAACTAATAACCAATAACGATTTAGATTTAACACCTATACAAAGGTTAGTCGATTCGACAAGATGGATAGCTTAATGTCTTTGTGCGGAAAAAATGGAGTAGTTGATGCGCAGATATGAAATGATATGTGTCGGCGCCGGTCCGGCCGGATTGGCCGCAGCGGTCGCAGCGGCCAAGCATGGCGTCCAGGTGATCGTATTTGACGAAAACGAACGACCCGGGGGCCAGCTGTTCAAACAAATTCACAGATTTTTCGGCTCCAGGGAGCATCGCGCCATGGAGCGCGGGTTCAATATCGGCAACAGTTTTTTAGAGGAAGCTAAAGAACTTGGGGTGCAGGTTTCGCTGAATTCGGTAGTCCTGGGATTTTATGAAAATGGGACCCTGAATGTCATGATCGGTGATCGTATCGAACAAGTCAAGGCCCAAAAAACCCTGATCGCCACCGGGGCATCTGAAAATATGATTCCGTTTCCGGGCTGGACATTGCCCGGCGTTATCGGGGCCGGAGCCGCACAAACCATGTCCAACATTCACGGAATTCGACCGGGCAACAATATTCTGATGGTGGGTTCCGGTAATGTGGGTGTCATCGTCAGCTACCAGATGATGCAGGCCGGCAGCAATGTGGCCGCGGTAATTGACGCCGCGTCCACAATCGGCGGGTATGCCGTCCATGCCGCTAAAATAGCCAGGGCCGGCGTACCGTTCATGATGTCCCATACCATCAAGGAAGCCCACGGTAAAGACCGGGTCGAGGGCGCCACTGTCATCCGGGTTGACGATTCCTGGAATCCAATCGCGGGAACCGAGCAGAGTTTTGAGATCGACACCATCTGCATCGCCGTCGGTCTCAATCCCATGACCCAGTTGCTGCGCATGGCCGGCTGCAAAACAGCGTTTGTGCCGGTTCTGGGCGGCAGGCTGCCCGTCCATGATGAATACCAGGAAACATCAATTGAAGGCATCTACGTGGCCGGCGATGCATCGGGCATCGAAGAGGCCAGCACCGCCGTTATTGAAGGACGGATTGCCGGATTAGGCATTGCTCACAGCCTGGGCTATCTGGATGACGTATCTTTTCGGCAGCAGATCGGGCAGCAATTTGCGAGCATGAAAGGTTTGCGCAGCGGTAGCCACGGCGAGCAGCGCGGCAAAGCCAAAGAATATTTAAACGAGGTGATGAAAGGAACGATGGATGCCCTCTGATTCCTCAAAAACAGGATTTTTAACGGAGACGGAGCTTAAAGAGAGCCCCGGTGTTCCTTCCGAAGCCCGGCGTATAAAGGGTCCGGTGGCCACTATAGAATGCATGGAGGACATACCCTGCAATCCCTGCGAATCCAGCTGCAATTATGATGCGATCAGCGTGGGGGAAGACATTACCAATCTGCCCCATCTGTATGAAGACAATTGTGTGGCGTGTCAAACCTGCGTTTATATCTGCCCGGGCCAGGCGATTTTTATGATCGACGAAAGCCTGCCCGAAGGCAAGGCCACCGTAATGATGCCCTACGAATACCGGCCCCTGCCGCAAAAAGAAGATATTGTCACGGCCCTGGACCGCGCCGGCCGGGAACTGGGGGATGCAACCGTGATCAGAGTCCGTCAAACCAAAAAAATGGATCAAACCGCCACCGTCACCATCGAAGTGCCCCGGGATTGGTCCATGCAGGCGCGGGCGATTCGATTGAAAAGATGATGCTGGATACTGGATGCTGGATGCTGGATGCTCGATGCTGGATGCTGGATGCTCGATGCTGGATGCTGGATGCTCGATGCTGGATGCTGGATGCTGGATGCTGGATAGTGGATGCTGGATGCTGGATGCTGGATGCTGGATGCTCGATGCTCGATACTGGATACTGGATGCTGGATAGTGGATGCTGGATACTGGATGCTCGATGCTGGATACTGAATGCTGGATACTGGATACTGGATGCTGGATGCTGGATGCTCGATGCTGGATACTGAATGCTGGATACTGGATGCTGGATACTGGATGCTGGATAGTGGATACTGGATGCTGGATACTGGATACTGGATACTGAATGCTGGATACTGGATACTGGATGCTGGATGCTGGATACTGGATGCTGGATAGTGGATACTGGATGCTGGATAATGGATGCTCGATGCTCGATGCTCGATGCTCGATGCCGGATGTTGGCAGCTGAAATCGCTCTATGTGGGACTTCGCTAGTAGCGGCGGGGTTTATCCCCGCCAACTAATGGGCAGAGCTCCCAAAAAATGGTTTAACTTGAGATATAACAGCTTCAATAATCTGAGAAGATTCGTTTTCGATTAAATTTTAACGAACTAAAATTCAACAGGAATGCTTACTTAATCCAGTATCGAGTATCCAGAATCCAGAATCGTTGGGCGTTTAATTGGAAAGTAATCAAATGTGCACGAATTGTTCTTTTAACTGAAATACTTAATTCTAAACTACAAACCCAGGAGGAAGAAAAATGGCAGAACAAGCGTTGGGTATGGTGGAGACCAGAGGTTTGGTGGGCGCCATCGAAGCAGCAGATGCAATGGTGAAGGCAGCTAAAGTCAGATTCGTCGGCCGGGAATTCGTGGGCGGCGGGATGGTAGCCGTGTTCGTGCGCGGCGATGTCGGTGCGGTCAAAGCCGCAACGGACGCCGGTGGTGCGGCAGCCGAACGGGTGGGCGAACTGCTTTCAGTCCATGTCATCCCCAGGCCGCACAGCGATATTGAATTCACCATTCCTAAATCTGAATAGAGAGACATACTGTCATGGCATTCAGTACGCAAATTATATCCCACCCTTCGCCCGGGGTCTTTGAATTACTTCGCCAGCGGGTAGGCGCCGTCGGCAAAAAAATTTTTGCCGAAGCTGAGATTCCATTTACCGCGGTGGGGTTGGTTCAGGGTAAGGTCGTAGACATGATCGCTGCCGCTGATGTAGCCGAAAAAGCCGGTGACGTCCGGGTCTTTGATTTGAAAGGCATATGTCCCCAACATATCACCATGATTGGAATATTCGGCGATATTGCTGACGTCGAAGCCAGTGTTGCAGCAATTGAAGCGGCTGAACATCTCAAATGATTGTTTGCGAGGGGTAAAGAACTATAACGGGCGCAGGAGGACAAGCAGCATGTTATTAGCCAAGGTTGTCGGGAACGTCTGGTCATCCAAAAAAAAGGATGAGATATCCGCCATAAGGCTTCTGGTTATTCAGCCTTTGGGAGATGACCTCGAACCCACCGGCAATATTCGGATTGCCGCGGATGAGGTCGGTGCCGGATTTGGAGAACTGGTCATCGTCACCGAGGGGGCGCCGGCCATGCAGGCCTTCAATAAGGATAATTTGGTACCCATCGATGCCGTGGTCGTCGGCATCATCGACAATATTGAAATGGCCGACAAGGTCGCCGGAAAGAAATAATGAGAGCGGATATCGTCGATAAAGTCCGGGCCGCCGGCGTGGTCGGTGCCGGGGGGGGCTGGTTTTCCCACCCATGTCAAGCTGCAATTCGAAGTGCGGCGGGTGCTGGGAAACGGCGCGTCCTGCGAGCCGCTGCTCTCCGGTGATCCATACCTCATGCTGCATCAGCCCGGTCCCGTATTAGACGGCCTGCTGACGGTGATGGACTGCACCGGTTCGGACAACGGTACCATCTGCCTCAAATCCAAACACGCCGACGCAGTGGCCGTGCTGAAAGAAAAAGTCTGCGACAACGGATACGCCGGCCGCATCGATGTGTTTGAGCTGGATGATTTTTACCCGGCCGGCGATGAATTCATCCTGGTCAATGAAGTTTTAGGAAAAATCGTACCCGAAGGCGGCATCCCCCTCAATGTGCTGGCGGTTGTCAGCAATGTCGAGTCGCTCTTGAATATATCCCGTGCCATGGCAGGCCTGCCGGTAACGGACCGCTACTTGACTGTTTGCGGTGAAGTCAACCAGCCCCTGATCTGCCGGGTGCCGATCGGTACACCGGCCGATGCGGTCATTGATCTGGCCGGAGGTCCCAAAATCAGCGAATTCGGCGTGGTGATGGGCGGCCCCATGATGGGCAAGGTTCTTCGCACGGGGACGGAGCCGGTTACCAAGACCACCAGCGGAATCATTGTATTGCCGCCACACCACAATATCATCCGCGATAAGCGCCGCAGCCTGGACCAGATGCGCTTTATCGGCAAATCGGCCTGCACCCAGTGTTCGCGGTGCACGGATTTATGTCCGCGGTATCTGATCGGACACGACCTGAAGCCGCACCGCATCATGCGGCACCTGGCCTACACGCCGGGAATGACCGGGGAGATATTGGAAGATGCCCTGATTTGTTCGGAATGCGGGGTTTGTGAAAAGTTTGCCTGCCCCATGATGTTGTCCCCCCGGGAAATCAACGCAGCCGTCAAACAGAAGCTGCTCAAAGACGGCATAAAAAAGGAGCCCCGCAGTGAAGGCTACAAGGTTTCGCCCTTTAACGAAACCCGCAAGATACCCATCAAACGCCTCATGGAGCGGTTGGAAGTGGGCCGCTACGATGTGCATCCGCCATTTTGGGAAGATGACATGCCGGTCCGCCGGGTCGTCATCCCCTTGCAGCAGCACCTCGGAAAACCGGCCCTGCCGGTGGTGCGCGCCGGCGACCGGGTCAGTAAAGGCGATCTGATCGGGGAGATCCCCGAAGGCGCCCTGGGCGCCAGGATCCATGCCAGTATCGAAGGCACGGTTGAGACGGTTGATGAGAATGTAGTCATACATAGATAATGATAGCATTTTAAGTACAAGCGTCTGAGGTACAAGGAATTAGGTATCGGGTGTCAGGTGTCAGGTGTCAGGTGTCAGCGGCGCCTCTGGTCAAAAAAACGGCCAATCTAATCGAAAAAGAAACTCTAAAAAACGAATAACGAATATTGAACAAGGAATAATGAATGTCGAAGTAAGGTAATCTATCGATTTATATTAATCTGAAATAGACGGAGCGCAGCGATTCCACACTTCATCATTCGATATTTCTTGTTCGATATTCTGCGGTTCGCTGTTCCATCTATGTGTATTTTTTTACCAGGGAATAAGGTCGCTTTATCCTGACACCTGAAACCTGACACCTGAAACCTTTAAATATTAACAAATATTGTCGGATCAATCCCGCCAACCCGGGACAGGAAAGGAAAATGGACTTAAAAGCCATCGCCATGATTGAACTCAACAGCATCGCCAAAGGGGTGGAGGCGGCCGATGAGATGCTGAAGTCCGCTGAAGTTGCGCTGGTCATGGCGCAACCGATTTGTGCCGGCAAATACATGGCACTGGTATCCGGCGATGTCGATTCAGCCGAACGGGCGTTGGAAGTGGGCAAAGAGGTGTCCGGCGAATTTTTGGTGGATGACTTCCTGATTCCCAACGTGCATGAATCCGTCTTTCCGGCGCTGACCGCCACCACCCGGATACATGATATCGATTCCCTGGCGGTTATTGAGACGTTTTCCGTGGCGGCCTCGATCCTGGCAGCCGATGCGGCTGTCAAGGCAGCCGCCGTGGATCTGATTGAAATCCGGTGCGCCACGGGTCTGGGCGGCAAATCTTTTCTGTACCTGACCGGTGATGTCAGCTCGGTGAATTCTGCGGTGGAAGCAGGCATCGATGTTTTGAAGGGTACCGGTTTGATCCTGAGTCATGTGATCATCCCGTCCCCCAGTCGGGAAATCGGCAGGAGCATACTATGACGAACCCCGGGTCGACATTGCATGCGCTGGTCAACCAACCGGAGAGCTGGGATTTTTCCGGCGCCGAACGACTGTTTGCAGGGGTCGATCTGGGAACCTACAAGGCCATCACGATCATCATTGACGAAACAGGCCGACCCCGGGCTGCCCGCATGCGGCGGGCTGAGGTGGTGCGCAGCGGCTTGATTGTGGATTATGTCGGTGCCCGGAAAATCGTGCACGAAATGATCGAAGAAATGCGCAAGGCCGCGCCCCTGAGGATTGACCGGGGCGCCACCTCGTATCCGCCCCAAACGGAACATGCCAACGTCGACGCCACCCGCTATCTTCTGGAAGGCGCGGGGCTCGAAGTGCTGGCGGTATTGGATGAACCCTCGGCCGCCAATCAGGTACTCAAATTAAAAAACGCCGCCATTGTCGATGTGGGCGGCGGGACCACGGGCATCGCCGTGATCCAGGACGGGGCCGTTGTTTTTACGGACGATGAGGCCACCGGCGGCGTCCACCTGTCCCTCGTCGTCGCCGGCAACCGCAAAGTCAGCTACGAGGAAGCCGAGCAGTTAAAAATCGACCCCGCCCTGAACCGGGAACTACTTCCCATCGTGCGGCCGGTCATCGAAAAGATCGCCAGCATCGTGGACACCAGCTTGAAGGACTTTGACAACTTAACGGAAATCTGCCTGGTCGGCGGGACCTGCGAATTGGCAGGCTTTGATGAGATTATTCAAAATGCCTTGAGTTTGAGGGTATTTCGGCCCGAATATCCACAGTTTATTACGCCGCTGGGGATTGCGTTGTCTTGTTTGGCAAAAACTTAAAAGAGATAGGTGTCAGGTGTCGAATGTCGAAAGTCGAAAAAAATTAAAAAAGAATATCGAATGTCGAACAAGGAATAATGAATGTCGAAGTGAGGTATTCTATCATTATTGTTCTTGGAAACAGAAAAAGTGAAGCGAAATGAAACCTTCGTCAATCGAAATTCCTTGTTCGATATTCTGAGGTTCGCTGTCTATTTTTAACCCGGCGACTGATTACGTCATTCCGGCCGCAGCGAAGCGGAGAGCCGGAATCCAGCCAACGCCCCAATTTTCCTGGATTCCCGCCTTCGCGGGAATGACCGGAGGATGCCTAAAAGTACTCTATTTAACTGCCGGTTTAATAACCCAGAACCTTGAACCTTGAACCCGGAACCTTGAGCCCTGAACCTTGAACCCTGAACCCAGGACCTTGAACCCGGAACCTTGAACCCGGAACCTTGACGATGAATAAAGAGGAAATCAGCAATATTGTAAGGGAAGTTTTGAAGGAAAAAGGCCTGCTGGACGGCTCGGCCCGGCCGTCGACTTCCCGGCGCATTAAGCGACCCTGCCCTACCCCGGCGGTTTTAAATGTATTTCACCCCGGGGTGCGGTACCTCGAATCGGCCCTGGAACAGGTCCGCCGGATCGAAAAATCGGCCGGCAAATCCAGCGTATTTACGGTGCAATCCGCCCGGGCCTGGGTCTGCGGCCGGGACGTCCAGGAGCAATCCGGCTGCAAGTGCATTCTCGACACAGTTAAGCCGCAAGGACTGGAAAAAGCCCTGCGCAAAGCGGACATATTGGTATTGCCGACCTTCTGCTTTAAAACGGCAGCTAAAGTGGCACGGCTGATCAATGACAGCCAGGAAACCGCCATCGTGATCTCGGCCCTCATGCAGAGCAAACCGGTTCTGGCGGCCAACGATGGCTTCACCCTGCTCGATACTCTATCCAACCCGGTGATTGCAGAAGAAATAAAACGCATACTCGGCAAACTGGAAAGCTACGGTATGGTTTTTTGTGAAACCAACCAACTGGCCGCCGAATTTGAAAAAATCACGGCTGACAATAAAAAAGATGCGCCGCTGAGTGCCGGACAAGCTGACCGGGTCCACCCCGCCGATTCGCTCAGGTTGATCACGGTCAAAGATATCCGGCTGGCCGTTGACAATCATCAGGAAACGATTCTGTTGACGCCCGGCGGTATAGTTACGCCCCTGGCGAAAGACCAGGCCAAAGAGTATGCCATCAAAATTGTGCGGGCTCCCTGATTGAGCGAAACACGCTCAGCCGGGCGATATAGGTTGCTTGTTATTTGTCAATTACTATTGCGCCTCGGCGAATTCGCATTTGAAACAGGTTGAGAATCTGAATTTTATAGCTCAGACGCCAGTGAAAAATAAAACAAATTCTGTCCCTTTTAAACCATTAACCAATAACAAATAACTAATAACCCCCAGTTTGTGGATATTCCGAGGAGAGGAATAAATGGCCGAGTTAAGAGCTTATTGTCATATTGATCGCATGCAGCCGCAGTTTGCATCGTTGTTTGCAAGCTCATGCCGGGGATTTTTATCGGTGGAAGGGATGTCTTCCCTTTTTGTCGAAGTATTGCCCGGTGTTGAAATCAACCGCCTGGCCGATATTTCCCTGAAAGTTACCAATGCAAAACCGGGGGAAATGATCGTGGAAAGGCGCTACGGCATGATGGAGATTCACTCCTTTGAACGGGAGGAAATTATACATGCCGGTCAGATGATTTTGGAAGAACTCGGCCTCAAAGAAGAAGATCGGATCGCTCCCAGTATTCTATCGGCCAGCATCATCAACCGAATCGATCCCTATCAGGCCGTCATCATCAACCGCAACAGCAAGGGCATGTTGATTTTAGGCGGCGATGACGTCTATTTGCTGGAGGTAACACCGGCGGCCTATTCCTCAATAGCCGCCAACGAGGCCGAAAAACACTGCGATGTCCGGCTGGTTGACATCAGGTTTTTCGGCGCCGCGGGACGAATTTATTTGGCGGGCTCGGAATCTGAAGTCCAGGCCGCTGACCAAAGAATTGCGGAAACGTTGAAAGAATTAAAAGGGCGCAAACCGTAGTCAAATGTGAGATCCTAATACCTATTAGAGGTAAATGAATGATGAAACCTGAAAATGGGCGTATGAGGATATTGGCTGGAAGGCCGGGAAGCTCGGAGGCCGGGAAGCTCGGAGGCCGGGAAGCTCGGAGGCCGGGAAGCTGGGAAGCTGGGAGGCCTGGAGGCCTGGAGGCCGGGAAGCTCGGAGGCCGGGAGGCCGGGAAGCTCGGAGGCCGGGAGGCCGGGAGGCCGGGAAGCTCGGAGGCCGGGAGGCCGGGAAGCTCGGAGGCCGGGAGGCCGGGAAGCTCGGAGGCCGGGAAGCTGGGAAGCTGGGAAGCTCGGAGGCCGGGAAGCTCGGAGGCCGGGAGGCCGGGAGGTAAAAAATCTTCTAAGCCTCCATGCTTTCCAGCTTCCAAGCTTCAAGCTTTTTTGCCTCCATGCTTTCCAGCTTCCAAGCTTCAAGCTTTTTTGCCTTCATGCTTTCCAGCTTCCAAGCTTCAAGCTTTTTTGCCTTCATGCTTTCCAGCTTCCAAGCTTCAAGCTTTTTTGCCTCCATGCTTTCAAGCTTCCAAGCTTCAAGCTTTTTTGCCTCCAAGCTTCAAGCCAGCGAGGAACAAACGATGAAACAAGCATTAGGAATGATTGAAACCTTCGGATTGGTCGGTGCGATCGAAGCGGCGGATGCCATGGTTAAAGCCGCCAGGGTTAAGTTCTTGGGTCGCCAAAAAGTAAAAGGCGGTCTGGTAGCGGTCATGGTCTCCGGTGATGTCGGGGCCGTCAAAGCCGCCGTGGATGCCGGTGCCGCTGCCTGCCAACGGGTCGGCAAACTGGTTTCAGCCCATGTCGTCCCCCGACCCCACGATGACATCGATCCCATGGTACCTGCTGAGGTCGAGCCTGAGAAACCGACAGCAGAAACAAAGCCGAAAAAGCCTCCCCAAAAGGCAACTCCGGCCAAAAAGAAAAAGGGCTGAACGGGTTGAATGGGTTTATTGGGTTTATTGGGTTTAATGGGTTTATTGAGTTTAAGTGAGGATAGAGTCGGGTCCCGCACACAGGGCCGATGCGCCCCATAGAGCCCCTGGGGTTTTAAAAATTAAATAGATACCATACCTTAATTTTAGGCATTTTAGTCATTTTAAATTTTAGGCATTTTTTGGAGTATTCAGATGGCACCTGTTTTCATTTTCGTTGAACAAGTCTGGTCTCTTGTGAGATCCGGCAAAACAGAGATTGAAATCCCGGAAGGCGCCCGCATATCCGCAGCTGCAGCCGACTTGATCAAAGAGAAAAAAATCCGGATTAAAACCGTTGCCCCCGGCACGACGGCAGCGTCGGTTGCCGGCCGGGAGACGGCCGACCGCACTTCAATCCGAGCGGTCAAAAAAGCAAACCGCCGGACGGCGACCACTCCTCCGGCACAAAAAGTAAAGCCTGATTCGACCCCGGAAGCGTCAGCTGAAATTCCAGCGGCCGAACTTGAAGAAATCGTCAATCAGGTACTGAAGCGCTTTAAAGAATTCAAAGGTGAACAATCCGGCCGCGCGGAACCGGCAAAGCCGGTTGAAACGTCGACTGCGGCCAATTCAGCAGCAGACCCCGACGACCTGGTGATCTGCCGCTGCGAGGAAATCACCCGGGGAGAAATCAAGGATGCTATTCGCAACGGTATGCAAACCTTAAACGGCGTCAAACGCGTTACGCGGGCCGGCATGGGGCTTTGTCAGGGGCAGACCTGTCAGCAGCTGGTGGCCCGCATTCTGACCGAAGAGCTTGGGCTCGGTGCGGCGGATATCGACCCCACCACCGCCCGGGGGCCGGTCAGGCCCCTGCGCTTGGGGGTGTTTGCGAACAGCTAGGAAAAAGGTGTCAGGTGTCGGGTGTCAGGTGCCAGGAAAGGATTCAACCTCAATTGAATGGATCCGATTGAAAGTTAGTCGTTATTAGTTATTTGTTATTGGGTTGAACAGCATTGGCTGTTACCCAGCAAAAGGGTCCTATCTGGTGCCAAAGTATTGATCTAAGGATTTTGTTTTGTAATTGCTGACACCTGAAACCTGACACCTGAAACCTCAACTACAAAAATCATGATGCAATACGATCATGAATAAACATATGTCACATGGATGAGGAACTAAGATGCCGATCAAAGCAGATACAGTCATCATCGGCGGCGGCGTCATGGGTTGCGCCATTGCCTACAATCTGGCCAGGGCCGGGTTAAAGCCCGTTGTCATCGAAAAATCCGACATCGGCGGCGAGGCCTCCGGCAGCAATGGCGGCGGTGTGCGACAGTCAGCCAGGAATCTCAAGGAAATGCCGCTGGCCATGGAAAGCATTCAGATGTATGGCCAGTTGCACGAAGAACTTGGCATGGATGTAGAATATGTGCGCGAGGGAAATCTGCGGCTCTGTACAACGGAAGAAGAACTCGAAGCCATGCGCCAGGCCGTCAAAAATCAAAAAGAAGTGGGGTTGCACCTGGAGATGCTGGATCGCAAGCAGGTGCTGGAAATCAACCCGCACGTGGGTGAAAAGGTTATCGGTGCCAGTTTTTGCCCGACAGACGGTCATGCCAACCCTTTTCTGGTGACGTATGCCTTTTTTTTGAAAGCCAAAAGCCTGGGGGCTCGGTTTTTCACCCACGAAGAAGTCCAACAAATCCGATTGCAGAAGGGCCGGGTTACGGCCGTCGTCACGGATAAGAATGTCTTTGAAACCGATCTGGTGGTCGATGCCGCCGGGATCGCCGGCCGCAAAGTGGCCAATATGGTGGGCCTGGACCTGCCTTTGCGGTCAATCTTCTCAGAGGCTCTGATCACCGAAGCCTATCCGCCCCTTTTCAAACAAATGGTCGGACATGCCAAGGGACTGTTTTACGGTCGGCAGACCGTCCACGGTTCCTTTTTCTGGGGCGGATTCGTGGGGACCGAGCAATTCATCTACCGCGAAGGCAAACCGCTATTTCACTATATCGGTCCGGCCATCTCCCAGATGGTCATAGACTTTTTCCCGGTGCTCAAAGAGCTCAACGTCATCCGGATGTGGTCGGGCCTTATCGCCCAGATGTCGGACGCCATTCCGGTGCTGGGTTTTACCCAGGAAGTCCCCGGCTTTGTGTTTGCCACCGGATTCAGTGGCCATGGTTTCGGGTTGGCGCCGGTCATCGGCCGGTTGATGGCCGAGTTGATACTGGATTGTGAAACTTCCATCCCGATCAATGATTTTTGCTATGGGCGATTTCAAAACGGGTCGGATCACGAGTGCTCCTGCCGGGGCAATGCGGCCTGTACCACCGTAACGGCGGTCTGCCCCAACAAGCGGGAATGGCTGAAGAGCATCTAGGGAATGTCGAATGACGAATGACGAAGGGTGGAATTCTATCGATTATATAAAAAAAGGAATTAACCCGCTGCGCATACGTCAACTTTAGATAGAGTAGTAAATTGTAGATAAAAAATAACACTTGTTTTTTATACGAGAACGTCTCTTTTAGATAATTTTACTTCTTTGAAATAATTAAAGCTATTTTATGAGATTATAAATAAGACGGAGCGAAGCGAATTCATTAATTCGTCACTCGACATTCGACATTCGACATTCCGAAGGGAATAGAAAACATGGCAGACCTCAGAGCATTTGCATTCATTGATCAGCTGCAGCGGCAGATGGTGTCCTATATCGGCTCGACTTCCCGGGGGTATTATCCGGTTACCGGACAGGCGGCTTTGTTTCTGGAAATTGCACCAGGCATGGAGATCAACGCCATTACGGATGCCGTGATGAAAAAATCCAATGTGCGCCCCGGCGCGCTGGTGGTGGAACGATCGTTCGGCATGCTCGAGGTTCATGCCGACGATCCGGCCGATGTACAGGAGGCCGGACAGGTCATTCTGGATTTTATGGGATGCCGGGAGAATGACCGTCTCAAACCCAAGATTTTATCGACAGAAACTATCGAACGGCTGAACCCCTATATGAGTCAAATCGTCAATCGTTTTCGGGCCGCCAGCATGTCGTTAAGCGATGATACGCTCTACGTCCTGGAAGTCGTGCCGGCCGGATACGCCGGCTATGCCGCCAACGAAGCCGAAAAAGCCGCCGATATCACGATTAATCACGTCAGTGTGTACGGCGCCAGCGGCCGGGTCTACCTGGCCGGTTCCACATCCGACATCCAGGCCGCCAAGTACGCGGCCGAATCCGCCCTGGGATCGCTGGATGGGCGGGAACACTAGGAAAAAGGTTCAGAGGTTCAGGGTTCAGAGGTTCAGAGTTCAGAGGTTCAAAGTTTGGGGAGTCAACTCCATTTGAGCTAGATACCAATTGAGGGTTATTAGTTATTGATGAACTCGTAAAAAGTCGAATTCATCACGTTTTTGGTGTTTCGTGTTTGGTATTTGGTAAACCCCTTCGCACGTCATATCAAGATGTTATACCAGTAAACACTAAACACCAAATACTAAACACTCTCGTAAACAGGTCGATATTCGACTTTTTACGA
>Ga0209150_1000408_pt1 | contig 14122 bp, 16 predicted proteins | sample WorMetTyACAVOLI3_FD_187424 | JGI IMG/M metagenome (GOLD analysis project Ga0209150, IMG submission 187424) | Marine gutless worms symbiont microbial communities from Max Planck institute for Marine Microbiology, Germany - Olavius algarvensis... ... | reverse complement strand
TTGTATACATGTTGCAGTGTCCTGAAATTAAGTTGTCGCTTATGGTTTTATTCGTAAAACCCGGGCACTGCAACACTTTCAAATACACCAACTTAATTTATTCCGGACAGCAGTGCGCGCAAGCGGGGATCTCGTAAGGTCCGGTACTAACCGGTCACATAGGTAACACATTAAACCGGGCACATGGGTAACAGGTAATAATGCATTGGCGCCGCGCAGGCTTGCGCGGGGATGGCTATTAATCAGCGGGAATCTTGAGACAGCCACGCGTTTCCACTTATAAAAATGTCGTGCAATAGCGCGGTTTAGCGACTATATTTCGGGCGATTGGTCATTGCGTGATCAAACTCGTGCAGCACAGCGTTAAATCCGCCTTATGAATGACGATAGCATCGCATCAAAACCCGAGCATTATGGTTTTTTGCAGGCTCCAAACTATTCGATGATCGCATTTTCCTCGGCCATCGAAGCCCTGCGCATGGCCAATCGAGATGCCGACAAGGAACTTTACCGCTGGAGCATCTACACCATCGATGGATTGCCGGAAAAAGCCAGTAGCGGGCTTGAAGTCACCCCCGATAACAGCATCGAAAACGCCACCGACGTTTCCATTCTATTCGTCTGCGGCGGCTCCGATATCGCCGATTCCTGGTCGAAACAGATGCAGTTTGCCCTGCGCCGTTTCGCCAAACGCAGCAACGTCATACTCGGCGCGCTTTGTACCGGCAGCTATCTACTGGCACGGGCCGGCCTGCTCGACGGCTACCGCTGCACTATTCATTGGGAAAACATCGCCAGCCTGCGCGAGGATTTTCCGGAAGTCCTGGTTACCGACGACCTGTTCCTGTTCGATCGCGATCGCATTACCTGTGCCGGCGGGCAGGCGACGATGGACATGATGTTGAAATTGATTGAAAGCCGCCACGGCAACAAGCTGGTAACGCACATCTCCGAGCAGTTCATGTGCGAGCGAATCCGCAGCTCGGACGATCGGCAACGCATTCCGCTGCATCTGGCGCTGGGTTCGAATCAACCCAAGTTAACCGAAGCGGTAACCTTGATGGAGGCAAATATCGAGGAGCCCATCAGTCTCGACGAACTGTCGAGCTACGTCGGCATATCGCGGCGCCAACTCGAACGCCTGTTTCAAAAACATTTGAACTGCGTCCCAACCCGCTATTATCTCAATCTGCGCTTGAACCGTGCGCGCTTACTGCTACTGCAAACCAGCAAATCGATTGTCGACATTGCACTGGCCTGCGGTTTTATCTCTGCGCCGCATTTCAGTAAATGTTATCGAGATTTATTCGGCATCCCGCCGCGTGACGAACGCCGTAAACTACAGGCGAAGTCGGCCGACGATCGGGTCGATAGCGCTTCCTAGAAGTGATTCTACTAGGCCGGACGGCGGCGGCGCGGGCGGCGCTTGCGCTCACCTTTTGCGGCCGTTTCCGACTTGGGTTTCAAGGCCGGTAACGATACCACTTGCGCCAACTCTTCGTAGGCATCGGTTTTGTGTGGAATCGCCATCGCCTCGATAAAGTATTCCTGGAACTTGGGTTCGATAGCGGTTTCTACTTTTTCGACCTTGGGCAAAATCTCGCCGATTTCGACCCGCGACGGAAAATTGAGTAAGGCGATGCGCGCACCGGTACCGGCGGCGTTGCCGACAGAGCCGACATTTTCAAGCTTACAATCCGGGATCAGACCGAGCACCATCGCATATTTGACATCGATATGGCTGCCGAAAGCGCCCGCGAAACCGATGCGGTCGACTTTGTCGATACCCATGCGATCGATTAACAACCGCGTGCCGGCATGTAGCGCGGCCTTAGCCAGCTGGATCGCGCGCACGTCGTTCTGCGTGATGCGAATCGAACGTTCACCCTCCCGCAATATATAGGAGTAGGTACGGCCGTCCGGCACCACCCGGGCGCTTTCCTTGCCGGCGACCGGACCGATCACGCCGTCGCGATCGATGATGCTCGCGAGATACATTTCAGCGACGACTTCGATAATGCCCGAACCGCAGATACCGCTGACACCGACCCTGGCGCTGTCTTCGGCAAACTCGGGAGCGTCGGACCAGGTCTCGCAACCGATGACGCGGAAGCGCGGCTCCAGCGTCTCGGGATCGATGCGGACGCGCTCGATGGCTCCGGGGGCGGCGCGTTGGCCCGACGTAATCTGCGCTCCTTCAAATGCGGGCCCGGTCGGGCTCGACGCAGCCAGCAGCCGATTGCGATTGCCGAGCACTATTTCGGCATTGGTGCCGACATCGACCAACAGTACGTATTCCTCGGCCAGGTCCGGTCGTTCCGACAGGATCACGCCGGCGGTGTCGGCGCCGATATGTCCGGCAATGCACGGCAGGGTGCAGATACGCGCTTCCGGATGCAAATAGATATCGAGTTCGGCGGCGCGCAAGAGCTGGGTTTGATCGGTGGTTAAGGTGAACGGGGCGCCACCGAGCGGGGTTGGATCGATACCCAGGAACAGGTGGTGCATGATCGGGTTGGCGACCACGGTCATATCGAGAATGTCCTCGATCTGAATCCCGGCCGTCTTAGCCGCGCGCTTGGCCAGCTGGTTGAAAGCATCGCGCACAACCTGCGTCATCGCCACATCGCCGCCCTGGTTCATCATCACATAGGACACCCGGCTCATCAGGTCTTCACCGAAACGGATCTGCGGATTCATCGTATCCGCAGTGGCAACGACTTCACCGGTGATCAGATTACACAGCTGCGCCGCAATCGTGGTCGAACCGAGGTCGACCGCCAGCCCGTAAACTTCTTTTTTGTCGCCCGGCCAGACCGCGATAATCTGCTGGAACTGATATACCGCAACGGTTACCCGGCGACCCGCCTTTTCCAGCGCCGGCTGCAATAGCCTCAACTGCGACATCTCACAGTCCATCAGCGGCAACTCGTGCTCATTTATCAAAGCCTGCTGCAGGCGGCGTTTATCGGAGATCGGCGCGTGCATGTCGGGCTCGGGCAGCGTTACGGTAAACAGGTGCAAGGCCGGTTGTACCTGGATATCGTAAGCGGTGATCGCCTTGGCGATATGCTGTTTATGCTGCTGGCTTTCTTCCGGCACATCCACCACCAGATCGCCGAGAATTCGCGCGTTACAGCCCAGCCTTCGACCATTCTTAAGACGCTTCTTCGATTGGTGATGCAGTTCGGTTTCGGTTAACTCGGAAAGATGTTCGGCGCGCGAGTTAATGCCGTGCTTGGAGAATTCGCCCTGCTGCGGCAACACTTGGCATTTGCGGCATTTGCCCTGACCGCCGCAAATCGATTCCAGATCGACGCCCAAACGCTGCGCTGCCTGCAGCACGGTGGTTCCGATCGGAACCTGCCCGCGCAAACCCGAGGGCATGAATAAAACGCTGGCTTCTTGTTCCACGGGTTGGCGACCGCTCGGGATGGCCTAAGCCGCCGGACGACGGCGGCGGCTGCGGCGGCCGGTGCCGCGCGCCGCACCTTCGGGAGCCGGTTCGCGAAACTGCCTGATCCAGCGGGCGCAGTCCGGATCCTTACCCAGCATGACGTCTGCGCCCATGCTGGCGGACACGACTTCGGCATGCAGCGGGTTGGTGATTGCGGACGTCATGCCGGCCTGGATCGCCATGCTGATAAATGCCCCGTTGAAACCGTTTCTATTGGGCAGGCCGAAACTGATGTTGGAGGCGCCGCAGGTGGTGTTTACTTTGAGTTCGGTACGCAACCGATGAATCAACTTGAGCACTTCGCGCCCGGCGGTATTGATCGCGCCAATCGGCATTACCAGCGGATCGACGACCACGTCACAGGCCGGAATACCGTAATCGGCGGCGCGCTCGACAATTTTCCTGGCGACGTCGTAACGCACGTTTATGTCTTCGGAAATGCCGGTTTCGTCATTTGAAATCGCGACCACCGCGGCCTCGTGTTTCTTGACCAGCGGCAGTACCCGGTCCAGGCTTTCGTCTTCGCCGGTCACCGAGTTAACCAGTGCCTTACCCTGGTAAACAGAGAGACCCGCTTCGAGCGCGTCGATAATCGACGAATCGATGGAGAGCGGCGCATCGGTCAGGCTCTGCACCAACTGCACTGCTTCGGCGAGAATGCGCGGCTCGTCGGCCAGCGGAATACCGGCATTGACGTCGAGCATATGCGCGCCTGCCTCGATCTGTGCGATCGCATCGCTTTGTACCCGGCTATAGTCTCCGTTTTTCATTTCCTCGGCCATGATTTTACGGCCGGTGGGATTGATGCGTTCACCGATGATGACAAATGGGCGATCAAAGCCGATGACTAACTCTTTGGTGGCTGAACTGACAACCGTTTCGGTCATTTTTATATCCTCAAAAATATCTAAATGTTTGCTGTAAATCCGGTCTACGCACTCAGGCGGAATTGGACTGAACCTCGCAACCGGGATACCAGGGCACCCGGCCGTCGAGTACCCCCGATTGCTGAATTATTTCGCCGACGGCTTCCTCCTGCCGATAGGCCATCACATGCACGCCGCTAACCCCTTCAATTTCGCGGATCTGCTGGATCAGTTCGACGCAGATTTTACGGCCTTCGAGTTTCGGTTCCCGGGCGCCTTCGAGGCGCTTGATAATTTCATCCGGAATATGAATTCCAGGCACGTTATTGCGAATCCAGAGCGCGGTTCGCGCCGATGCCAGCGGGCCGACGCCCGGCAACACGAAACACTTTTCCAGCAGCCCCAGATCGCGCGACTTGGCCATGAATTGACGCAGATGTTCGATCTCGAACACGTACTGCGTCTGGATAAACTGCGCGCCCGCGGCAATTTTCTTGGCCAGGCGATAGGGGCGCATATCGAAGGGCGGGGCGCTTGGGTTTTCGGCGGCGCCGAGAAAAATTTGCGGAGCCGAAGTCAGCGGCCGGCCGCTCAGAAAACGTGATTCGTCGCGCATGATGCGGATGGTTTCGAGCAGCGACATACTGTCGAGATCGAACACCGGTTTGGCTTCCGGATGATCGCCCACCTGCACGCCGTCACCGCTTAAACAAAGAATATTGGAAACCCCCATGGCGCCGGCGCCGAGCACATCCCCCTGGATCGCGATACGATTTTTATCGCGGCAGGAAATCTGCAATACCGGCGAGTAGCCGACACCGGTTAACAGCGCGCACATCGCGACGCTGGCCATATGGCAGTGCGCACCCGAGCCGTCGGTGGCATTCATGCCGTCGACATATCCGTCGAACAGCCGCGCGCGCTGGTAAACATCCTCGGCCGAGGCCGAATCGGGCGGGGCCAGTTCCGCAGTCACCGCGAACTTGCCCGAACGCAGTATCCGCTCGAAACGCCCGCGCGAGACATGCCCTTCCATCTGCGGTAAGGGACTTCCCGGATTCGACTCGAAGGGCGCAATCATCCGGCAGCCTCGCTGTTGTGCGCGCCATACTCGCGGCGCACCACGCGTAACCAGGAAGAACTGTCTTTGAGTAGATGATTCAGCGGGATTTGAACCTGCTGGATCGACTGCGCGTGGCGCATCTGTCGACTACCGCGCCAGGCCTCGACCCAGACACAGCGCATTTCGGGTTTTACTTCACAGTTACCGTCGAGACGCACCCCGCCGCAGGGGCCGTTGCGGATCGATTTGGGGCAATTCATCGGACAGGCCATGCCGGTAGAACTCAGTGCGCAGTTACCGCACATCTGACAATCGAACATCAAGCCCTTGACCGCTTTTTCGATAACCCGCACCGGTTTTTCGAGGCGCCCGTAGCCCAGTCTTTTGAAGATCGGGTGCAGTTTAATCAAGACCGGCTCGAAGTTACGGTACAGGCTTTCGAGCTTACGCGAATGCGTTACCGACCATTGACGAAATTTATACATATCGGCCCACTTAAGAGTTTAAGCCGCGGGTTTCGTCAACACCGCAGGCTCGGATTAAAGTCTCGAGCACCTCTTCCGTGTAGTGCCGTTCCAGTTGCTGCACCAGCTGTTTTGCCTGTTCGTCGACATCGCCCGCAAAGGCTTGACTGACGTCGTGCCAGGGTTCGAACATGGCGTCCTGCCGGGTCTTCTTGAGCCGATAGGCGGCGCGTTCGATCGCTTTCATGAAACGCGTCGACAGCCGCAGACGCCTGCTGCTGCGGCCTTTCCGAATCACCACGCGGCCCGGAATATCGCGCCAGTAAACAATTTTTAACTGCGCCACAAAGCCTCCTGCATCGCGGCATCAAGCGCCGGCACCATTTCACCCATGCCGGTATAAACGCGCTCGAAACGCAGTCCGAGTCGCTCGGCCGCGGCGCGTGCCTGCTCGGTGAGCTCGGCGGAGTCGGTTTGCGCGAGAAAGACCAGCCGCGTGTAATTTCCAAAATACGTTTCCAGTAATTCCGGATGCCGATCGATACCCAGAATTTCGATCACCAGGCGCTCGAAATGTTGCGTCAGAAAATCGGTCAGGTAAAAAGTGCCGGGCTCTTCATCCTGCATTTGTCGGTAACTGTCGCGCCCGGCGAGAAAGTCGTAACAATGTGCACCCGGCAAGCGTTTGACCCCGCGCTCCTCGAGCACCCGGTCGAGTTCGCCGCTGGTGCCGCAATCGCCATAGGCGACAAAAATATGTTGGTAGCGGTCGCCCGCCTGATCGATTTTTTCGGCGACCGCCGCCGGGATTTTCTCGGGTCGGGCGTGCAGGTCGACGGTAATGGCCTGCAAGTCCATTTGCGACCACTGCCCGAGCTTTTTCAACTCATTGACTTCACGCGCAATCGCGGCGCAGGTAATTACCAGAATTGGAGCTGAGCTTTCCATACTGTTGCATCACTCCGGCAGGGTGCTCGCAGCCAGTCTCTAGCCCGCGCGCTTTTCGGCGACGAGTTGCTTGGCGGTGTCCGCGGCAACCGCGGCGTCGCGACAATAGGCGTCAGCGCCGATAGCTTCACCAAATTCCTGGTTTAACGGCGCCCCCCCCACCAGGATGATGTAATCATCGCGAATACCCTGCTCTTTCATGGTGTCTATGACTACCTTCATATAAGGCATGGTGGTGGTCAACAGGGCCGACATCCCGAGAATTTCCGGTTTGTGCTGTTCGAGCGCCGCCAAATAGTCTTCTACCGGGGTATTGATGCCGAGATCGACCACTTCGAATCCGGCGCCCTCCATCATCATGCATACCAGATTCTTTCCGATGTCGTGAATATCGCCCTTGACGGTACCGATAACCATCTTACCGGCGGTGGGTTCGTCGGATTGCGACAGCAGCGGCTTCAGGAGTTCCATGCCGGCTTTCATGGCGTTGGCCGACATCAGGACTTCGGGGACGAACAGAATACCGTCACGGAAGTCGATGCCGACGATAGTCATACCGGCCACCAGCGCCTCGTTTAATACCTTGTTGGCGTCCCAGCCGCGTTGCAGCAGAATTTCGGTGCCCTCGGCGACTTCTTCTTTCAGGCCGTTATACAAATCGTCGTGCATTTGCTCTACCAGCTCATCGTCCGGTAAAGTGCTGAGATCCAGATCATCTTCGTACTCGTCGTCATCGTAATCTGTCATTTAAAACTCCTCACGCAATCGATGGCGGCCCGAAGCGGCAACCGTGAACGCGCAGAATAGGTTCTAAGCGGCCCAGGGGCTGACTTTACAGCGACTTCACATTGCCTTAACGCGACACCGGCCAGTGCGAAGATATTATTGATTATTAATCAGTTTTTCGAAGTCCGCGACCTGTTTACACAAGTCCGCAGTATCAGGCAGGATGGGTTTCCCCGGTTTCCCTATCGCCAACATAGGTACTGAAGTTATCGAGTTGTTTTTCGCGAATAAAACGCTCCAGCATCGATATCGTTGCGGTATCGTTTATTTCTTCCCAGGTGATATGATCGAAATCGTAAAAACGCAACCGACCGGTCTCGACCGCTTCCCCAATCGATTGCAATTCTCCAAGATAGTAAACGCAGCGCCGGGAATTCTCATGATAGGCCGCGTAGATAAACGGCAAGTCTACTTCGATACCGGCGGAGGCGAGTTTGCCCAGCAGGCTCTCCGGGCTGTCGGCATCACCGACATTATCGGAAATCGGCGGCAGCAACTGGCCGCTGTCGGGATCGCGCTCCAGTAATATTTTGCCATTGGATTCGATGATCGCACCGACTCTGAGGCTGCCCGGAGAAGATATCATTTGCAGCATTGGCGGCGTCAGGCCGAAGGAGATATAGGCGCTGCGGCAAAAACCGAGCGGCGCATGCGTGTTGTAACTATATTGCAGCACCCGGCCAATCAGGATGATGTGATCGCCGGCGTCGACCTGTTCATGATGTTCGCAATCGAACCAGGCGACCACGTCGTCGATTAGCGGTGAGCCAGACGCCTTGGTTTGCCATTCCAGGCCGAGAAACTTATCGGCACCGGCGCGCGCAAACCGATTCGACAGATCACGCTGATCCTGCGTCAGAATGTTGACCGCAAAACCGCGCGCCGCGGTGAATATGCCGCAACCATAGGCCGACTTGGCGATACTGACCAGCAGTAGCGGCGGTTCGATCGATACCGAAGAGAAGGAATTGGCGGTAAATCCATGGGGCTGGCCGTCGGCATCGACGGTGGTGACTATGGTCACCCCGGTGGCAAAATTACCGAAAGCGCGGCGCAGATCGCGGGCGTCGAATTCAGCCTCGTTGCTAGCGGTCATGCAGGGATCCCGGGGTCAATATATCAGCGTTTCCATTTCCCGGGTCTGCGCCCGCATTTCATCGGCACCCTCAGTGCCGTAAACGCTGCCTGCCTTATCGAGATACTTGCGCGCACGATCCATCGCAAAATTGGAGTTATAAAGCACCGCGATGACATCGGCCTGGCGCTGATAAATCGAGCGCTCGCTGGCATTGGCGAGAGTTTTGCTGGATTTGATCCTGAATTCCCAGGCGCGTTCCACCTCGCCCTTGCGCAGGTAATGATGGTAAAGCATCTGATAATCCCGGGCCTGCGAAGTCTTGATAAAGTCTTGCTGATGCTCATCGAACAGGGCTTGAATTTCGCGCCTGACATCCGCCTGATCGTCGACGCTGATCAAAGCGGCGTCGAGATTGTCGATTAAGCGGTGCACGTGGGTCATCTGGCCGATCGAGGCAAACAGTTTAGCCGCCTCGATGCGGGCCTGTTGCGCCAGATAATCGTCGTGCACCCGGTCATGCAGCGAAGCCAGTGCTTCCCAGGCGTCGGCAGCGGCGCCGTAGCGGCGAATCGTCAGGTTTTCGCGAATTACCCGCTGTAGATTTTGGTCGACCCCCTGGTAAAAACCGCGCGATATCGCATTGCGCGCCTGCCACAGATCGTCATGGGTATTGGAAGCCTGGCGCGCCAGCTCGCGCGCGCGAATATTCAACTGGCCGAGCAGTTGGTAACTGCGCGCGGTACCCATCAGATTATCCCTCTCCATTGCCAGATAAAGGGCTTCCTGCAGGTAGATTTCGGCAGCCGCCAGTTCTTGCTGATTAATGGCGACTTCACCGAGCAATAATAGCGTGTCGCCGAGGCGGGCCTGATCGTCCTGCGATACCGCAGCGGCCGCAACCTCGAGTAATTGGGTTCGCGCCTGCTGATACTTTTTTTGCTCCAGCAGTTGACGAATCAAACGGTCACGTGCGGCATCGTCCAGTTCCAGGCGCGCGAGCTCGGCATCGATATCGAACTCGTCTTCATCCAGCTGCCACTGCCAATGCCGATAAAACGCCGGCGTGCCAGTGGTCAGTTCAATATTCGGATCGACCGGTTCGTCGCGCAATAAAAAATAATGCACCGCAAACATCAGCGCCAAGACTGGAATCGTGGTCACCGCATGGTCTGGAATAAATTGCCTGATTTTCATGTTAACGGTCATATTACGCCGCTCATTGGCTATTGCAAATGCCCGCCTTTGGGCATCCCGGTATTCCGTAACCTCTATCGAGTATAGGAGACGGGCGAAGCGTTACCTGGACTGCCGATCAAATGCCGGCTGTTATTTCAACAAAGAATAAACTAACCTAATGCATTCACGCGATTATCTGCCAATTTTGGATTAGATTTTCTTATTTATCGATGTTCAAACAACAACTACCGCCGCTCGATCTACTCATCGCCTTTGAATCCGCTGCGCGACTGCTGAGTTTTACCCGGGCCGGTGCAGAGCTACACCTTACCCAGGCGGCGATTAGCCAGCAGATTCGCAGCCTCGAAGACAGCCTGCAAGTAAAACTGTTCACGCGCTCGCACCGCGCGGTGCAACTCACCAACGAGGGGCGCGAGTATCAGCACACGGTAACCGCTATCCTGAAACAACTCGCCGGTGCGACCATGGATATTCAGCGTGTCGAGTTCACGCCGCAGTTGGTGATCGGCTGCGATCAATGCTTTGCCACGCTATGGCTGAGTTCGCGCCTCAATCTGCTCAAGTCGCTACTGCCGGAGGTTGCACTGCGGCTAATCGCCTCGGACGAAGACGCCGAGAGCCTGGGGCCGGAGGTGCAGGTAGCGGTACTCCACGGCGACGGAAACTGGCCCGGTTTCGAAGCATTCAGACTACTCGACGAAGAGGTATTCCCGGTCTGCAGCCCGGATTACGACCATGCCGGGGCCGCCGCGGACTGGGTCGCCTGGTTACTGCAAGCGCAGTTGATCGATCTCGCCGACAACCACTGGAACTGGATGAACTGGCGTTTGTGGCTCGGGGGAAACAACATCGACGCGCCGCTCGGTAACCGCAAGCTGCAATGCAACAGTTACCCGCTGGTGATCGATGCCGCCTGCAATGGCCACGGCGTGGCGCTGGGCTGGCGTTACATGGTGGACGATTTAATCGCCCAGGGGCGGTTGATTCGCCCCGTCGACGTATCACTGAAAACCGAGTACGGCTACTATTTGCTGTGCCGCGACAATCAGCAACAGGACGCAGTGGTACGGCGCTTTCGCGATTGGCTACTAAGCCAATTCGCTTGCGACCAGCAGCGCCGATGAATACTCCTGCCCATGCGGCGATCAATTTAATGCTGCTGTCCCGTAATCCGGGGCATCGCAACAGCGCGGCTATTATCGGCGGCGCGGTCATTCCCGACCTCGCTATCATGGTGTTTTATGCCTGGCAACTGCTGTTGGGCAAGTCCGAAGCTATCATCTGGTCGACCGAATACCACCGCCCCCTGTGGCAAGCCTGGATCGACGTTTTCAATTCGATTCCATTGATTGGTCTCGCAATCCTGATTTGCTGGCTTAGCCGCCACTACCTGCTGCTACTCTTGTTCGCCAGCATGCTGCTGCACGCTATCGGCGATCTACCCCTGCATCATGACGATGCCCACCGGCATTTTTTCCCGCTGCTCGAGTGGCGCTTCGAAAGTCCGATATCCTACTGGGACCCGGCCCATAACGGGCAATGGGTCAGCCTGATCGAGTTCATCGGCGTGCTCGCGGCGACGACCTTCATGTACCTGCGACGACCGCGGCTACGGGCCTGGGCAATCGCCATTCTTACGGTCTACCTGCTGTACTGGGTATACGCCTACCTGGTGTGGATCTGAGCGGCAAATCCGATTCTTGCATCCGGCTTAAACGCCGAACTTTTCCTAGTTAGCCGTTAAACGAGACTATTTGATTACTTTATATCAATCGCGAATATATCTGGATCAGCGATTTTATCACTTTGGGGTCCGAAAACGCCTTCGAATTACCGGTCGGCCCGGTTTACTACAGCATCCACCATAGGAAATATCAATTAGTGTTAACACCCGTGGCTACTAAGATAGATCTTCACCAGGAGGAAATTAGCCATTTTGATGCGGGTTAGCCAAAATAAAGATCGGATCGATACCCTGCTGACAAAGGGCCTCGCCGACTTATCGATGACCCTGGCGGTGCTGGCTCGCATCGACAACAATAACTACGAGATAGTCGCGGTACAGTCCAACTCAGGGGCATACGTACCGGGTGAAAAATATGAACTCGGCGCCAGCTATAGCCGCGAAACCTTCGAACTGCAGCAAATTATCGCGGTAACCAGCATCGAGGACGCTACCCGGACTCTGCGCCATCCGCTGTATCGTTCACTGCCGCTCGCGAGTTACCTCGGCGCCCCCATCGAGGTTGACGGCAAGCCCTGGGGTTGCCTGGATTTCAGCAGCTTGGCCCATCGAGATGAAGCTTTCGACAAACAGGACCTGCAACTGATCGAATCGTTGGCCGACGAAATTTCGCAATTGCTCAATTCGATGGAGTTGCCGGCGCCTAAATCGAATAGTAATGCCCAATGATGCCGAGGAAGACGGCGGCACCCACCCAGTGATTATTCAAAAATGCGAGGAAACAGTGCGCCGGCACTCGATCCGCCATCAGAAATTGCTGATAAATCAGTAGCAGCGCGGCCGCGCTTAGCCCCAGATAGTAAAACCCGGAAAATCCGAGGTCGAGCCCGATCAATACCAGAGCGATTACGAACATTAGCTGAAACAGTCCAACCATCAACCGATCGTAATCGCCGAACAGGATCGCGGTGGACTTGACGCCGAGCTTCAGATCATCGTCACGATCGACCATGCTGTACATGGTATCGTAGGCAACCGCCCACAGTATCGTCGCCACGTATAACAACCAGGCCTGCTTCGGCAAAGCTTCGGTTTGCGCCGCGAACGCCATCGGCACCGCCCACCCAAATGCAAGCCCCAGATGTACCTGAGGCAGATAATGAAAACGCTTCATATAGGGATAACTGGCGGCGAGCAATATCCCCGCGAAAGATAACAGGATCGTAAACCGGTTAAGACTCAGCACCAGCAAAAACGCCAACAGCGCCAGAACCGCGAACACCACCAGCGCCTCGCTAGTTGTTATCTTGCCGCTGGTCAGCGGCCGTTCGCGGGTGCGGGCAACGTTGAGGTCGAGATCGCGATCGGCGTAATCATTGATCGCGCAACCTGCCGAGCGCATCAGGAATACGCCGCAGACGAACACAAACAAAAGCCAACCGTCGGGCGCGCCCTGGGCCGCTATGGTCAACGCCCAAAGGGTCGGCCATAACAGCAGATAGGTTCCGATCGGTTTGTCGAAACGGATCAACTGCGCGTAGAGGCTCAGTTTGGAGCCCAGTTCAGGCGGCAGGTCGGGAAGTGTCAAGCGAATGGATTTCATCAAAAATCGATGCGCGCCGTGAAAAAATCGTTACTATACGCGTTTCTGCAGACAGGGCGAAACAATGATTCGCAGTTACCAGGATAAAACTCCGGTTATCGGCGAAGGCAGTTATGTCGATGAATCTGCGGTGGTCATCGGCGACATCGTTATCGGGCAGAATAGCTCGGTGTGGCCGCTGAGCGTAATTCGCGCCGACATCAATATAATTCGTATCGGCGATAATACCAATATCCAGGACGGCAGCGTGTTACACGTTACCCATTGCGGCGACTACAGCCCCGACGGCGCCGAATTGCATATCGGCGACCAGGTAACAGTCGGGCACAAAGTATTGCTGCACGGTTGCCGCATCGGCAACCGCTGCCTGATCGGCATGGGCTCGATTATTACCGATAACGCCGTCATCGAAGATTATGTCATGGTCGGCTCGGGCTCACTGGTGCCGCCGGGCAAGACCCTCGAATCGGGCTACCTGTATCTGGGCAATCCGGTGCTACAGAAACGTCCGCTCAGCGCGAAGGAAATCGATTATCTGAGTTACGTTGCCGAACACTACGCCCAGTTAATTCGAAATTACTGAGGACATCGATGAAACGTTGGGAGTGCATCGTTTGCGGATATATTTACAACGAGGCCGAAGGCTGGCCCGAGGACGGCATCAAGCCGGGCACGCGCTGGGCCGACGTGCCCGACGACTGGCTATGTCCCGATTGCGGCATGGGCAAGGACGATTTCGAAATGATTGAAATCTAGTTACCACGAGTCGCCCCGGCACCTGCTGTCATCCCATGCTTCCTGTCATCCCATGCTTCCTGTCATCCCGTACTTCCTGTCATCCCCGCGCAAGCGCACAGCTGTCCGGGGAAAGTTAATAGGAAAGAACATACTGTGTTTTCTCGATCAGTTCCGCGCGTTCTCGTCGTCTTCGTCGATACATCTGCTGTACCCCGGTTGGTAAACGAGTAAACAGGGT
>Ga0209150_1000397_pt1 | contig 14439 bp, 12 predicted proteins | sample WorMetTyACAVOLI3_FD_187424 | JGI IMG/M metagenome (GOLD analysis project Ga0209150, IMG submission 187424) | Marine gutless worms symbiont microbial communities from Max Planck institute for Marine Microbiology, Germany - Olavius algarvensis... ... | reverse complement strand
GTCCATTTCCTGAAGAAAGCGCTCGCGTCGAGTCGTCTTTTTCTTATTGGCATATTCAAGATCGGAAAAGCTCGGTTGTTTCATCATTCAATCTCTGAAAACTTGTTCGACGTATTTTATCCCGCTAATATGACTTTTGCAGAGATTCCTTTATATTATACTGCCGGTCCCAGGCTTCGAGGCAGCTTTCGCGTTCGGCTCTGTCTAGCGTACCGACGCTATCGACATACTTGTAAAATGCCGCAAAGTCGAGCCGGTGCGCGCGCAGCATGTTGACAAAAGCCGGCATCCTGGCGTTATAGGTCGCCACCGAGCCGATCTTGGCGTTATTAAGGTCGCCGGCGAACCAGTTATTGAATCCCCCGGTAACGCCGTGGAGCGATGCGATGTCTTGATGACTGGCGCGTGCTTGCGTGAATATTGCGCTCTTGTTTTTGCGCTTGTCGGCATCGCTGCGGTCGCTGTCATAAATTATTGTCAGGCGCGCGCGCGTGGCTTCGATCAACTCGATAACCGCAGCGCGATACAGCGACCAGCGCGACAGTTTTTCGAGTTCCTCCTGTTGCTCGCGCGCCTGCAGCCAGAGTTCAGTGCCGACAAATTGTACCGCAGAAGCCAGCGATTCGTTGAAGGTCGTATCGTCGTCGAGGTAAATCCGCTGATGGGTCAGCTCGTGGAACAACAGTCCCGCTAGCCGGTGATCCGGCCAGTTGATGAAGCTGCTGAGCACCGGGTCGTCGAACCAGCCCAGCGTCGAATAAGCCGAAACCTGACCGACATGCACTTCGAGTCTACTGGCTTCGAGTTCGTCGACATAAGCGAGTAAACGTTGTTCGTCATAGTAGCCGCGGTAGCTGGCGCAGCCGATGATGGGGTAACACCAGCGCTGCAGAGCCGTCGAAAATTCGGGCGCTGCAAATAGATTCTGGATCAGATAGTGCCGGTCGAGTTCGACGAAGCTGCGATAGCTGTCGTTTTCGGGCAGCGCCAGGCGCGCCACCGAAAAGCGCCGAATTTCCTGCACCAGCATCAGGCGCTGGCGTAATTCCTCGCTAGTCGCCGGGTCCGCTAGCAAGTCTTCGATATCGATTCGCTTATTCATCACCGCGAGGTGCCCGCGCGCGCTGTGCCAGTAGTAGCCGAAATCGGCGCAACCGCTTAGTAAAAGCAGTAAAGGAATCGAAATTATCCAGCGCATACAGTATTCTCTCACAGCAAATATCTAATTTTTACTCTGAGTAAAAATTTACTCAGAGTAAAACTTATAAGGGAAACCCGATGATAATCTCCAGTCAGTTTGACGGCGGCAATATCGAGTGTGTCGATAGCAGCGACCCGGGCCGTGTATTGCTCAACATTCGCAAGGATAATCAATCCGATTTTTACCAGTGGTTTTATTTTCGTGCGGCCAACGTTAAAGGCCTCAATTGCAGCTATCTGATCGGCAACGCCGCGGGCGCGGCCTATCAGAAAGGCTGGCAGGATTATCGGGCGGTAGCGAGTTATGACCGTGAATTCTGGTTTCGGGTCGATACCCGCTTCGACGGCGAAAACCTGATCATCGAACATAACAGTAGCGAAGATCAGGTTTATTTTGCCTATTTTGCTCCCTACTCGATGGAGCGTCATGCCGACTTGCTGGCCTTTGCCCAGACCAGCGAGCGCTGCCAGGCGGAAACCCTGGGTCTGACGCTCGACGGTCAGAGCATGGATTGTTTGCGCTTCGGTAGCGCGGATGCGCCCAAAAAAATCTGGCTAGTGGCGCGCCAGCATCCGGGCGAAACCATGGCGGAATGGTGGATGGAGGGCCTGATCAACCGGCTAGTCGACGACAGCGATCCGGTGGTCAATGCGATCCTCGCGAAAGCGGTTATCTATTTGGTGCCCAACATGAACCCGGACGGCAGCCGCAGGGGGCATTTGCGCACCAACGCGGTGGGTTCCAATTTGAATCGGGAATGGGATCGAGCGACGCTGGAGCAAAGCCCCGAAGTTTTCCATGTGCTGGAAAAAATAACAAAAACCGGACTGGATTTCGGTCTCGACGTACACGGCGACGAAGCGCTGCCCTATAATTTTATCGCCGGTACCGAAGGTACGCCGGGCTGGAATCGCGAACGTCACGCGCAGCTTGAGCTGTTCAAAATGACACTGGCGAACCTCAATCCCGACTTCCAGACCGAACACGGCTATCCGCCCAATAGCTCCGGCAGCGCCAATATGAGCTACTGCTCGAATTCCCTGGCCGAACGTTTCGGCGCGCTCGTCATGACCTTGGAAATGCCGTTCAAAGATGCCACCGGAACCCCCGACGCGATCCAGGGTTGGAGTCCCGAGCGCTGTGCTCGGCTGGCGCATTCCTGCCTCGACGCCCTGCACCTGTGCTGGGACCAGGTAGTCGACCGCTAGCGGCTGGGTCGGATTCGTGCCAAGCCGTAGACAGTTCATTAAAGCGAGCGCTGCCGGGTTGCTGGGTGCCGGTCTGTTCAGACCGGAAATCGGTGATGCGGGCTTACCTCCCTTCGAGCTGATCGCATCGAATGGGCAAGCCGTGTTCGGCGACGATCAGGAAAACGCTACCCGGGTCATGTATTACAACCAGTCGATCCCGGGCCCGATAATCCGCATCCCGCAGGGCAAAGAATCGGTTATCCGATTGCAGAATTCGCTCGATGAACCGACTTCGGTGCACTGGCACGGCTTGCGCATCGATAACGCGATGGATGGCGTGCCCGACGTGACCCAGCTTCCGGTCTTGCCGGGCGAACAATTCGAATACCGTTTCACCCCGCCGGATGCGGGTACTTACTGGTATCACACTCATATGCGCTCCTGGGCGCAGCTCGCGCGGGGATTAGCCGGGGTATTAATCGTTACCGAGGAGAATCCACCACGGGTCGATCAAGACCTGGTGTTTGCGATCGACGACTGGCGCCTGGATCGTAACATGCGAATCGATACCGCAAGCTTCGGCTCCATGCACGATTGGTCTCACGGCGGCCGCCTGGGTAATTTCATCACCGTCAACGGCGACAGCGAGCCGAACTTCGAAGTCGCCGGAGGTGAGCGTATCCGCCTGCGCCTGCTGAACATCGCCAATGCGCGTATCATGAATCTGCTATTCAATGAGCCCGGGATTTCAGTGATAGCGCTCGACGGTCAACCGGTCGAACCCTTTACCCCGGATGCGGGTAGAATCGTGCTCGCGCCGGGTCAGCGCACCGATTTGATCATCGATATGACCTCGGCTCCGGGAAGTAGCACGGCGATCGAATTGGTCATAGGAGAATACGCTTACGAAATTGCCAATTTCACCTACCGACCGGAGATTCGGCGCGAGCAGTTGTTGGAAACACCGATCAGACTGCCCGATAATCCGGCCAATAAAATCGTTTTGCCGACCGAGTTTAAACATGTCCCATTGCGAATGCAGGGCGGGGCCATGGGCGGTATGCGCAGTGCACAATTCGAGGGCCGGGAAATGGATATACGCGAACTGGTTCGGCATAAAAAAGTATGGGCACTCAACGGCCTCGTCGGAATGCCGAGCGAACCGTTGTTTCGCGTCAAGCGGGGAACCGCGATCAGTCTCGACGTGCATAATGACAATAGCTGGCCGCATGCAATGCATATCCACGGGCACCATTTTGTTGACGACAGGAATCCGGGATGGTGGCGCGATACCATCCTGTTTCAGCGCGGCGAGCACGGCGCCATGCGGTTCCTTGCCGATAATCCCGGTAAATGGCTGATCCACTGCCACATGGTCGAACACATGGCCGGTGGTATGCTGACCTGGTTTGAAGTTACTTAAGGAAGCTCTGAACAATTCATCCTGAATTGTCGGCGCGGTCCACCGAAGCGGCACATCCCTGTGCCGCGCAAACTCTGAATAAATCAGAGTTTGCCTAGCTGCGAGGAGGGAGTTTGCATGAGTAAGGTTAACATCCAGTTTACGCTGTTTTCGGCATTCTATTCGCCGTTGATATTGAGTATGGCCGGCGGTTTCCTGAAGCAGGAAGGCCTCGAATTCGAATGGTCGGTAGCGCCGCCCGGCACGCCGGCGACCGATGCGATCGGCGACGGCTCGGCCGACCTGGTGCAATCGGCGCCGAGTCAGGCGTTTAACGCCATCGCCCGGGGCGAGACCGATTACCCGCGGCATTTCGCGCAAATCAATGAAATGGATGGTTTCTTTATCACCGGGCGGACGCCGGATCAGGATTTTTCCTGGCAACAACTGGAGGGCTCCGAAGTGGTCATGTTCGGCGGCGGGCAACCGAACGCAATGTTTCGCTATGCCTGCCATCGGGCGGGTGTCGACTACGACCGAATCGTTGCAATTACCCCCGGCGGAGCCGACGATATCGACCAGGTCTTTCGCGCGGGCCAGGGGCGATATGTGCAGCAACAGGGGCCTTATCCGCAGCAGCTAGAACAGGATGGGCTCGGCAGTATCGTGGCGCAAGTCGGTCCGCAGATCGGACCCTGCGCCTTTTCCAGCCTGGCGGCTTCGAATGAATGGCTGGATACCGATACGGCACAGGCGTTTACCCGTGGCTATGCGGCCGCCCGCCGGTTTTTGCATCAGGCGCCGGCCGCCGAGATTGCGGCCCTGCAGCAGTCCTGGTTTCCCGGGGTTGGCGCGGCGGCCCTGGAAAACTGTATGGCGAGCTATCAAGACCTCGGCTGCTGGACGCCCCATGTCGAGATAACGCCTGCGGCATACGAGGTCATACTGGACATCTTTGAATTCACCGGCGATATCACCAGGCGTCATCCCTATGAAATGGTTTGCCGCCCGCCACCTGTTTCGAACCCAGGCTGAGTAGGCCGGCGGATTAACCTGGGAGACTGTTTTGGCATTCGAAAAACAAGCCGTTATCGAGGATTTGCTGTCCGCCGAAGGACTCATCCACCTGGACAATGCCGGCGCCGCGTTGATGCCGCGTTGCGTGCTGGAAACCCAAATCGAGCACCTGCGGCTGGAAGCGGCCCTGGGCGGTTACGAATCGGCGCGGCAAAAACATGCCGAGATCGAGGCGGTCTACGAATCGATTGCTCGACTCATCAATTGCCGTGCCGACGAGATTGCGATCGTCGAAAACGCCACCGTCGGCTGGATGATGGCATTTCACGCGATACCGTTTGCCAGCGGGGATCGAATTTTGACTGCCGAGGCCGAGTACGCGTCGAACTATCTCGCGTATCTGCAACTGGTACGAGAACGGGGAGTCGTCGTCGAAACCATACCTTCGACGGCGGACGGCGAGGTTTGCGTCGAGTCCCTGAAATCCATGCTCGACGATCGGGTTAAATTGATTTCGGTAACCCATATCCCGACCAATGGCGGCCTGATCAATCCGGTCGAAGAAATCGGCGCGGTCGCGCGCGCCAATAATATTCTTTATCTGGTCGACGCTTGCCAGTCCGCGGGTCAGCTGCCGCTCGATGTCGAGACAATCCAGTGCGATCTGCTAAGCGCGACCGGACGCAAGTTCCTGCGTGGTCCCAGGGGCGTCGGTTTCCTGTTTGTCAGTCGGCGTATTCTCGAAGATTTGCATCCACCGATGATCGATCTGTTTGCGGCGACCTGGATCGATGCCGAGCACTACGAGTTAAGACCGGATGCGCGCCGTTTCGAAAACTGGGAAAACAATTACGCCGCCAAACTCGGTTTCGGCCGCGCCATCGACTATGCGCTCGATATCGGCATCGACGCTATCGCGGCCGAAGTGACCCGACTGGCGCAAAAGTTAAGATCGATGCTGGCCGAACAGAGCGGAGTGACCGTGCACGATATCGGCAAGCGTAAATGCGGCATCGTTACTTTCTCGATCGCGGGGATAGCGGCGACGGAGGTTGAATCCAGGCTCAGGCAGGCGGGTGTCAATGTCAGCATGAGCTCGCCCAGCAGCACTTTGATCGACGCCGAACGACGCCAGCTGCCCGAACTCGTGCGTGCCTCGGTACACTACTATATCCTGGATTCGCAGCTGGAGCATGTCGCGGAACTGGTTGCAGCTATCGCGAACCCGGGCAGCCATTAAGCTGGCAAGATTAGATATCCTGTACCGCTACGGCTAGCATATCGCGCACCTCGCCGGCGACCGCTTTCAATGCATCGTTGTCGATGGCCTGCATCGACGCCAGTGGATCGATGGCGCTGACTTGAATGCTGCCATCGACCTCGCGCAGAATCACGTTACAGGGCAGCATGGCGCCGATTTTCGGTTCCATGCCGATTGCTTGATGGGCCATGTTCGGATTGCAGGCGCCGAGGATGCGGTAGGGATCCATATCGACGTCGATTTTCTTTTTCATCGTCGCCTTGACGTCGATCTCGGTTAAAACGCCGAATCCGTGCTTGGCCAGGGCGGCGCGGGTTCTGCTATCGACTTGCTCGAAATCGGCGTTGTCGATGATGCGATCTATGGTATAGCTCATTTTTAAATCCTCATGCATGGATCGGACCTGAACATCTATGGTCGCGCGATTAATAATCAAGTTACGCCAATCAGGGGCCGGATTCCAGCGCAACTGAACTGAAATATTTTATACCGGTAAAGACGGTGATTATACCCGGTCGAACGCTGAGGCGGGCGATGCTATGTTTTTGGCGAGCCGTTCGCCTTATTCCTGTGCGTTAATTTGCCAGTCGTATGCGTAATCGCCGATATCCTCGATCGGGTCGAGTGCTGCCGCCAAGCCATCGCTGGCGTACTGCCGCAAATGTTTGATTACGCCGGCTTCGTTGCCGCCGAAATCCTGTTCGAACCAGTCATAGATGCGTGATACTTTCAAACGCTTGTCGATCACGGATGCGCCGCGCGGATGATTGATGAAATCCCGGGCCGAGGATTCCAGCAAAGTCTCGGTGTTGGCCGCCGTGAAAGCGACGGGCTGCAGGTTGGGGCAACCCAGCGAGGCGCAATTTAACGCGTAGTGGATGCGCGGATCTCGCCAGATCGGGCGTAAAATCCGATGTTCGATGTCGTCCAGTGTCAGCGCTTCTCCCTCGATTGTTGCCAGTTTCAGCCGCCAGGGTCCGGATGAAAACAGTCCCCGGGAAATGTCGCGAATGCTGTTCAGCGGAAAATGCTCGAGCACGATATCGATCGTGAGCGCGTTGTAGAGGTTGATCCAGTAGGCGCGTTGCTGGTCGCGCTTAAAGTCGCTGATAGACAGCGCCGTCAAACTGTCGATGTAGGCTCTTAGCCGTGTGCGGTCGGCCGCCGTGACCTGACCGTAGGCGACCCGGTTGATGCCGTCGGCACCGCTAACTACGAATGTCTCGAGCCAGCTATGCCAAGGCCGATGGTCGATGGTGGCGCTCGAAGCGGGGTTGAAAGCGTTCCAGCGATCCCAGAGTTTAGCCGCCGGCGCCGCCTGTGCCAGCGGGTAACAGCCGAGTAGCAATAGTGTCAGGCCCGTGGCGGCCAGTTGTCGCCAGATTTGCATGTATACGTTTCCAGAACCTAAAGCCGTTTCGACCGGCGTGCTGCCGGCTGGTTCCTTCGCCGCGGTAAGTTTCGGCTGGCCGCGGCCTCAGTGCTGCATCTTGGTCATGATGGTGTGAATCGCACGATCGAATACCGAAGATGATTCGATGCACTTGACGCGCCCGGCGCAGAGTTCCGCGGCAAATCCACTGATTGACAGGTTGCGCACCTTGTGACCCTGACGGTTGACGAACACGAATTTACCGCTAATGTTGCTTTTCCAGGACAGGCGCGCCACCCGGGTATTGTCGGGCGATTCGATGAATTCCACCCACGATCCGATTTCCAGCGCCTGCGCCTGTTCCATAAAATTGCCGCTGTCCGCGATCAAATCGAAGTCATCGTCTGCTTCCGAGTTGAGAATGATTTCTTCATCGACTTTGATTTCACCCTGTTTGACGCCGATGGCGAACTGATTGAGATCTTCGATCACGGCGCTGGTTTCAGTGGCGTCGATTATGGTAATCGAATCATCGTTGACTTCATCCTCAAATACTTCTATCCCGCCGAGATTATCCTTGTTGAACTCGTAATCGGGATTCTTGTCCGGATCGAAACTCTCGGCCTGAGCTCGTGCCTCCTCGTCCACCGGCCAGACGGTCTTGTCGTCGACACGGGTGACGATATTTTTAGAAGTTTGCTTGACGATCTTGGCGTGCTCCTGCGCCAGTATTTTAAAAATCCGGTTTTGTACGGCGGTGCTGATTTTGACCAGTGCCATTCCCTTGGAAAGCGCGCGCAGCAGGGCCGGAATGGTCTTGATGATCTTGACGCGTTCCGCTTCGGTGAATTTCGGGATCAGGGTCCAGACGAAGGTGGTCGAGATACGCTTCAGGTTGCGCCAGTGATTCGAAGACTCGCCCAGGGACAAGTGAGCGTTGAACAGCACTGAAGTCCAGGTGGTCTCGAGAAAGTCGTTCACCTCGTAGCTCAGTTTATGTTTACTCGTCAATTTGCCGATCAATGCGGCTGCCGCATCCCGGGACTGCTGGATTTGCTGATCTTTTTGTCGCTCCTGCTGCCTCAGGGACTCTTCCGCTACTTGGGTTGCCTGTTCCTCTTGCTGCAGGAAGTTCTCGAAATTGATGAAGGCCTCTTCAAAAACCTCGATATCTTCCTGGAACTCGTTAATCAGGAGGTTAACCACGGCTTCGATTTTTTCGATCAGCGCGACCTGATCCTTGTGACTATCTCCCCAGCCGAGCGCCGCTCGCGAGATACTGTCGAGCAACTTGCGCGCCGGGTGTTTTTTCTGATTGAAGAAATTTTTGTCGAGAATCGCGACCTTGAGAATTGGAATCTGCAGGCGCCCGATCAATACCTTGATCGGGGCGGGCAGGGCTTCATCGTCGAAGAAGAAATCAAACAACATCGACACGACGTCGATGGTTTGGCTGTCGGCCGAATTAACCTGGTGCCGGTTTTGCTGCCTGAAATCAAGCAATTGTTGATGCGACTCCGCTCTGAGATTTTGTGGATCGATCGCGGCAACCGGTTGCGACGGGATGCTATTGGCCTGCAGGCTGCTCAAGGCGGCCACAAAACCGCCCGCACCGCCTGACGATCCAGGGACGCCACCGCTGGAAACCGCGCCGCCAGGCACTCCGGGCACGCCCCCACCGCCGGGGATTACTCCCGACGTTCCAGCAACGCCACCTCCGCCGCCTTGTGCTGCAGCCATGGTGCCCGGCGCTCCGACTACCGCCTGCTGCAGCGTCGCGAATAGATTGCCGCCATCGATCATCGGTGTTGCGCCGGGTAGGCCCGGGCTCGCGCCAGCCGGTAATCCTTGAACCGCCCCGGCTGCCGGATCCGGCGTTTTGTTCCTGATCCGGTTCGCCATGTAGCGCGTGGTCTGTTTCATGCGTTCATGGTCGGCTTTGAATCCCGGTAACACGCCTTTTTCAACGAACAGATCGTTCAATTCTTTGTAAAAATGTCCCAGGTTGCTCATCACGTAGCGGTCGAACAATTTGTAAAATATCAACTTCACCTGGATATCGGTTTCCAGCAGGTCGGATGCCTTATGGAAACTGTCGCATATCGCCTTGGGGTCGAGCGGATTTTCATCTGCGTCGATTTGTTTGCGCCGTAAGACTAGTTTTAACCTTTCGGTTACCGCGAACAAGTCATCTTCGAAGTGGGGCCGCGCCTTGGAAATCATATTGTCGATGGCGATGTTGTCTTCGAGATCGTCGAGTTCCACCAGCGTCAATTCATCCTCCTCGTCATCGGCTTGTGCCGAGTTTTTACCTTTGACGAATTGCTCGAAATTCAACTTCATTTCGTAGTCGAAATTCTGTTGCAGACCTTCGCGTTTCAAGCGAATTTCACGCAGGGCTTCGAAATACATGTTGCGTTCTCGATCGTTGGAAACCTTGTCCGACAGTTCAAATAGCGCATCGTCGACACTTTCCAGCAGTACGCGGATCAGGTCATTGAGTCCCTCGAGGGCAAAGTGTTTTATCGAACTGTAAATCTGGTTTTTTCCGCCGGACGAGCCAACGACCTCTAATTTTGGTGTCGCCATTCGTAACCTGTCTTCCTCGCCAGTTTTCCGGAGGACTGTGAATGCGCGCATGATGGTTCGGAAAATCGGCGTTTTGGGATCTGTCGGATTTGTGTGATGCGCTTCACATTTTTCAAGAATCACTTAAGCATAGTTGTTATTGCCGCGTGAATACGACCGCTCATAGCGCGAATACAACCGTTCATCGGTAATGGGGCTCTACACGATATTTCAGAGATTGCTTTACCTTGGGGCGGCAATCCGGACAATAGCGCGGAACACCTCGAGCAGTGGGTCAATGCCAGTTTTACTCCGCTATTCCATTATTTTTTTGACGCTCGCAGTCACGCCGGCGGACGCCGCCAAACCGCAGCGGATCGTTTCGGTCGGGCTGTGCAGCGACCAATTGGTGCTGCTGCTGGCGCAACGCGAACAGATCGCGTCGGTATCGGTATGGGCCAGGGACCGGAATCTTTCCTACATGATCGATACGGTCGGCGACATACCGTTAAATAATGCTTCGATCGAGGAAATTATCCGCTACCAACCCGATCTGGTGGTCGCGAGCGAATTCGTCGCCCGGGAAACAGTCGGTTTATTGCGCCAGTTGGGATTTCCGGTAAAACAATTGCCGCTGGCGACCTCGGTCGATGAAATCTACGATTTGCTAACTCGGTTCGCAGGCTGGACAGGTAATGAGCAGCGGGCGCAGGCGTTAGTGGATGAGATGCGCCGGCGGCTGGCCGCGGTCGAGGCGCGCATTAGCGCCAGGCCCGCCAAGAGCGTCATTATTTATTCGCCCAATGGTTTTACCATCGGCGCCGATACACTGGAATACGATCTTTTTTTACGAGCCGGTTACCGTAACCTGGCCGCCGAAATGGGGATTAGCGGATTTCGCGAAATTTCGCTGGAGCAACTGGTTGCCGCCGACCCCGATGTCCTGCAGATCGATAGCAGCCTGTCGCGGCAGGAATCGCTAGCCATGGCGGCGCTGCAACACCCGGTGCTGGAGAAATTGATCCGGCGGCGGGAGAATCTCGAGATTCCGCTGCGGTTGCGAATCTGTGCGGGTCCGATGATTGTCGATGCGATCGAGATGATGGCGGCGCGGCGATGATTTTGAAAACCATCGATACCCGCCTGCTGAATGCCGCATTACTGATCGTATTGCTGCTGGTACTGGCGCTGGTGCTTAGCGTCGGCGCGGTCGACATCGATCTGGGCAAGGCGCTGGACGATGCCTGGCATCACCGCATCACAGTCGAATCGCTAATATTATTCGATATCCGATTGCCGCGCGCGCTGCTGGCGGCGCTGGTCGGCGCCACGCTAGGATTGGCCGGCGCGGCATTACAGGGGCTGTTGCGTAACCCGCTGGCCGAGCCCGGCATCGTCGGTGTCTCCAACGGCGCTGCACTCGGCGCAGTGTTGGTGTTTTATTACGGGCTGGCCGGCTTTGCCTGGTTCGTTTTGCCACTGGCCGGGTTGATGGGCGCACTGCTGGCGGTGTTATGTATTTTCCTGCTGGTGGGGCAGAGCCGCTCCACTATTACCCTGATTCTCGCCGGCGTCGCGATTAACGCCATCGGCGGTGCGTTAATCGCACTTGCACTCAACTTCGCGGCCAGCCCCTACGCGATGCAGGAAATCCTGTTCTGGTTATTAGGTTCGGTCGCCAACCGCAGTTTCCGGGAAGTCCAGATCGCCTTGCCGTTCATGCTACTGGGCTGGGGCATGATTTTATATTGCGGCAGATTTTTGAACGCGCTGACCCTGGGTGAGGAAACCGCGCGGTCGCTGGGATTTGACGTCCTACGCTTGCGACTGATGCTGATTATGGGAGTTGCGTCGAGCGTCGGCGCCGCGGTTTCGGTGGCGGGGAATATCGGGTTTATCGGACTGGTGGTGCCGCATCTGGCGCGTCCCTTCGTTGGCTATGAGCCGCGCCGACTATTGTTCGCCAGCGCCCTGGTCGGCGCCGTAATGTTACTCTTGGCCGACCTGACCGTGCAGTCGCTCTCGGGCAGCACGGAAATGAAACTCGGCGTTATCACATCGCTGGTGGGGGCCCCGTTTTTCCTGCTGTTGATTCTGAAATCGAGGAATACGCTGCAATGAGCCTGCTAAACGCCACCGGAATCGACTATCATATCGATCGGATTCCGATCCTCAAAGCGATCGATTTTCATATCGAGCCGGGAGAGCTGGTTGGATTGATCGGTCCCAACGGCGCCGGCAAGAGTAGTCTGTTACGTTTATTGACGGGTATTGAAACACCGGATCGCGGCGAAATCAGGCTGAATGGATACGCCCTGGCGGATATTTCGCCGCAACAGCGCGCGCGCTTGCTGGGTTACCTGGTTCAGGGCGCCCGCGCCTACTGGCCGTTCAGCGTCGAAAAAGTCGTCGGTCTGGGTCGTATTCCCTACCAGAAATGGTGGCGGCAAAGCGATGCTCAGGATCAGTTGAAAATAGATCAGGCGATGCAGACGACCGAAACCCTGGCTTATCGAAATCGAATCGTAACCACGCTCTCGGGTGGCGAGCAAACCCTGGTCATGCTGGCGCGTATTTTCGCCACCGAAAACCAGTTGATCCTGGCGGATGAACCGGTCGCGGCTCTCGATCCTTATCATCAGCTGCATGTAATGGAAATACTGCGACAGCACGCCAGTGGGCCACGCGCCGCGGTCGTCGTGTTGCATGATTTGAGCCTGGCCGCGCGTTTTTGTGATCGACTATATCTGTTGAGCCACGGTCGGCTGGAATGCTGCGGCAGCGTCGGCGAGGTTCTGACCGGCGAAAATATCGCCCGGGTATACGGGGTCGACAGTCAGATCGAATGCAGCGAAAAAGGCGTCAGCGTAACGCCGCTGAATCGTATCGGCGAGCACCATCCTTGAACCCCGCCGGGCACCGGTCAAAAATACCAGGCCAGTTGCACGAACAGCGTTTCGTCGACGGCGAGCGAGCGCCCGGCGATACCCGATTCGATACCGCCGAATTCACTCCCCTTGTCGCCCTGCGGCAGAGTCAGGGCCATCAGCAGTTGCCAGTCCTGCGATAAATCGTGCTGACTGAATATTTGCAGCAACAGCGATTCGTCATCGAGGTTCCGGAATAGGTTGGTGGTCATTATCCAGAGCGGCGCAAGCTCGACGCTGAGCGCCGCGGCCAGGTAGTTGCTGCCTAGCGTGAAGAGTTCGCCGCGTTGTAAGCGTTGTGCCAGTTGTGGATTGTCGGCCAGCGCCAGCGGCCCGTAGTCTGCATCGTCGATGCCAAATCCGTTGTGGAAATACTCGACATTGGCGCTTAGATTCTTATCCCAGGCAATCCACGAGTACGACCAGTTTAAAACCGCGCTGGAGAAGCTTTCGCCGTTTGTGTCGGCGACGATGATATCGCCGCGCCAGATGGCCTCGGCGATATCAGTGAGACCGCCCACTGCCAGAATTCGGGTATCGTAGTGCTCGGCCAGCAGCAGATCGAATTCCGCCCGGCCCAGGAATCCATGGTATTTGAATGCCAGGCTGGAGCGGTCGGCCACGACCTCGCCGTCGGCGTCACGCCGGATCACCCATACTGCCTGCAGGTCGTCGCCGGAATCCATTAAATACTGCGCGTAGAGCATGTCATCGCCAGTTTTATACTCGGTGTCGATCGCCGCCGGATCGAAGGGGTTGAAAAAATCGACCGGGTTGTAAAATAGCCCGTTACCCCAGGAAATTGCCTGGCGCCCGAAGTTGACTACGGTCTTGTCAGTGCTGTGGCTCAGGTACAGCCGGTCGAAGCGGTGGCTAATGGCGGCATCGCTATGCTGGCTGATACGGTGGGTTAAATCGAACAGGCGCAGGTCATCTTCCGCCAGAGCGGCATTGTCGAACCCGGTGAGCGAGGTTTGTTGCTGCAGTTGATATCGATCGCCCTGCCGGGCAAGCAGTTGATAGTCGGCGCGCCAGCTCCAGTCATCGCTGCGCTGATCGAGGTTGAGCCGCAAGTCGAAGCCGGTATCGGACATCGGGTCGTCGCTGAAGTCTCGCAGCAGGCTGTCGGCCGGCAGATTGCTCGAAGTGGCCTGCAGCTTGGCGTGACCGCGCAGATCGAACGCGTAGGTATTGCCCGTTAAGAGCGTGAGAATCAGCATCAATGCTGCGCCGGCGAGATATTTGCTGCTACGGCACCATTGCAAGATCCCGATACGTCGGACCGCCGCTTGCGCGGAGATGACGGGTAACGGGGAGGCGACGGTCAAAGCGGGAATCTCGACATTATGGCATTGTTGCAAGATCCCCGCTTGCGCGCACAGCTGTCCGGGGAAAGTTAATAGGAAAGAACATACTGTGTTTTCTCGATCAGTTCCGCGCGTTCTCGTCGTCTTCGTCGATACATCTGCTGTACCCCGGTTGGTAAACGAGTAAACAGGGT
>Ga0209150_1000396_pt1 | contig 14439 bp, 10 predicted proteins | sample WorMetTyACAVOLI3_FD_187424 | JGI IMG/M metagenome (GOLD analysis project Ga0209150, IMG submission 187424) | Marine gutless worms symbiont microbial communities from Max Planck institute for Marine Microbiology, Germany - Olavius algarvensis... ... | reverse complement strand
CTGGTTGTACGACTATAAGCTTGACTTTCGGTTTAAGTAATGCAGGGAAAAACGGTACGAAAAAATCGGTCAAACTTTGTTGATAAATCGAACTATGTCAAATAAATTGGCTTGATAAAATATCTGCTGATAGCGGGACGGGCACGGTGGCCCGCCCTACGTTTCTAAAATAAGCGGTTTCACTTGAGACTCCTGTTGTCAGGGAATTAGGTCATTATATCCTGACACCTGAATCCGCCTCCGGCAGGACACCTGAATCCTTGACTGTTTCATAAGATTCATCAGATCTAAGATTTTCGCCACCAAGACATGAAGTCTTCGTGATAAAAACCTTTCTTCTGTTTAGCAAATATTTCAGGATTATCCGAATTGGAGATAAACAGTCCTTGGCGGATTCAGTGTTCGCTGGATTTGAATTCTCTGGCTGTGGACTCGCTGCTTTTGGATTCGCTGGCTGTGGACTCGCTGCCTTTGGGTTCGCCGGCTGTGGACTCGCTGCCTTTGGGTTCGCCGGCTGCAGACTCGCTGCCTTTGGGTTCGCTGGCTGTGGACTCGCTGCCTTTGGGTTCCCTGGCTGTGGACTCGCTATCGGGTAGTGAGGCCTTGGCGGCGGGACGTCTCCTTCTGCGGGGGGCTCTTTTTTTCTTCTCGGCTGCTTTCGGTTTTTGTTCTTCTGCCTCCACCGCGGATTCTTGCGCCTCCGCCTTGGCCTTGTGCGGCTCAGCCTTGGTCTTTTTAGGTGCCGACTTTGCTTTTTTCGTCTCTGTTTTGGCTTTTTGCGGCTCCGGTTTTTCTTCTCGCGGCTCCGGTCCGAATCCAAAAAAGGCGCCCGGAAAATGAGATGGCTTTCTTCTAGGCTGAGGTTTGCGCTGGGTACGTTTTCTGTTTTCGGCACTGCGACTGCGCCGCTGGCTGGAGCTTTTCAGCCGGGCTTTCCTTTTCGTGGGAAAGGGCTTGGAACGATCTTCAACATACCAGTCTTCCTCAGGCCAGATCACCGGGATTTTATAATCCAGCATCTGCTCCAGCGGCTCGAGATGAAAAACGTATTTCTCGCAGGCCAGGGAAATCGCCTTGCCGGTTTTACCGGCCCGCGCAGTTCGTCCGATTCGATGGACATAATTCTCCGAATCCTGCGGTAGATCGTAGTTGACGACATGGCTGATGTCTTCGACATGGATGCCCCGTGAGGCGACATCAGTCGCAACCAGGATTTTTATTTGACCTTTCTTATACTGTGCCATCAGCCTGAATCGCTTGCGCTGGGGCAGATCGCCGGTAATCCCTTCAGCCGGCCAGCCGTTGCCCTTCAATTTATAAGTCAGATATTCCACCCCGGCCTTGGTATTGACAAAAATCAGCATCCGATTCCACTCCTCCCGTTTCAGAAGGCCCAACAGCAGCGGGATCTTTTTGTCAACACCCACATGAAACAGTGACTGCTCAATGCCTTCTACAGTCACGGTCTGGGGGGTAACGGAAATAAACTCGGGCAGATTCATGTACTCGTAGGTCAGTTCCATAACCCGATATGAAAGAGTGGCGGAAAACAGCATGGACTGGCGTTTGTCATAGGGCGGAAGCTTGCGTAAAATATAGCGCATATCTTTGGCAAAGCCGAGATCCAGCAGACGATCAGCTTCATCGATAACCAGCGCTTTAATGCCGTCGGTTTTAAAAATTTTCTGTTTATAATAGTCGATGATGCGACCCGGCGTGCAAATGACAATATCAACTCCGCCGCGCAGAATTTCAGCCTGTTTGACATAATCGACGCCACCCACCACCTGAACCAGTGAGAGGTTGGTGTGGCGGCACAGGACTTTGGCTTCTTCATAGATCTGCTGCGACAATTCCCGGGTGGGTGCCACGATGAGCGCCAGGGGCAGGCCGTCGTCTTTGGCCGGTTCCGCCAGGAGACCGTTTAGAACGGTAACCAGAAAAGCCCCGGTTTTGCCGGTGCCGGTCTGAGCCTGCCCGGCAACATCACGGCCGGTTAATGACACCGGCAGGGTTTGCGCCTGGATCGGAGTGCAGTGTTCGAAGCCGGCATCTTTTAACCCGGCCAGCACTTCAGCGGGCAGGTTGAATTCATCAAATCTGGTTTCGGTCAGAAATTCAGGTTGCTGCGCCCGCGGCGGCTGCAATGGCAATTGGGCTTCTTCCGACGATTGAAGTTCTTCTGATGACGACTGTGGTTCCTCCGACAATGACTGTGTTTCTAATGGCGTCGATTGTGGTTCTTCTGACGACGATTGGGGTTCTTCCGAAGAAGATTGGGGTTCTTCCGACGACGATTGTGGTTCTTCTGGCATGGACATAGATACCTTTTTATGCAGGGAAGCGTGCTTAATACCCAAACGGGAGCACAATTTTATCATTTTTCTAATCATATAGTGGGTCGATTATACTATTATTTACAAATTTTGCAAGCCAGATATTCTGAAGTCGGAAGTCGGAATGCGGAGGTCGGAATTTTGAAGTCCGAACTCGGCAGGCACAAAGGGCAGAAAGGAGGTGAGAAGTTCAGAAGGTAAGAAGGTCGGCGAAGGAATCAGCGGATTGCGGATTTCGGATTTCGGATTGCGGATTGATAGAGCAGAGGGCCGAGGGCAAAGTGCATAGCGAACAGAATTTGTCTTAGTCCGGCGTATTCTGCCTTACACCTTCTGCCTTTTACCGTGCGCCGAAGGCCTATTCCCTATTTCCAACTTTGTCTCGCCTGAGCTTGCCGAAGGCCGCATCCCGACTTCCGAATTCCCAATACCTTTCACCTTCAACCATACACCTTAGACCTTATACCCTATTCCTTTCACCTTCCACTTTCCACCTTCTACCTTTCAGCATCAACCGGATCGTTTTTTGCCCAAAGCCGTGAGCCGAAAGCCGAATGCCTGCCCTTTGCCAGCATCCGGCAACATCTTCAACGCTTGACATTATCACGGCCCTGGCTCATATTGACCGGATATATCATTTTGCAAAGGATATCATGACGACTATGATGAAAGAATTTTTTAAAGTTCACACAATTGACCGGGCGCTTGAATACCGCAAACTTTTTACGCCGGTGCCAACGGAGGAATTATCGCTGGACCAAGCCCTGGATCGAATTCTGGCGACAGACATCCGGTCAGATATCGATCTGCCGGATTTTGCCCGCTCGATAATGGATGGCTTTGCCGTTAAAGGGGCCTCTACTTTTGGTGCCAGTGAAGGCAACCCGGCCTATCTCAATCTGAAAGGCACCGTTGCCATGGGTGAGTCATCGGATCTTACGGTGGGGCCGGGTGAGGCCGTGCGCATTTCAACCGGCGGGATGCTGCCCCGGGGTGCCGACAGCGTTGTCATGGTGGAACACACTGAACCCATCGACGACAACACCATCGAAGTGTACCGCAGTGTCGCCCCGGGACAGAATATGATCGAGGTCGGCGAAGATATCAAAAAGGGGGAGATTGCCTTGTCGGGCGGCACCCGGATCAGACCCCAGGAGGCCGGGATGCTGGCAGCTTTGGGCTTCCAGAGGACAGCGGTTTTTAGAAAACCAATGATCGGCATCATCTCTACCGGTGATGAGGTGGTTGCTGTAGAAAAAATCCCCGGGCCAGGTCAAATTCGTGATATCAATACGTATACCCTTTCGGGTCTGGTTCGGAAAACAGGCGCTGCCGCGCGTTCCTACGGCATCGTTCATGATGACTATGAAGCTCTGCTGGCAAACTGCAACCAGGCCATGGCCGATTGTGATATGATCCTGGTATCCGGAGGCAGTTCCGTGGGTGCCCGGGATTTTACCATTGATGTCATATCGGCCATGCCCGACTCTGAAATTCTTTTTCACGGGATTTCAATAAGTCCGGGCAAACCGACGATATTGGCCCGGGTTCAAAATAAGGCTTTCTGGGGATTGCCCGGACATGTCGTGTCGGCCATGGTGGTCTTTTCCCGCGTCGTTAAACCGTTTATCGACCGAATCAGCGGATTGAACGAGGACGACCGTGAAAACACACGTTTAGCGGCACTTCTGAGCAGAAACCTGGCCTCGGCCCAGGGCCGGGTGGATTATGTCCGGGTGCGACTGGTTCAAAAAGCCGATGGACTGTGGGCCGAACCCATTTTAGGAAAATCCGGTTTAATCAATACCATGGTTAAAGCAGACGGATTGATCGAAATCGGGATGAATACGGAGGGATTGGATCAGGGCACCGAAGTGGCGGTAATCCCTATGTGAAGCAAAGGTTTCAGGTGTCAGGTTTCGGGTGTCAGGAAATTTAGGTATTCGGCATTCGGTATTCGGTATTAGATACTAACACCTCTTATGAAACTACATGGAATGACGAATGTCGAATGTCGATTGACGAATGGTGGAATCGCTTCGCTCAATCAATTTAAAATGGACAGAATACCTTAAATCCGAAATCCGCATTCCAAAATCCAAAATTTGCTTTTGGAAGTTTCTTTTTCGATCAGACTGGAAACCCGCGGCCAGCGGCTGGGCTGAAACCTGACACCTGACACCTGAAACCATATTTTATAGCTGAGGTCCAAATAGATGAGCAAAACCCGTAATGTGTATTTAAAAATGAAAACCCTGCCGGAAGCAAGGGAAATCGTGAGGGCAGAATTTTCTGTGGCGGAAGCCTTGGGTGCTGAACAGTTGCCGGTACCGCAAGCCGTGGGACGGGTACTGGCCGAACCGGTACATGCCCGAACATCGGCGCCCCATTTCAATGCGGCGGCTATGGACGGCCTGGCGGTCCAGGCGCAAAACACCTTTGGGGCGAGTGAGTCAGCCACCAAAGAACTGAAGATCGGACAGGATGCGTTCCAGGTCAATACCGGGCATGTGATGCCGCCGGAGACCGACGCGGTGATCATGATCGAGCACGTGCATGCCGTTGACGAGAATCACGTCGAAATAGACAAACCGGTGTTTCCCTGGCAAAATGTTCGCAAGGTGGGTGAAGATATCGTGGCCACCGAACTGCTGTTTCCGCAAAATCATGTAATTACACCCTATTGTGTGGGCGCCCTGCTGACGGGCGGCATATTTAAAGCGCCGGTTAAAAAAAAGCCCAAAGTTCTGATTATCCCGACCGGATCGGAACTTTTCGACTGGCGCAACCAGTCGCTCGATTCATTCAAGCCCGGCCAGGTGCTCGAGACCAACTCCTTTATGCTGGGCAGCCTGGTTGAAAAGTTCGGCGGTACCTATACCCGCCACGATATGCTGGTGGACGATCCGGCGGTAATCAAACAGGTGGTGAGCGAGGCCGTCAGCCAGGATTATCAAATGATTCTCGTTCTCGGGGGATCTTCGGCCGGCTCTGAAGACTACGCCAAAAGCGTAATCCTTGAGCTCGGTACGGTTCTGGTCCATGGTGTTACGATCATGCCCGGCAAGCCCGTCGTCATCGGCTCCGTAGACGGCAAACCCGTTTTCGGCATGCCCGGATATCCGGTTTCGGCCATCATTGCATTTGAGCAATTCGTGCGCCCCCTCCTCCAACGGATGCTGGGACAACCCGACGCACCGGCGCAATCGATTGAGGTGGAGCCCACCCGGAAAATTGCCTCCAAATTGGGTGTTGAAGAATTTTTGCGGGTCAAACTCGGCCAGGTCGGCAACCGGGTTGTGGCGACCCCCCTGCCCCGGGGCGCCGGCTGCATCACCTCGATCACCGAGGCTGACGGCATTATCCGCATACCGAACCATATCGAAGGAATTAAAGATAACGAAACCGCCGCCGCCGAGTTGCTGCGCCCGGTTCCTTCCATCAGGGACACCATTGTGGTTGTCGGCAGTCACGACAACACCCTGGACGTGTTGGCCGACATGATTAAAGTCAAGCACAGTCACCTGACAATATCTTCCAGCCATGTCGGCAGTATGGGAGGATTGATGGCCGTCAAAAGAGGCGCCTGCCATCTGGCGGGATCGCATTTGCTCGATACCGAAGACGGCTCTTACAATGTATCCTATGTGACAAAGTATTTACCGGGAAATGATGTCAAACTGGTAAACCTGGTCTACCGCGATCAGGGTCTGATCGTCGGCCGGGGAAATCCCAAGGGCATAACCGGCATCGAGGACCTGGCCCGCAACGATATCTCATTCATCAACCGCCAGCCGGGTTCCGGCACCCGCATCCTTTTAGACTATCGGCTCAACCGGGTCGGCATCAGTCCGGCTGACATTCTCGGCTATCAGCATGAAGAATTCACCCACATGGCGGTGGCGGTGGCCGTACTCAGCGGCACGGTGGATGCCGGGTTGGGAATCTACGCCGCAGCCAAGGCCCTGGATCTTGATTTTATCCCGGTGGTCACCGAGCAATACGATTTGATCATCCCGCAGACATATTTTGAATCCGAAAATATCCAGCTGATGCTCGAGACCATCAACACCAGCGCATTCAAGCGTCGCGTCAAAGCATTGGGCGGATACAGCACCGAAAAAACAGGAGAGATCATCCTATAACCTCGAATGCTCCATTATGAGGCAATTCACATAATTCACTGGGTACAAAAAGTCTAATATGCTTTTGACGGAATAGTGGAATGATGGAAGGTTGGAAAATTGGGCATTAGAAACGGATGATGGTCTGATTATATTTTACGATCTGTGTAATCCAAAATTCAAATCAGATCGAAGTCCGGCAAACCCATTATTCCACAATTCCAGTTTTCCATTATTCCATTTGGCCTTTTGGAAGCACAGTCAATCTTCTCTGACTTGACGCAAAGCCCAGGCGCTCGATATCAGGATCACATGACCCCCGACAAACTGGACAAGAAAATATTCGGTACCCTGTTTTTTTCCATATTTGCGGCGGTGACCGGGGTCGGCATTGTGGTTCCGCTGCTACCGATTTATGCGCGTGATCTTGGCGCATCCGGTTTGTATGTCGGGTTGATATTCGGCGCATTCTCAATTTCGCGAACTTTTTTCCTGCCCTATTTCGGGCGACTTTCGGACTTAAAAGGACGCAAGCCGATTATCGTACCCGGATTTTTGGCCTATGCCCTCATATCGATTGCCTTTATTTATTCGGAGGCCGTCAACACCCTGATTGTCATCCGCTTTTTTCATGGAATCGCCTCGGCCATGTTGATGCCGGTCATTCAGGCCTATATCGGCGATATCACGCCGAGCGGCCGGGAAGGCACCACCATGGGCCTGTTCAACATGTCCTTGTTCCTGGGCCTGAGCATCGGGCCCTTGATCGGCGGTGTCATCAAAGATTCATTCAGTCTGCAGGCATCCTTTATCAGCATGGGCTCGCTGGCACTGATCGGGTTTTGCTTGAGCCTTTGGCTGCTGCCGCCGACCAGCTCTGAAATCGGGATCAAAAACCGGGATGATTCCTTTACATGGAAAACATTGCTGTATGACCGGCATTTGGTCGGTCTTTTTTTATTCAGATTTGCCTATGTGGTTTGCGTCGGCATCATGTGGGGCTTTATCCCGTTATATGCGGATGCGAAATTTGCAGCTTCCAGTTCGCTGATCGGGGTATTGATCATGTTGGGCATATTTGTCAGCGGTCTGCTCCATATCCCCATGGGGTATCTCGCCGACCGGATCAGTAAAAAATTGATGGTGGTGACCGGCGGGCTGATTGTGTGCTATGCCATTTTTTCATTTGAATGGGCCGACCGAATTCAGGATCTGGTCACTTCCTCAATTTTTTTCGGCCTCGGCGGAGGAATCGCGATGCCGGCCCTGATGGCAATGGCCGTGCTAAGAGGAAGTAAAACCAATGCCATGGGGAGTGTCATGGCGCTGTTGACAGTCGCCCATAGTCTGGGAATGCTGAGCGGCGCTTTGCTCGGGGGATTGATGATGGATTTCTTTAAATTAGGCTGGGCATTTCCTTTGGGAGCGGTTATAATGGCAATATGCACCGGGTTGTTTATCGTCGGTGCAACCGCACAGAAGGCAGAAAATACAATGGCCCAATAGGATTTGACAACAACCATTCTTGCATTACATTAGTGTCAAACTTTGGGCTCCAATCAGAGGTCCGAGGCAGAACCATCAACCGTCAGGCAAGGTTATCTTCTAAATAGACGGCATACTCACTAAAAACAGCAGCAAAATTCAAGACGTCACACTGACACGGTAGTATAAATGGGTACCAAACGGGATTATTATGAAATTCTAGGCGTAAGCCGCAACGCAACAGACTCTGATTTAAAAGCATCCTACCGCAAACTCGCCTTAAAATACCATCCGGACCGAAATCCTGGCGATAAAGAAGCCGAAGATAATTTTAAAGAAGTAGCTGAAGCCTATGAAGTTCTGCACGACGCCGAGAAACGGGCCATCTATGACCAATACGGTCATGCCGGACTCGAAGGGACCGGCTTTTCCGGTTTTGGCGGATTTGAAGATATTTTTTCGAGCTTTGGCGATATTTTCGACGATTTCTTCGGCTTTGGTTCCCGCAGACGTTCGAGGTCCAGAACCCAGCGCGGCGCTGATCTGCGCTATGATTTGACCCTTAGCTTTATGGATGCTGCTTTCGGCACGGAAACTGAAATCAAGGTGGAAAAAAGGGAGGTATGTCCGGAATGCGGCGGCAGCCGCTGTGAACCGGGCTCCAGTCCGGAGACCTGCCGCCAGTGCGGTGGAATCGGTCAAATCTCAAGAAACCAGGGATTTTTCACCGTCCGCACGACCTGCCCGGTCTGCCGGGGTGAAGGTCAGGCGATCACCCACCCATGCAACCAGTGCCGGGGAGCCGGTCAGGTGATGGTCGCCAAAAAAGTTTCCGTAAAAATTCCGGCTGGTGTTGACAACGGATCAAGGCTGCGGCTGACCAGTGAAGGAGAACCCGGCCAACATGGCGGACCGCCCGGGGATCTGTACGTCTTTATTTACGTCGAAGCCCATGAGTTTTTCCAGCGCCGCGAATCCGATATTATCTGCCAGATTCCGATATCTTTTGTTCAAGCGGCTTTGGGCGACAAAATATCCGTCCCGACCTTAAACGGCGATAAAAGGCTGAAAATTCCCAAAGGGACCCAGCCCGGCGACGTGCTGACGTTCACCGGTGAGGGTATTCCATCCTTGCGAAACGGCAGACGCGGCGACCAACTCATTCAGGTCGATATCAAAACACCGACCCATCTGAATAAAAAACAAGAAGCACTGCTGAAAGAATTCGCCCAGCTCGAGTCCAACAAATTATCCAAGAAGTTGAAAAACATCCTCAAGGGCGGGGCTGCTGAAGCGATCAATTAGGCGTCTAACATTACACTATCGGCAATAGGGTGTCAGTGTTTACTGTGTTTTCCTAGGTTGATGTATATTGAACTAAAATTCAAAATGACTGAAATGAGCTAAAAATGTGGAATCATGACGTTTTAAATAGACAGAATACTTTAACTTTAGGCATTTTAGATACTTTTGGCAATTTAGCGTCTATTTATTGAAATCACATTATGTTTGCACAGGATTTAGGCTATAGCCGGATTGAATGTTTTAAGGATGCAATGAGTTTAAATTTAAACGACAGAGCGAAGCGATACAGCAAATCTTCAATCTTCAATCTTCAATCTTCAATTCCGGCTTGCCCGGGTCGGGCATTTACATCCTATGTATGAACTGAAAGTAGTCACCAAATTTGCGGCCGCCCATCAACTCACCATGGTGGGGGAAAAATGCGAAAATATGCACGGCCATAACTGGAAAGTCGAAGTCTACGTCAGGGGCGAAAAAACGGATGATGCGGGCGTGTTAATGGATTTCGGGATCGTCAAAAAGCACGTCCGAGCAATCATGGCCATGCTCGACCACAAATACCTCAATGAATTGGAATACTTCCAACACAGCCAGCCGTCATCGGAAAACATCGCCTATTTCGTAGCCACCGAACTGCAAAAAAGAATTGACAATCCGTCGGCCAGCGTCAGCAAGGTCACGGCCTGGGAATCGGATGACGCCAGTGCAACATATATCATTGATCAAACCCAATAACACATCCCCTTTAGCAATTCGGAGCCTAAACCTGGCGTCTTAAAACACAAATTTCAAGCACCAAATTTCAAATAAATCACAAATTTTAACTTCCAATGACCAAAACGGTTGACCTGTGGGGAATCAGTAGGTCGCAAACACGAGGGTCCTTTACCCATTTATAAACTGCTCTGCCTGAATGTTGCTGTTGAAGCTGATTGATTGGTATTTTGAATTTTGGTCATTGTGATTTGTTTGGAATTTGCTATTTGGGATTTGCCATTTATTGACCCAATAGAAAAGCGCTCTAAGCTCCGAATTTAGAAACTCGTCAATCGGTATCCGCTTCTAATTTTAGTTCTTTCCACCTTTCGATCAACTCGTCGCGGCCGATGACAGCGCTGACGTCATCCACGTATTTCCCGATATTTTCAAGTCCGCCCTCCTGCCGATCTACCAGGATTACCGACTTAACGACTTCCAGCCCTTCCGAGCGCGCCCGCTCGATCGCCTTGATGGTGGATCCACCGGTCGTGGCAACATCATCGATGATCGCCACCCGCTGGGCCGGCTGGACATCGCCTTCGATCCAGCGCACAATTCCGTGATCTTTTTTGGTTTTGCGAATTGACAACGCGTTAATCGGCTTTCCATTTAATTCGGACGCGAAAGCGGTGGCGACCGCCAAAGGATCGGCCCCGAAAGTCAGGCCGCCCACCCCGGATACGTTGCTGTCCCTGATTTCATTAAATATCAAGTGTCCCGCCAGATACATGCCCCTCGCACTGAGGGTGGTCGGCTTGCAGTTGACATAAAACTTGCTGAGTTTGCCGGAAACCAGCTTGAAGCTGGGCTCCCGGGTGTATTTGAATGATTTAAGACAGAGAATGTCGATCAATTCCTGTTTCATAATCGGTGTCGTTTTCCTTTGCATTTTAAAGAATTAATAAACCCGGCATCGTGTCTCCATATTGTATCTATTGATTTAAAATAGTTTTTTCGATATAAGAAAGCCTCCACTTAATGGAAGAAGCCTTTATAATGGGATTCAGTGGAGGCTTTGAGCAAGGAAAACCGGCAACGGCACTCCCCGAACTCATAAATTCCATATCAATAATAATAAAGAGGGTCAATCCATAAAAGTATTGATTATTTTCATTTGACAATTGATGGTTTACCATTGACAATTTTGAAGATTCCCTCTGATTTGAAAAACGACCAAATACATTCAGCAGCCTATTGACAGCAGTCAACGGTCAAACCTTTCCATATATGGGGTGATGGGGGTGGAATTCAATATGTTACGAATTAAATTGTGGTGCCTGTTTTTTACGATCAGCTTTGGACTGATATTGTCATCTCCGCTTCTAAGCTTTGCCCAGCAAGCCGGCGACACGCTCAATCTGGCCCAAACCATCGAAGCCGCCATCAAAGCCAATCTGCGTTTGCAGCAATCCCAGGATGAGGTTGAAGCGGCCCAGGCGACCAAAAGAGCGCGTACGACTGATTTTTTGCCGACCTTGAATGCAACCTACGGCTACATCCGCCGCGACGAGCCGACCGTCCAGGCTTTAGGCGTGCAGGGGATCGGGGTCACGGACGTTCTCACCAACCCTCAGGATGAATACAATTTTGTAACCTCTTTCAATCAGCCGATCTTTACCGGGTTTGCCCTGTTGAACCAGTATAAAATTGCCAGCCTGGGGCTGGATGTCGCTGAATATCTGGAGCAAATTACGCGCCAGGATGTTATTCTCGATGCCAAGAACGCTTATTATTCGGTATTAAAGGCTCAAAAACTGGTGGATGTGGCCCGGGATACCGTCCGGCAAATTGCCGCTCAAAAAGATGTTGCGGAAAACATGTACCAGGTCGGCATGAGCCCTTTAAATGACTTGCTGCAAAGCCAGGTGCAATTGGCCAATGCCAAGCAGCGGCTGATCACCGCTCAAAACACGATGGAAATCGCCAAATCCCAGTTCAACACCCTGCTGCGCAGGCCGGTGAATGCCCCGGTCGCTATCAGGGACATTCTGGACTACGCCCCCTTTGAATACGACATCGACTATTGTCTGGACCAGGCTCAAGCCAATCGTTTGGAAATAGACGTGGCCGATCTCGAGGTCCAAATTGCGGAAAAGGACTATAAGCTGTCCCAGCGGGATTATTTCCCGTCCGTCAATCTCACCGGCAACCTGACCCACCGCGGAACCGACTGGGATGTCGATGGGGGCAAGGGCATCGGGGATAAACGATTCTGGGATATCCGGGCTACAGCGACCTGGAATTTCTGGGAATGGGGCCGGACCACTTATGGCGCCAGGGAAAAGCTGAGCCGTCTTTCCCAGGCCAAATCCCGCAAAAAAGAAATCCTGCTCAATATCGACCTGGGCGTCAATGAAGCGTATCTGCGGACGATTGAATCCGAAAGGAACATCCTTACCATCGAGAAGGCGATCGAGCAGGCCAGAGAAAACTTGCGGATCACCGAGGAGCGCTTCAAAGAGCAGGTCTCCACCCAAACCGACGTGCTGGTGGCCCAAACCTTGGAAACCGATACGATGACCAACTACTATAATGCGCTATATGATTATAAAATAGCCAAAGCCGTCCTATATCGGGCGATCGGGCAGGAAAAGCTGGAATGATCGATGGCGCGGAGAAGAGCTCTATCATTCGGATGTTCCACGTTCATCGGAACTATGGCCCTAAAAAAGCCCTGATCGATATAACCCTCGACATTGCCAAGAATGAATTCGTTTTTATCAGCGGTCCCAGTGGGGCCGGCAAAACCACCCTGTTGAAACTGTTATACCTGGGTGAACCGGTATCGGAGGGACAAATACTGATTGATGGAATCAATCTGGCCCGCATACCCCGCAAACGCATCCCGCTTCTAAGACGAAAATTCGGTGTTATCTTTCAGGACTATAAACTGATCCCGACGAAAAACGTCTATGACAATGTTGCCCTGGTCCTGGAGGCGGCCGGCGCCAAAAACCGCATCATCCAAAAAAAAGTGCGGCGTGTCTTGAGACTGGTCGGCATGGAGGACCGGCTCAAGGCCTATCCGCCCAGTCTGTCCGGCGGCGAACAGCAACGGATAGCCGTTGCCCGCGCAATTATCGGCGACCCTCAGATTATATTGGCCGACGAGCCCACCGGCAGCCTGGACGAAGAATCTGCCGGGATAATCCTCGATCTACTCAGGGGGGTCCACATCCGGGGCGCGACGGTTATCATCGCCACCCACGACAAGGCTTTGATGCGCCGAACAGGAGGCCAGGTTCTGCACCTTCAACAAGGCCGGCTTGAAACCTCGGTGTTCTTAGATAAGCACTATGATAACGCTATTTTTTAAACGGGCGCTTGATGATATTTTTTCCAATAGCTTTTTGAACATCGTCACGGTGATTACCATCTCACTGTCGATTTTAATCACAAGCGCCTTTATTCTTTTTTATATCAACACCAGCGAAATCATCAATTCCTGGCAAAAGGGCCTGCGCATTATGGCCTATCTCAAACCGGGGATTTCCAACAGTGACTTGCCCTATCTGAAGCAGGCCATCCAATCGCTGGACGGCGTTCAAAATTTTCGTTTTATTTCTAAAGATGAAGCTTTGCGCCAGCTAAAAACCCAGATGCAGCACCAGGCGTCCCTGCTGGAAAACCTCTCGGAAAACCCGTTGCCCGACAGTATTGAAATCCGCATGACTGCCACTTTCGGCAGCTGGCAGAGAATTTCTTCGCTGGCCGCTCAGATTGAAATGCTGGCCCAGGTGCAGGAGGTTGAGTATGGCCAGCGCTGGATCGGACGATTTATCAACCTGTTCGACTTATTCAGGCTGGCCGGTTATGCCATGGGGGCACTTTTTTTTATGGCTGCCATTTTTATCGTAGCCAACACGATCCGGCTGGTAATTTATTCGAGACGCGAAGAAGTCGAGATTATGCGCCTGGTCGGAGCTACGGACAATTTCATAAAGATCCCTTTTTATTTTGAAGGGCTCATTCAAGGTGCGCTGGGTGCAATTATCGGACTGGGGACGCTGTATCTCGCTTATTTCTTCATCGCCTCCAATGTCGAACAGGACCTGCTGCCGGGGCTTTTACGAATTAAATTTCTACCCCTTGATTTATTAGTCGAAATTCTGCTGGGAAGTATGCTGGTTGGTTGGCTGGGTTGTTATATCTCGCTGAAGCAATTTCTTAAAGGATAGGCTTTCGCTGAGACTGCGCTCGGGAAGTGAGACCTCAGCGGGGCGGTGATAGCGCATTTGGTTTCAGGTGTCAGTGTTCAGGTGTCAGGATCTAACAGCGCACCTACCTGAAACCTGAAACCTCCTATGAAACTACATTGGAATGTCGAATGTCGAATGTCGAATGACGAATGATGGATTCGCTTCGCTCTGACTATTTTAGTTAGAATTAAATCGATAGAATACCTTACTTCGAAATTCATGATTCCTTGT
>Ga0209150_1000392_pt1 | contig 14482 bp, 13 predicted proteins | sample WorMetTyACAVOLI3_FD_187424 | JGI IMG/M metagenome (GOLD analysis project Ga0209150, IMG submission 187424) | Marine gutless worms symbiont microbial communities from Max Planck institute for Marine Microbiology, Germany - Olavius algarvensis... ... | reverse complement strand
ATTAACTGCCCCCAGCTGTCGAAACCCTTGTTATGTTTATCGCTCCGATGCTGTTCAACGCAGCGTTTGAAAGTATTTTTAGGAAGGACTTTCAAAAGTTCGCCAAATCGGGTATTTGTATACATGCTGCAGTGTCCTGAAATTAAGTTGTCGCTTATGGTTTTATTCGTAAAACCCGGGCACTGCAACACTTTCAAATACACCAACTTAATTTATTCCGGACAGCAGTGCGCGCAAGCGGGAATCTTATCGTGTAGCCATGATTTCAAGATCCCCGCTTGCGCGGGGATGACTATTAATAGTGCGGGGACGACTATTAATGCGGGGACGACTATTAATGCGGGGACGGCTATTAGTGCGGGGACGACTATTAGTGCGGCGATGGTGTGATGGATTGAAAGCATGCTGGACAGCGGTAAATTTAACGCTAGTTGAAACGCACGTAGGCGAAATCGACCGGCTGCTTATTGATTCCAATGACCGGTGGCGCGATCCAGTTGGCGAAACTGCCGACGTCGGATACTCGACCCATCAGGCTGGCGATAAACTCGCGATCGCTTTGCGACGGCAGCCAGTTGTCCCGCTGCTGCTTCCATTCCTCGTCGCTGAGGACTTTGCCTTCAGGGCTGACGTTCACTTCGCTGAGCGCGCCGATCTTGCGGTGGAAGGCCTTGTGGGGAACGCTTAATTGAAACGGAATTCCGGCCTTTTCGATCACCTTGTTCCAGCGTTTGACCCCGGATATCGAATCCTTGATGTAATCGTCGCGCAAGACTTCGTTGAGCGCATTCAGCAGCGGCACCTGTATCTCCAGCAGCTGGCCGTTGCGCACTTCGAGTACGGGGTAGCTATCGTTTTTCAGAATGTGGTCGTCGTCGCGCTTGCCTTCCTCGAAGCGACCCTTGAGCCCGGTGGTGTAAAAAGTTGCCGCATTACTGGACTGGTCGGCGCCGAACAGGTCGATGGTGACGCTGAAATGGGAATTGATGTAACGCTGGATCGTCGGCAAATCGATGACACCCGCCGCGCGCATGCTCGCCGGGTCGTCGGTTTTGAGCTCGTTCATCACCTCGCAGGTGCGCTGGATGATGCGTGACACGCCCGATTCGCCGACGAACATGTGATGCGCTTCCTCGGTCAGCATGAAGCGCGTGGTGCGCGCCAGCGGATCGAAACTGGACTCGGCCAGCGCGCACAACTGGTATTTGCCGTCGCGGTCGGTGAAATAGGTAAACATGAAAAATGACAGCCAGTCGGGCGTCTTTTCATTAAAGGCCTGCAGGATGCGCGGGTTGTCTTCCTGGCCGCTGCGCCGCTCCAGCAGCGCCTCGCCTTCCTCGCGGCCGTCGCGGCCGAAGTACTTATGTAGTAAATAAACCATGGCCCACAGATGACGCCCTTCCTCGACGTTGACCTGGAACAGGTTGCGCAGATCGTACAGGCTCGGTGCGGTCAAGCCGAGATGGCGTTGCTGCTCGACCGAAGCAGGTTCGGTATCGCCCTGGGTGACTATTATCCGGCGCAGGTTGGCGCGGTATTCGCCCGGCACCGATTGCCAAACGTCTTCACCCTTGTGATCGCCGAAGTGAATTTTGCGCTCCGGCTGCGCCGGATTCAGAAATATCCCCCAGCGGTACTCCGGCATCTTGACATAGCCGAACTGTGCCCAGCCCTGTGGATCCACGCTGGTCGCGGTGCGCAGATAAACGTCGAAATCCTGTGATTCCTCGGGCCCCATGTCCTGCCACCATTCGAGATAGTTGGGTTGCCAGTGCTCGAGCGCGCGCTTCAGCGCGCGGTCCTCGCTCAGGTTAACGTTGTTGGGAATACGTTCGTTGTAGTCGATTGATGACATAGTGTTCTCCAGGGGTTCAGCCCGGGCAGTGCGCCGGAATCGGGCTTGAGCCGGTTATATGAGTTCTCGAGTTGATCTTTGAATCCAATTTTCTCTTTCCGTTAATCGATAAGCCGTTGCCAGGCCCGAGGCCGGTTAGACGCGGTTCCAGTCGAATTTCGATTTCTCGCCGCTGCCGTAAACCTTGAGCGCGCCGCTTTCGCCGACCGCATTGGGGCGCTGGAAAATCCAGTTCTGCCAGGCGCTGAGGCGGCCGAAAATTCGGGTCAGCATATTTTCGCGGCCGTTGAAGCGCAGGTTTGCTTCCATACCGGTGAGGGCGTCGGGTGACATCGACACGCGTTCTTCGATCGCGATGCGGACTTCGTCGTCCCAGTCGAGGTCGTCGGGATTGCTGGTTACCAGTCCCAACTCGAAGGCCGTGTCGGCGTCGAGCGGCCGCAGCGCTTGTTCCCGGACCGCGTCGAGCGCCGCTTGTTCGTTGTAGAAACGCCGCGCCAGCCGGCTTTGGCCGGTGACCATCGGATACAGCCCGAAATTGGCATCGCCGACGGTAATCAGGGGTGCGGTCTCCGGTTTGTCGGGCAGCGCCAGCTGATAGCTGCGGTCACAGGCCAACGCCAGTTCCAGAAAACTTCCGGCAAAGCAGGAACCGGCTTCGATTAGTGCAAACAGGCTACGCGAGGAGACATCCAGGCGGCTAAGACTGCGTCTTAAGTAACCGACGGTTTCACGCACCAGCCAGTGCTCCCGATGCGCGATTAGCGTGGCATCCATTGCCAACACCGCGCTGGCATCGCCCGTGGTCTTGATCAGCCAGGTGCCGAGGTCGAGTTCGTTGGTGCGCATCGACAGGATGGCGTCGTCCAGTTCCCGCGCCAGCGCCAGGGGATACCAATCGGCACCCGCCGCCTCGATTGCGGCGATATCGTCGGGCTGCTCTCCCTGCGGCGCTATGACGGTAAAGGTTGCCGTGCGCGCGGCACGATCCATGGCTATCAGAATGTGGTTGTAGCTAAGACTATTGTCCTCGAGATCGCGCTTAAGCGGTTTTAACAACACCCCTTTTCCATCAGCCGGGCGGTCGCTCTCGGCGGCCAGCGCCAGCGCGCGTTGCTGCACCGTTTGCGCAAATACCGCGGGTTTGGCGATGGCATCGACCAGACGCCAGTCTTTGGCGCGCTGTCCGCGCACGCCCTCGGTGGTGGTGCAGAATATATCCGCCAGGTCGTGGCGGACGTGGCGCTTGTCGGTGACCCGCGTCAGGCCGCCGGTGCCCGGCAAGACCCCGAGCAGCGGTATTTCGGGCAGGCTGACCGCACTCGAGCGATCGTCGACCAGGATGATTTCGTCGCAAGCCAGCGCCAGTTCGTAACCGCCGCCGGCGCAGGCGCCGTTGACCGCGGCGATGAACTTCAGGCCGCTGTGCCGGGAAGAGTCTTCCAGCCCGTTACGGGTCTCGTTGGTAAATTTGCAGAAATTGACCTTCCAGGCGTGGCTGCTGACGCCGAGCATGAAAATATTGGCGCCCGAGCAGAATATCTTATCCTTGAGGCTGGTAATGACGACGCTGCGTACCTCCGGATGTTCGAAGCGGATTCGATTAACGGCGTCGTTGAGTTCGATGTCGACCCCCAGATCGTAACTGTTCAACTTGAGTTTATAGCCGGGGCGCAGTCCCGCGTTTTCATCAAAATCGGCCGCCAGGGTCGCAACCGGGCCGTCGAACTGCAACTGCCAGTGCTTGTATTGGGTAGGATCGGTCTGATAATCGACGGGATCAGTCACGGCTGGCCCTCCGGGGCGGTGCAGAGTGATTAATGGAAATATAGTGCATTTTAATCACAATAGTCAAGCATTATAGTGCACTTTTAATCGAAACATCGGACTGTAATGCATTCCGCACCAGCTTGCTCAACTCGGTAAAGGTCGCCGCCAGCGGCTGGCGGCTGGTATCCAGTTGCAGTTGGGCCTTGGAATAAAAATCCTCGCGCGATGCCAAAATGTTTTTCAAATCCTGCATCGCCTCGCGCGCGCCCGCCATCGGTCGAAAATCCCCCTGTTCGATGACTCGCTGCATATGGTCTTCGGGATTGGCTCGCAGCCAGACGGTGGTGCAATACGACAACAACAGGTCGAAGTTAGTTGGATCGGACACCAATCCGCCCGGGGTGCCGATCACGGCCTCGGGATAGATTTGCACCGCTTCCTCCAGCGCGCGCCGTTCGTAGCGACGGTATGCCTGGTTGCCGTAAAGGTCCTGGATCTCGGCGATGGTGCAGCCGGCGAACTTTTCGATTTCACGGCTCAGTTCGATAAACGGGAATCCCAGTTCTTCCGCCAGCATTGCGCCCAGAGTCGATTTACCAGCACCGCGCAGGCCTATCAGGGCGACGCGGGAACTGACGGCATTGCCCGCGCGGGCGGTGCCCAGCGTTTCACCGATGGCGAGGCGTACCCTGTGCAGGGTTTGTTCATCGCGGTTTTCCAGCAACGCGCGAATCATCAGCCATTCGGGTGAAGCGGTGGTGAAGTCGCCGATCAATTCGGCCAGCGGGCATTGCAGGGCCGCGGCAACCTGCGACAGCACCAGCACCGAGGCGTTGCCTTCGCCGTATTCCAGGTTGGCGAGGTGGCGTTCCGATACCCCGGTAGCCTGCGACAGGGCCTTGCGGGTGATGCCACCGCAGTCGCGCAACGCGCGTAGGCGTTGCCCGAGCGCCACCAGGAACAGGCGTTCTTCGTTGTCGCGCGACGCGCCCGAATTGGCTTTTACTTTTTTTGTTTTTGCCATGATTACATCCGACTCAGTATCAACATGCAATATAGTGCTTGACTTGGGTTTAAGCAGGGATTATTGTTCCTACATGCACAATAATTCATACGGGCCTGATTATCAAGTCGAGTATCAAGGCAGCAGGGGGAGCACTTCATGTCCATATCCGAATTCCGCGAACAGATCCGCGAGCTAACCGGGCAACTCGCCGGACGCGAACTAAATCAGGAACTGCAAACCTGGCTGAATGCCGAGCATGGTCCGGGCAGCGACAGCTATGTTCAACTCGAACAGGCTTGCCGCCAGGGGGTGGCGGAAGGCTGGTTGTGTCAGCACGAGGCCGGCGGTATTCGTTACGGTCGGGTTTTCAAGCCCGATGACGAGCTGCAGGGCTTTTCGGTCGACGTGGTCGACATGAACAATTGCGCCGGCCCGCACCATTCGCATCCCAACGGCGAAATCGACCTGGTTCTGCCGCTCGAAGGCGATGCGCTTTTCGACGATCATCCGGCCGGTTGGGTGGTATATCCGGCGGGCAGCGCGCATATCCCCACAATCACCAACGGCCGCGCGCTAGTCCTGTATTTGTTACCCGGTGGCAGTATAGAATTTACTCGATAAGTTCGGGTAGCAAATCCGGCACGGCCCTGGAGGAATCAATGAATACCGACAATGTACCGCAACCGGGCGAAGTCTTTAACTACGCGCAACATCTGCTGGAGCTGAATCAGGGGCGCGCCGACAAAATTGCCTATATCGACGACCAGGGCGAGCTCAGTTTCGGCGAACTCGACGCGCGCGCGTGCGCTGGCGGCGGCGTTGCTGGCCGCGGGCATCCACCGCGAAGAGCGGGTGTTGCTGTTGATGCACGACTGCAACGATTGGCCAGTGTCGTTTCTCGGCGCTATCTATGCCGGCATCGTGCCGGTGGCGGTCAATACCCTGCTGACCGCGGATGACTACCTCTATATGCTGCAACACAGCCGCGCGCGCGCCGCGTTGGTGTCGGCGGCGTTATTGCCGGTGTTGCGGGAAGCCATGGATACGGGTGCGCACGAAGTGTCGAAAGTCATCGTTTCCCGTCCCGGCGAGGAGCTGGTCGCCGACGCGGAACCGCTGGAAACCTGGCTGCAGCAGCATGAACCGTTGCGGCATCCGGCCACGACCAGCCGCGACGAACCCGCGTTTTGGCTGTATTCCTCGGGTTCCACCGGCAAACCCAAGGGCACGGTGCACAGTCACGCAAATCCCTACTGGACCACCGAGCTCTACGGCAAGATGGTCATGGGGATTACCGAGCAGGACCTGTGTTTTTCCGCCGCCAAGCTGTTTTTTGCCTATGGCCTGGGCAACGCCTTGACCTTCCCGCTGACCGTCGGTGCGACCAGCCTGTTATTCGGCGGACGCCCGACGCCCGATGCAATCTTCGAGCGCCTGGTCGAACATCGGCCAACCATATTTTTCGGTGCGCCCACCGGATATGCCGGCATGCTGGCGGCGAACGATTTGCCGGGTCCCGACCGGCTGGCGCTGCGCCTCGCGGTATCGGCCGGGGAGGCCCTGCCTGCGGATCTGGCGCAACGCTTTACCGATCACTTCGGCATCGACGTCATCGACGGCATCGGTTCCACCGAAATGCTGCATATTTATATTTCCAACCAGCCGGGCAAGGTCGAGTACGGATCGTCGGGCTGGCCGGTACCCGGCTACCAGATCGAGCTGCGCGGCGATGACGGGCAGCCGGTGGCGGACGGCGAGATCGGGGATTTATACGTCAAGGGCCCGAGCGCGGCGATCATGTACTGGAACCAGCGCGACAAAACCCGCGATACCTTCCAGGGTGAATGGACCAAGAGTGGCGACAAATATCTGCGCAACGAAAACGGCAGCTATACCTGTTCCGGCCGCAGCGACGACATGCTGCGGGTTAGCGGCATGTACGTCTCCCCGTTCGAGGTCGAATCCACACTGGTGGAACACCCGGCGGTGCTGGAAGCGGCAGTCATCGGCAAGGAGGACGAAGAAGGTTTGATCAAATCCAAAGCCTTCGTGGTGCTGGCCGAGGGGCAGCAGGCCGACGAGGGCGAGCTCAAGGCCTTCGTCAAGGACCGGCTTGCGCCGTTTAAGTACCCGCGGTTTATCGAATTCATCGATGAATTGCCCAAAACCGCAACCGGCAAGATTCAGCGCTTCCGCCTGCGCGAACGTGAAGCCGGCGCATGATCAGCCCTCCCGAGTTAATCGCGATCGACTGGGATGGTCGCAGGGTAGAGATCGAATACCAATGGGTTGGCGGCGATAATGCCGGCGACCCGGTGATGATATTCCTGCACGAGGGTCTGGGTTCACTCGCGATGTGGAAGGATTTTCCGGCGCAGCTGTGCCGGGCGTCGGGCTGCCGCGGGCTGGTGTACTCGCGTCCCGGATACGGGCAGTCGACTCCGCGCGCCGCGGACGAGCACTGGGCTCCCGATTTCATGCATCGGCAGGCGCGGGCGGTGTTGCCGGCTTTGATGACGGCGCTCGAAATCGACGCCAGCGATTCATTGTGGCTGTTCGGGCATAGCGACGGCGGCTCCATCGCGCTGTTATATGCCGCAGAGCATCCCGAACGGGTTGCCGGCCTGGTGGTTGTGGCGCCGCATATCATGGTCGAGGAGCTTTCCGTCAGCAGTATCGAACAAGCCCGCCGCGCTTACCGGGAAACCGATTTGAAACAGAAACTGGGGCGCTACCACGACGATCCCGACTCGGCATTCTGGGGCTGGAACGATATCTGGCTGCATCCGGATTTCCGGGCCTGGTCGATTGAAAACGAGATTGCCGCCATCGATTGCCCGCTGCTGGCGCTGCAGGGGCTGGATGACGAATACGGTACGCTCGAGCAGATTCACGGCATCGCCCGGCGGCTTAAGCAAACCGAAGTCGTCGAACTTATCGATTGCGGCCATTCGCCGCAGCGGGATCAACCGCAACAATTGATCGCAGTAACCGCCCGTTTCGTGCAGGCGGCCGCAGCCCAGGCAAACGCAGAAGAATCAGGTATTTATGCGCAATATTAAATATAATGCTGCATTAATTAGAAGAATGGATTTATAGTTGAAGCATCGATCCGCCACCGGGTCGAACTATAACAATGAAAACTCGGATAACTGGAATTCGATTTTCAAATAAAGGCGGCCCTAATGCCGGCTACGATTTGATGGTTTATGCCATCGATTACCGAAACAACTCCAGAGGAGAGCGATGATGTTAATAAAAATTTTTCGAACAGCCATAATTGCGAGCGCAATAGCCGTAACCGGCGCCGCCCAGGCTGACAGCGTCAAGATCGGGTTTGTGACGACGCTGACGACCCCGGCAGCCGTTATCGGCGAAGACATGAAAAACTCGGTCGAGCTGGCGATGGAACATATCGGCGGCAAGATGGGTAATCTCGATGTCGAGTTGATCATGGAAGACGACGGCTTCAAGCCCGATGTCGGCAAGCAGAAAACCGACAAGCTGGTCAAGCAGGACGATGTCGACTTTGTCGCCGGTTATATCTGGTCGCATGTGCTGCTGGCCTCGGCCAAATCCGTGCTCGACGCCGACAAGTTCCTGATCAGCGCCAATGCGGGGCCGTCGCAAATCGCGGGTAAGCGTTGCCACGCGAACTTCTTTTCGTCTTCCTGGCAAAACGACCAAACCCCGATGGCGATGGGCGAACACCTGAACCAGAAGGGCGTCAAATCGATTTACGTCATGGCGCCGAACTATGCCGCCGGCAAGGATATGGTGCGCGGCGTCGAATCCACCTTCAAGGGCAAGGTCAGCGGCAAGGACATGACCAAGTGGGGCGCCGATGCGCAGCTCGACTTTTCCGCCGAACTGGCCAAAGCCAAGTCATCGGGCGCGGAAGCGATATTCGTGTTTTATCCGGGCAAGGCCGGCGGTGCCTTTATCAAGCAGTATCAGCAGGCCGGCCTGCAGGGCAAGATGGATCTCTATTCGGTGTTCACCGTCGATTCAATCGCCTTGCCGAAACTGCAGAAAGCCGGGTTATCCGGCGTGCTCGGGTCGAAGAATACCCAGCAATGGTCGCCTGATATCCTGAATGCCGCCAACCAGCGCTTCGTCGGTGACTACCTGAAAAGGCACGGCAAGTATCCGTCATTCTACGGCGCGCAGTCTTACGATGCGATCATGCTGATCAAGAGCGCGGTCGAGAAGGTGGGCGGCAATCTAAAGAACAAGGATGCGGTGCGCGCGGCGCTCAAACAAGCCGATTTCGACTCGGTGCGCGGCAATTACAGCTACGGCAACAATCATATGCCGATTCAAAATTTTTACCTGCGCGAAGTCGTCGAGGACTCCGAGGGCCGCTGGACCACGAAGATCGTGTCTACGGTCTTGACCAACCACCAGGACCCCTACGCCAGTCAGTGCAATATGTAATCTGAGCGGAGGCGCCCGGATTCCGTGGAAAGCGGGCGCCTCGATTCTTCGATCTGTTTGTCTAGGCCGTAGCATGGACTGGAACCTGTTGATAACACAATTGCTGAACGGCTTGCAGCTCGGGCTGCTGTTGTTCCTGCTGGCATCCGGTTTGACGCTTATTTTCGGCATCATGGATTTCATCAACCTGTCGCACGGTTCGTTTTACATGATCGGCGCCTATTTCTGCGGCAGTGTGGTGGCGAAGAGCGGATCGTTTGTCGCCGGAATCCTGTTTGGTTTAATCGGCATGTTCGCCGTCGGCGCGCTGGTGGAATGGTTCATAGCGCGCAAGCTTTATCGCGCCGACCATCTCGACCATGTGCTCGTTACCTTCGGGTTGATCCTGATCTTCGATACGCTGGTGCACTTGATCTGGGGCGCCGCCGGCATGGCGATTCCATTGCCGCAGGTGCTCAACGGACAAATGACTCTGGGTGACCTGGTGTTTCCGATTTATCGCCTGTTGATCATTTTTGCCGGGCTGCTGGTAGCGGGCATCCTGTTTATCCTGGTGACCAAAACCCGGCTGGGCATGCTGATTCGAGCCGGCGCCTCGAATCGCACCATGGTCGAGGCCCTCGGCATCAATATCAACCGCCTGTTCTTGATCGTGTTCGCGCTCGGCGCGGCGATGGCTGGACTCGCCGGCATGCTGATCGCACCGATTACCGAGGCCAGTATCGGCATGGGCAACGACATCATAATCGTCGCCTTTGTGGTCGTTATCGTCGGCGGTATCGGCTCGGTCAAGGGCGCATTCTATGCCGCACTAATCCTCGGCTTGATCGATACCATGAGCCGCTCCTATCTCGACGCCCTGTTAAAACTCGCGATGCCGGTCACCTATGCCGAAACCGCGGCGCCGGCACTGTCGGCAATGCTGATTTACATCCTGATGGCCGGCGTGCTCGCGTTTCGCCCGCAGGGTTTATTCCCACCCGCCGGGCTGAAATAATGATCGGCTTTCCGCAATCGATTTCCGGCAGAGTTTATGCAGCGATACTGTTGATACTGGCGCCGGCGCCGTTTATTTTCGAATGGATCAACCAGCCTTTTTATCTCGACCTGTTAAGCCGCGCGTTAATCCTCGCGATTGCGGTCATTAGTCTGAATCTGATTCTCGGATTCGGCGGTATGATCAGTCTCGGTCACGCGGCCTATATCGGTATCGGAGCCTATAGCGTCGGTATTCCCGCCTACTATGATTATTACAATGGCTGGCTGCATCTGGCGCTGGCGCTCGCGGTGAGCGCAAGTTTTGCCCTGATTACCGGCGCTATCAGTCTGCGCACCAAGGGCGTTTATTTCATCATGATAACCATGGCGTTCAGCCAGATGGTTTATTTCACTTTCCTGAGCCTCGAAGAGTACGGCGCCGACGACGGGTTGGTAATTTATTCCCGTAGCGAATTCCCGCAGTGGATGACGATGGATGGCGGCACCAGCCTTTATTACTGGATCTTCGCGCTGCTGTTACTGAGCCTGTTTTTCACCTATCGGCTGGTGTATTCACGCTTCGGGCGTGTCATCGTCGGTGCCAAATTCAATGAACAACGGATGCAGGCACTGGGTTTCAACACTTATCGTTATCGCCTGGTGTGTTATGTCATTTCGGCGATGATTTGCAGCCTGGCTGGCGTGCTGTTGGGCAATTTCACTGGCTTCATCAGTCCTGATATGATCGGCTGGGCGCGTTCCGGGGAATTGATTTTCATGGTTATTATCGGCGGCGCCGGCACTTTTTTCGGCCCCCTGGTGGGGACTATCGCATTTGTTTTGCTGGAGGAGTTCCTGTCGCTGATAACGGTTTACTGGCATTTGATTTTCGGTCTCATGCTGGTAGCGCTGGTGCTGTACGGCAAGGGCGGTATCCACGGCTGGTTGAGTCGGCTGGATCGCAACTGAGCCAGCTATGACCGAGCCCTTGTTAAAGATTCATGATCTGAATAAACACTTTGGTGGGATTGTCGCCACGGATCATGTCAACCTGGAAGTCGAAAAGGGTCTGATTCACGCCATTATCGGACCTAACGGCGCCGGTAAAACCACGTTAATTGCGCAGCTCTCAGGGCAAATTAAACCGGATAGCGGCGATATCGAATTCGGCGGTCACAGTATTACCGGATACAGCGTGGCGCACCGCGCGCGCGCAGGATTGGCGCGATCCTTCCAGATTACCAGTGTGGTGATGCCGATGACGCTGCTGCAAAACGTCATGCTCGCGGTGCAGGGCGGTAGCGGGCATTCGTTCCACTTCTGGACACCGGTCAGCGAAGACGCCGAGATGCAAGCCGCCGCCATGGCGAGCCTGGCAGAGGTCGGCCTCGAAGATCGCGCCGAGCGGATTGCCGCCAATGTATCGCATGGCGAGCAACGCCAGTTGGAGGTAGCGATGGCGCTGGCGATGAAACCGCGCATGCTGCTGCTGGACGAACCCATGGCGGGCATGGGCAAGGAAGAGGGGGCGATGATGGTCGAAATCCTGAACCGCCTCAGAGGCGATATGACGATCCTGCTGGTCGAGCATGACATGGATGCGGTGTTCAGCCTGGCGGATAAATTGTCGGTGTTGGTCAACGGCCACATTATCGCCACCGATACCGTGGAAAATATTCGTAGTAACCATGAGGTGCAAAAAGCTTACCTGGGCGACGGTCATGCTTGAATTGAATCGGGTCGAAACTTTTTACGGCACGATTCAGGCGCTGTTCGGTATGAGCCTAGATTGCGAACAGGGACAGGTGACGACCCTGATCGGGCGCAACGGCATGGGTAAAACCACCACCGTGGGTTCGATAATCGGCACGCTGGCGAGCCGCAGCGGAGAAATTCGGTTCGACGGCGAAGTCGTCAACGGCAAGCCCGCCTACGAGGTGGCGCAGCTTGGCATCGGCCTGGTGCCGGAAGGTCGGCAGATATTTCCGAACTTGAGCGTACGCGAAAATCTGATCGCCACGGCTGCAAATTACGCCGGCAGCGGCGATCCCTGGACGCTCGATAAGGTGCTCGACTTTTTTCCGCGACTCGCCGAGCGCCTCGACAACCAGGGTAGTCAGCTTTCCGGCGGCGAACAACAGATGCTCGCGATTGGACGGGCCTTGATGCTGAACCCGCGCTTGCTGATTCTGGACGAGGCGACCGAGGGGCTGGCGCCACTGATTCGCCAGGAAATCTGGCGCCGGCTGGAGCAATTGAAACAATCCGGGTTGACGATTTTACTGATCGATAAAAATATCGACGAGTTGGCGCATATAGCCGATCGGCACTTCATCATTGAAAAAGGGCAGGTGGTATGGCAGGGCGATTCCGATTTGCTGATCGGAGACGCCGCTTTGAAAGCCCGTTATCTCGGCATTTGATCGCACGGCAAGGTTGCCCGCGCGCCAGGTCCGCCGCCATGACTATGCCGAACCCATGGCTAGGACCGTTCGATAAAGCACCGTATTTGCGGGTATGACGATGAACGTTACGCAGAGTAAAACGCTTGGTTAGGTTAAACCGAGTGGAGATTATCGGTGCGGGACCCGCCGGGTTGTGCGCCTCCATTTTGTTGAAAAACCTGTCGCCGCGCATCGACGTGCGCGTTACGGAACAGAATCCGGCGCACGCCACCTTCGGTTTCGGTGTCGTGTTTTCCGACCAGGCGCTCGATTTTCTGCAAGTCGGCGATCCAGAGACCCACGCGTTGATTGCGCCGCAGATGGAACGCTGGCGCGACATGAGGGTTTCGCTGCATGGCGAAACGATCACCCTGGACGGCATCGGCTTTTCCGCGATCGGTCGTGTGCGCCTGCTCGAGCTACTGCAGTCACGCGCACGCGAGCTCGGGGTCGAGATGCATTTTGGTCAACGGCTGGAGTCGTTGCAAGGTATCGAGCACGCAGCCGATCTGATTATCGGCGCCGACGGCTTGAATTCGCTGGTCCGCCGTAGTCACGAGGCATCGTTTTCGCCGACGCTCGAATCCTTCGGCAACCATTTTGCATGGTTCGGCACGCCGCGAGCATTCGATAAACTAACGCAAACTTTTATTCGCGGCCCGCATGGCGAGATCAACGCCCACCACTATCGATACGCGCCGAACTTGAGTACCTTCATCGTCGAATGCGATGCGGCGAGTTTCGAGGCCTATGATTTTGCCGCAATGGATGAACAACATAGCGCGGAAACGTGCCGCGTACTGTTCGCCGATACGCTGGAAGGTGCGCCGCTTTTGACCAACAAAAGCGAGTGGCGCCGGTTTCCCAGACTATGGTGCGACAGCTGGATTAGCGGCAAGCGGGCTTTGCTGGGGGACGCCGCGCACAGCGCGCATTTTTCGATCGGCTCCGGCACGCGTCTCGTGTTCGAAGATGCGATCGCACTGGTCAATGCGCTCGCCCGCGAAAACGAATTGCCCGCGGCGCTGGCGCTATACCAACAACAACGCATGCCCGTGGCGCGCAAGCTCTTCGCTGCCGCCAACGCCTCGGCGCAATGGTACCAGGGCTATCGCGAAAAAATGACGCTGCCGCTACCCGAATTCGCCTTCAGCTATCTGACCCGTTCCGGCCGGCTCGATCTTGAACGTATGCGCCAGCTGTCGCCCGGGTTCATGCGCGATTACGACGAATATCGACGGGGCACTTAAGAACAAGGCGAAGATTTCGCACAGCCATGCGTTTCATGTTTTCCCAAGGCTAGTGTATCGTTGGTAAAACTCGCTTATCGGGTCATTGACCCGATAAGCGATTCTCAGATGAGGGAACACTAGGTATGCGCAATCAATTCAATAACTTAGATATCCTCAAAGTTCTCTGGGCCAATTATCGAGTCAACCCGACAATAATAATTAAAGGTCGAAGACCTTTTAATTAGACTTTATACGCCATGCTCCGCACTGCGTATAAACGCTAAGATGTTATGCGGCACGGAAAAGTGTCAAAGTAAAACAGCACTGGATTTGATAGAGTAGACCGAATCACCGAGAATATGAGCCAACCGAAGTAGCCAGAAAATATCAATAAGAAACGGCAACCGAAACAGACGAAAAATGCAAAGAAGCATTGGAGAAGGCGTTGAAGGAAAAACAGTTCATCACAAAAACTCAGCCCCGAACTTATGGATTGATTTTACTTCGTCCATCAACACGCCAGGGTTCAACTGGGATGGTGAATCGCCCCGGGTTTGTCGGAGGCTCAATTTCTTGAGAGGATTGGGTAATGAAGACAAACAAAAGATATTCCCCGGAAGTCCGGGAACGGGCGGTTCGTATGGTTTTCGAGCATCAACATGAGCACGAGTCCCAGTGGTCAACCATTGAATCGATATCATCGAAAATAGGATGTACAGCAGAAACGCTACGCCGCTGGGTGAGACAGTCAGAGATTGAC
>Ga0209150_1000390_pt1 | contig 14488 bp, 10 predicted proteins | sample WorMetTyACAVOLI3_FD_187424 | JGI IMG/M metagenome (GOLD analysis project Ga0209150, IMG submission 187424) | Marine gutless worms symbiont microbial communities from Max Planck institute for Marine Microbiology, Germany - Olavius algarvensis... ... | reverse complement strand
GATTTACTCCCTGGTCTATTAACAAATAACGAATAACGATGAACTTAACTTATTTGGGCCGTTTGGCGCCGTATTTGGACCGGCCCTGTTTGCGGTCTTCAACTCCCAGCGTATCCAACGTTCCGCGAACGATGTGATACCGAACGCCCGGTAAGTCCTTGACCCGTCCTCCACGAACCAGAACCACTGAATGCTCCTGAAGATTGTGCCCGATGCCGGGGATATAGGCTGTCACTTCAACACCGGTTGTCAGTCGCACACGGGCGACTTTGCGCAATGCCGAGTTCGGTTTTTTGGGCGTTGAAGTATATACCCGGGTACAGACCCCTCTTTTCTGGGGTGCCCCTTTCAATGCCGGGGTATTGGTTTTCTTTTTGATCTTTTTCCGGCCTTTTCTGATTAGCTGATTTATGGTCGGCATTTTTTCCTCTATTTTTATGGTTGATCCTGTTTCAAAAGCCGCGTGCAGCAAAATGTCGATATGTATACATGTAATCGGATAATGTCAACACTTTTGTTGCAGTTTTTAAAGATTTGATGATAATTTCGTCCGGTAAATCGTCGCCACGGTCGATGTCCCGCATACCGAGGCTAACAATGTGCTGCGTTTCAGGTTTCAGGTGTCAGGTGTCAGGTGTCAGATCCAGAAAATCGAATCACACATTCCTCTTAGGAAACTACATTTATATTAAACCCAAAACAGGGTATTTGAATCGTGCTCGTCGTCTTACTCGTACTCGTACTCGATACTGAAAACGGCTCAAAAGCCTCGAAAACGAGCACGAGGACGAACCAAATAACGATCTAACTCAGCATTCAGCAACTCTCATTTGAATCACCAAATCGGCACAGTTTCTTATTTCTATTAGACGGGACGCTCGCGGCCAGCGATGACGCTGACACCTGAACACTGACACCTGAAACCTTATCGTTATCTGAGCAACCGGCACATCGACAACAATCTGTCAATACGGTCTTGCTCTCGTTGCGGCGTCCAGCTAGGACTGCGACACCTCAACGCCGACATCGTTGTGCAGCACCATGCCGGTCCCGGCCGGAATGAGCCTGCCCATGATGACGTTCTCTTTCAGCCCCCTCAGGGAATCGACCGCCCCGGAAATGCTGGCATCGGTCAGCACCTTGGTGGTTTCCTGAAAGGAGGCCGCCGAAATAAAACTGTCGGTGCTCAAAGATGCCTTGGTGATCCCGAGAATCAGGGGCTCTGCCACGGCCGGTTTGCCGCCTTTTTCGACCACGGCCCGGTTGGCCTCTTCGAACTTGAGCTTGTCGACCTGTTCCTCCATGATAAAATCCGAATCACCGACGCTGGTCACCTTGACCCGCCGCATCATCTGGCGCACGATGACCTCGATGTGCTTGTCGTTGATGCGCACACCCTGCAGGCGGTAAACCTCCTGCACTTCATCCACCAGATACCGCGCCAGGGCGACTTCCCCCTTGATACTCAGAATATCCTGGGGTATGGCGGATCCGCCGATCAGGGGCTCGCCGGCCCTGATGTAGTCGCCTTCATAGACATTGATGTGTTTGCCCCGTGGAATCAGGTATTCTTTTTTGTCACCGACATCGACCGGTGTCACGGTGACTTTCTGCTTGCCTTTCTTGGTGCTTTTGGCGATGGAGACATAGCCGTCGATTTGACTGAGTACCGCGATCTCCTTGGGTTTGCGCACTTCAAACAGTTCGGCGACCCGCGGCAGACCACCGGTAATGTCCTTGGTTTTGGTGGTTGCCCTGGGAAGCTTGGCCACCACGTCGCCGGCTTTGACATCATCGCCTTCTTCCACCAGCAAAATGGCATTGATCGGCAGGATATATCGCGCAGCACCGCTGGATTCCGGAATCTTGGCAGTCTTGCCGTCCGCATCTTTAATGGATATCCGGGGCCGCTCATCGGCGGTCTTGGATTCGATGATCGTGTGGCTGGATTTGCCGGTAACCGGATCCACTTTTTCCTGCATGGTGCGCCCGATGACAATATCACCGAATTTGATCGATCCGTCCACTTCCGAAAGAATCGGGGTGGTAAAAGGGTCCCAGGAGGCAAGCAGATCACCGGCTTTCACTTTACTGCCGTCTTTAACCTGCAGATGGGCACCGTAGATGACGGGGAAACTTTCCAATTCCCGGCCGCTTTTGTTTAATATGGTAAACTTACCGCCACGGCGGTTCATGACCACGTGCTGCTTTTCGGAATTTTCAGCAACGCTCAGGTCAACGAATTTAATAATGCCGTCCACCCGGGCCCGGATGTCGGCCTGTTCAACCCGCCGACTGGCGGTACCACCGATATGGAAGGTTCTCATGGTCAGCTGGGTGCCGGGTTCACCAATGGATTGGGCGGCCAGTATGCCGACGGCCTGGCCGACTTCCACCGACCGGCCGTGGGACAGATCCCGACCGTAACATCTGGCGCAAACGCCGCTGCGGGCCCGGCAGGTCAGAACAGATCGAATCTTAAGCCGACCCAGGCCGGCCTCTTCGATTTTTTGCATCACAAGTTCGTCTATTTCCTGACCTTGATCGCAAATCAATTCTTCGCTGAACGGGTCGATGATATCTTCAACCGCCACCCGTCCCAGGACACGCTCACCCAGCCGCTGGATAACTTCACCGCCTTCCATCAGGGGCTCCACCTCAACGCCCATCATCGTTCCGCAATCATCTTCCAGAACCACACAATCCTGGGCGACATCGGCCAGGCGCCGCGTCAGATAACCGGAGTTGGCGGTCTTCAGTGCCGTGTCAGCCAGACCCTTGCGGGCACCGTGGGTTGAGATGAAATACTGCAGCACGGATAGCCCTTCGCGGAAATTGGCCACGATGGGCGTTTCGATAATTTCACCGGATGGTTTGGCCATCAAACCGCGCATGCCGGCCAGCTGGCGCATCTGGTCCTTGCTGCCCCGGGCGCCGGAATCGGCCATCATGTAAATCGGGTTGAAGCTTTCTTCATTGACGGGTTGGCCCTTGGCATCGAGCACGGGCTCGCCGGCCTGATCCTGCACCGGTTCATTCTTCATGGCGTCCATCATTTCATTGGCAACGTCATCGGTGGCTTTAGCCCAGATATCGACGACCTTGTTGTACTTCTCCCCCTGGGTGATCAAGCCTTCCGTGTACTGGCGACTGATCTCGGCCACCCGTTTTTCGGCCTTTTTTATGATGGTCTGTTTACTGTCAGGCGTGATCATGGCGTCAATGGAAATCGAAAGCCCGCCCTGGGTTGAAAATTTATATCCCAGGTCCTTGAGCCGGTCGGACAAGATGACCGTCGCCTTGGGTCCCAGATTTCGATATACATAATCCACCAGATCGCGCAGCATTTTCTTGTCCATGACATGATTGACAATGTCAAAGGGAATTGCGGGATTTTTGTCAAGCACCTCGAAAAGATGATAATTTTCACCGGCAAAAAGGGCGGCTTTACTGTGCTCGCCCTTTTTGAGCATGTACAGGGCCTCAACATCCGCATCTTCACAGCCGAAGACCCCTTTGAATTCATTGAAGGTCAACTTTCCGATGAGGCCGTCGTTTTCTTTGTCGTCGGCCTGGGAGTATTTACGCACCAGATCGACAAATTCTTCACCGGCATTCAGTCGCTCCAAAATCGGCTGGATCTCCTCAACCGTCGCCACACTGAGGTGGCGCATTTCCATAATGTCGACTTTGGGAATAATTTCCCACAGCAACACCCGGCCGACGGTCGTATCGTAGCGCTTGCCATACATGCGCAGCGTAATCGGATGGTGCAAGCCCACGGCGCCGGCATCGTAGGCGGATCGAACCTCTTCGGCGTTGGCAAATATTTTCCGATTGCCGTCGGCCTCGGAAACATGGCGCGTGATGTAGTAGATCCCCAGAACGATGTCCTGGCTCGGCACGATAATCGGGCTGCCGTTGGCCGGGGACAGGATGTTATTGCTGGACAGCATCAGCACCCGGGCCTCGATTTGAGCCTCCACGGACAGCGGGACGTGCACCGCCATCTGATCGCCGTCAAAGTCCGCATTAAAGGCGGTACAGACCAGCGGGTGCAGCTGCAGGGCTTTGCCCTCGATTAAAATCGGCTCGAAGGCCTGGATACCAAGACGATGCAGGGTCGGCGCGCGATTGAGTAAAACCGGGTACTCTTTGACGACTTCGTCCAGGGTATCCCAAACTTCAGGAATTTCGCGTTCGACCATTTTCTTGGCGCTTTTAACCGTTGACACCATCCCTTTTTGCTCCAGACGATAGTAGACAAACGGTTTGAAAAGCTCCAAAGCCATCTTTTTGGGCAGGCCGCACTGGTGCAGCCGCAAGTCGGGACCGACGGTAATCACGGTACGCCCGGAGTAATCGACGCGTTTGCCCAGCAAATTCTGGCGGAATCGGCCCTGTTTGCCTTTCAGGGTATCGCTCAGAGATTTCAGGGGACGCTTGTTGGTGCCGGTAATCACGCGACCGTGGCGGCCGTTGTCAAACAGGACATCAACGGATTCCTGCAGCATTCTTTTTTCGTTGCGCACGATAATGTCGGGTGCTTTGAGATCAATCAGCCGTTTCAAGCGGTTATTGCGGTTAATGACCCGGCGATACAGATCGTTGAGGTCCGATGTGGCAAAGCGCCCGCCTTCAAGGGGCACCAGGGGACGCAGATCCGGCGGCAAAACCGGGATCACGTCCATAATCATCCAGACCGGATCGACGCCCGACCGACGGAAGGCATCCACGATTTTAAGCCGTTTGGCCAATTTTTGTCTTTTGGCTACGGACCCGGTCTCGCGAATATCCGTGCGCAGTTCATCGTACAGTTCATCCAGGTTAATGCTTTCCAGCAACACTTTGACCGCTTCAGCGCCGATACCGGCTTCGAATTTATTCCCGTAAGTCTCCTGTGCTTCAAGGTACTGCTCGTCGGAAAGCAGCTGCCCCTTGCTCATGGGAGTATCTTTGGGATCAAGCACAATGTAGCTGTCGAAATAGAGTACCTTCTCCATATTCTTCAGGGTCAGATCCAGCAGGTTGCCGATCTTGCTCGGCAGGCTCTTTAAAAACCAGATGTGGGACACCGGGGTTGCCAGTTCGATATGGGCCATACGCTCCCGGCGCACCTTGGACTGGATGACCTCGACACCGCATTTCTCACAGATGACACCTCTGTGTTTCATGCGTTTATACTTACCACAGTTACACTCATAGTCTTTGGTAGGACCAAAAATCTTTGCGCAGAAAAGACCATCACGTTCCGGTTTAAATGTACGATAATTAATGGTTTCCGGTTTTTTTATTTCTCCGTGCGACCATTTACGAATTTGCTCCGGTGATGCCAGTGCGAGCCGAATGGCCCGGTACCGTTTGGGATCTGTCGGTTTAGCAAAGAAATCATACAGAGTTTCCATGGATTTTTCCTATTTTAGGGTTAAGGTTGACAGTCTCGTAAAAAGTCGAAAAACGACTTGTTTACGAGAGTGTTTAGTATTTGGTGTTTAGTGTTTAGTGGTATAACATCTTGATATGACGTGCGAAGTGTTATTCCAAATACCAAACACCAAACACATGATGAATTCGACTTTTTACGAATTCATCAAGGTTAAAAATTGAATATTGAAGATTTAAGGTTCGCCTCGACTCGACTGAGCTCGTCGCAGGCCGGCGGATCAATTTTAAAAACGACGGAGCGAAGCGACATCCACAAATATTCAATTTTCATTATTCAATATTCAATTGCAGCTTAGCTGCCTTCTTCCAGCAAAGCGATATCCAGGCCCAGTGCCTGCAGTTCCTTGGTCATCACCCTGAATGATTCGGGGATGCCGGGCTCCAGCACATTTTGGCCCTTGACGATTTTTTCGTACATCCGGGTTCGGCCGGCCATGTCATCGGATTTTACCGTTAAAAATTCCTGCAGGGCAAACGCCGCGCCATAGGCTTCCATGGCCCACACTTCCATTTCCCCCAGACGCTGCCCGCCGAATTGGGCCTTGCCGCCCAGCGGCTGCTGGGTGACCAGCGAATAGGGACCGATAGAACGGGCATGAATCTTGTCATCAACCAGGTGATGCAGTTTCATGACATACATGGTGCCGACTGTAATTTGCTTGTCAAAAGGTTCGCCGCTGCGCCCGTCGTAAAGCGTGGTCTGTCCGGTACTGTTAAGGCCGGCTTCAAGCAGAAGGTCTTTGATTTCATTTTCTTTGGCACCATCAAAAACGGGGGTCGCCATAAAGACGCCGTCCGTATAAAAAGACGCAAAATCGACCAAATCATTGTCATCCATGCTGGTGATCTGTTTCTTGATCTCCGGCTTGGCAAATATTTTCTTTATTTTTTCCCGCAGCGCCTTTGTTTTCTGCTCTTCCAGCAGTTGGTTCAGCTGGTCGCCCAGCACTTTGGCCGCCCGTCCGAGATGGATTTCGAGAATCTGTCCCACATTCATGCGCGAAGGCACGCCGAGTGGATTCAGCACCATATCGACCGGGGTTCCGTCCTCGAAATAGGGCAAATCTTCGATCGGCAGAATTCGCGAAACGACGCCCTTGTTGCCGTGGCGCCCGGCCATTTTGTCGCCGACCGACAGTTTGCGCTTCATACTCACATAGACCTTGACCATTTTGATCACACCCGGCGGCAGGTCGTCGCCTTTTTCATAGCGCCCGACCTGCTGCTCGAACGCCAGGCGACAGAGCTCGCACTGATCCCGATAACGTTCGATAATCTCATGGACCTGTTGGGTGACTTCGGGGTCCTTTAAAACGACCCCTTCGAGATGAACAATGGGTATATCGGCCAGCGCTTTGGCGTCGATTTTGGCACCGTTGGCGATCAGAACCTTCTTGCCCTTTTTTAACGGCGCAAAGGTCTTTTTGCCCACCAGCAATTCCGCCAGTTGGGATCGCACGACATCTTCAACGACTTGCAGTTCATCATCGCGATCTTTTTCCAGGGAGGCGATCTCTTCATCTTCGATCAGGCGGGTGCGGTCGTCTTTTTCAATGCCTCTTCTTGAAAATACTTTGGCGTCGATGACGATCCCCTGCACTCCGGGGGGCACGCGCAGAGAAGTGTCTTTGACGTCACCGGCCTTCTCGCCGAATATGGCCCGCAACAGCTTTTCTTCCGGTGAAAGCTGGGTTTCTCCCTTGGGCGTTATCTTGCCGACCAGGATATCCCCGGGATTGACTTCGGCGCCCAGCCGGATAATGCCGCTCTCATCCAGGTTTTTTAAAGCCTCTTCGCCGACATTGGGGATATCCCGCGTGATTTCCTCTTTGCCGAGCTTGGTATCCCGGGCAACAACTTCGAATTCTTCGATATGCACCGAGGTGTATACCCCGTCTCGGACCAGTCTCTCACTGACCAGGATGGAGTCCTCAAAGTTGTAGCCGCCCCACGGCATGAAGGCCACGGTGACGTTTTTACCGAGCGCCAGTTCCCCCTGTTCGGTGGCCGGTCCGTCGGCGATAATATCCCTGGCGTACACCCGCTGCCCTTTTTTGACGATCGGGCGATGGTTGAAGCAGGTATTTTGATTGGATCGTATAAATTTAGAAAGGCTGTAGATGGTTACATCCTTTTCATTGAGATCATCAGTCGGATCATGTCTGAGAACGATGCGCGAGGCATCTACCGCGACGACGGTGGCATCGCGTTTGGCGACGATGGCCACCCCCGAGTCCCTGGCCACAACGGCCTCGATGCCCGTACCGACCAGCGGTGCTTGATTCATTAACAGGGGCACTGCCTGACGCTGCATGTTCGATCCCATCAAAGCGCGGTTGGCGTCGTCATTTTCCAGAAAAGGAATCAGGGAGGCCGATACACTAACCAGCTGATTGGGCGAAATATCCATCAACTCAATTTCTGCGCGCTCGACCATGGTAAATTCGCCGGCCACCCGCGAGGTAACCAGCGGATTGACGTATTCGCCTTTGTCATTGACCGGGGCATTGGCCTGGGCAATGGGTTGCTCCTTTTCCTCGAAGGCATCCATGAACTTAACATCTTTGGTAATTTTGGCCTTTTCGACGACCCGGTATGGGGTTTCAATAAAGCCAAAATCATTGACCCCGGCATAGGTGCTCAGCGATACGATCAGGCCGATATTGGGTCCTTCCGGAGTTTCAATGGGACAAATCCGGCCATAGTGGGAGGGATGCACGTCCCGCACTTCAAATCCGGCCCGCTCCCGGGTCAGACCGCCGGGTCCCAACGCGCTCAAGCGACGTTTATGAGTGGTCTCTGAAAGCGGATTGGTCTGATCCATGAATTGAGACAGCTGACTGGTACCGAAAAACTCTTTAACCACCGCCGAAACGGGTTTCGGGTTTACCAGGTCGTGGGGCATGAGCGCGTCGACTTCCTGCAGACTCATGCGCTCTTTGATGGCACGCTCCATCCGCACCAGCCCGATGCGATACTGGTTTTCCAGCAGTTCTCCGACCGCGCGCACCCGACGGTTTCCAAGATGGTCTATATCATCCACCACCCCTTGGGTATCCCTGAGTTCGATCAACGCCTTGGCGGTCAGCAGGATGTCTTCTTTGCGCAAAATATTCAAGTTGATTTCACTGGAGATGTTCAAACGCTGGTTAATCTTCAAACGCCCGACCCCGGAGAGATCGTAGTAGGTGGACTTGAAAAACAGGTTATCGATGAAATCCTGGGCCACTTCAGGCGTGGCCGGATTGCCCGGCCTGAGTCGGCGATAGATCTCAATCAGGGCTTCTTCTTTGGATTCGACCTTGTCCATCAACAGGGTTTTATGAACCGAATCCCCGGCGGTGTAGCCATCGATAAACAGCAGCTCAAACTCGCTGACACCGGCTTCCGACAGCTTGGCCAGGTTGTCTTCATCCACGGTATCATTGGCTTTTATAATGGGTTCTTTGGTTTTCGGATCCAATATGCTTTCCGCAAATGCCCGCTCCATGACCTCATCGGCATGGATGGGAATCAAATCCGCTTTGGCGGCTTTCAAACGTTTGATCGAGCGCTGGGCGAAGATGCGTCCTTTTTTGACCAGGACATCGCCGCTTTCGGGATCTTTGACATCTTTGCTGGCCCGACGTCCCTTGAGGAATCTTTCATCAAACTTTTTGAAAAACCGCTTGCCCTGAACCACGATTTTCTCTTTTTGGTAAAAATAGGACAGCAGGTCTTCGACCGTGTAACCGAACGCTTTGAAAAGTATGGTGATCGGGAACTTGCGCCGTCGGTCGATCCGAATATAGACAATGTCTTTCGGGTCGATTTCCATATCGATCCAGGAACCGCGCACCGGAATTATCCGCGAACTGTAAATGATTTTGCCGCTGGAATGGGTTTTTCCCTTGTCGTGGTCAAAAAACACGCCTGACGAACGGTGCAGCTGACTGACAACCACCCGTTCGGTCCCGTTGATGATGAAAGTCCCCTTCTCAGTCATCAAGGGTATCGTGCCGAAATAGATTTCCTGTTCTTTGATATCCCGGATGTTGGAAACGCCGGTCTCGGTGTCAACATCATAAACCACCAGTCTGGCAGTAATTCGAACCGGAATTTCGTAGGTCATCCCTCGGTGAATGCATTCTTCGATGCTGTGTTTTACTTCTCCAAAACGATAGGAGACAAATTCAAGGGATGCGCTCCCGGTAAAATCTTTAATTGGAAACACGGACTTAAAGACAGCCTGCAAACCGATATCCCGCCGCTTTTCAGGGGCGATGTCCATCTGCAGAAACCGTTGAAATGATTCCCGCTGCATCCCGATAAGATCCGGGATGTCGACCAACTTTTTTATTTTGCCGAAATTTTTGCGTATGCGCGTATTTGCCAAAGGCCTATCAGACATGGCATCTCCCGTTATTGTATGTTATTATTTGTCAGTTGTCCGTTGGTGATAAAGCAGTCTCATTAACGATTATGAATTGAATCTTTCGGGATTGACGGATACTGAAGTATATTTAGCTAATTTGATATGCGTACAGCTGTCGGTGGTCAGTTGACCCTGAACAGATGCGACTGAAATCCAGGTACGGTCTTTAGTGGCAGATCCGCACGAATCGGAACAGCGGACAACTGACAACCAACAACTGACAGATTATTATTTAACCTCAACCTGAGCCCCGGCTTCTTCCAATTGAGCCTTGACTTTTTCAGCTTCATCTTTGGGGACACCCTCTTTGACGGGCTTGGGCACGCCGTCAACGAGTTCTTTGGCATCCTTGAGGCCCAGCCCGGTAATAGCCCTGACCTCTTTGATGACCTGAATTTTCTTGTCGCCGAATGCGGTCAGAATAACGTCAAACTCCGTATGTTCCTCGGCCGCTTCGCCGGCGCCCGCATCCGCCGGTCCGGCTGCCATCATGGCTACCGGTGCCGCCGCCGAAACGCCGAATTTTTCTTCCATATCTTTGACCAGTTCGGACAATTCCAGAACCGACATGCCTGCAATAAATCCAATTACATCTTCTTTGCTAATTTCTGCCATTTTTTCCTCCAGTTATTCTTTCAATTTTCTTTTGATCTCTTTAACAATGGTTACCAGAACTGCAGCATCAGGCCGCTTCCTTCTGATCCTTAATCGCTGACAGCACATTCACGAGGCTTCTGGGAACTTCAGCCAGTACTCTCACAAATGAGGTCGGCACCGCGTTGAGGGCCGACAAGAATTGCGCCAGCAGGACCTCTCTGGAAGGCAGGGCCGCCAGGGCCTTGATCGCTTGAGCATCGAGCACTTTGCCGTTGAGCACGCCGACCTTGATTTCAAGATTTTTATTGTCCTTGGCAAACTGTGTTAAAACCTTGGCCGGAGCGACCGGATCATCGTAGCTTATCGCAACCGCACTGGGACCTTTGAAATGATCTTTGATCAGGGCGACTTCGGTGTCTTCCGCTGCTCGCACAAGCAGCGTGTTTTTGACTACCTGGTATTCGATGTTCTCTTCCCTGAGCTTGCGACGCAAGTCATTGATCGTCGTCACATCCAGGCCTTTATAGTCGGTCAGAACGATAATTGCGGATTTGGCAAATCTGGCGTGCAGATCTTCGGCAATTTGTTGTTTGGCTGCTAATTTCAACTGTTAATTTCACCTCCTTTCATGATCTGAACAAAAACCGGAGGAAACGCGGTAAAACTGATCTGTAATTGTGATCCTGGACATCAGGTTGTTTATAGGACAATCACATATCCGTCTCGGTAGGCCGGCAATGCCGATTAAACACAACTTTGGTCAGCCAAATTGGCAGTGAACCTACGGTCTCCGACAGAGTAATTTTGAGTTGAAGCCTCTACCCAAAGCAGGTCGTAGAGGCTATTTTATAATGAAATGTTTCGTCTCCCAAGATATTGTTTGGCCGGCGGATTCTAACGCCCTGGAACTTGAGAACAAATTATTTGACCAATTCCTTTATATGTGCAGCATCGACCCTGATCCCGGGTCCCATCGTGGTAGACAGAGCAATACCTTTCAAGTAAGTTCCTTTGCTGGAAGCCGGCTTGAGACGTAAGATGGTTTCTAAAAAGGCAGTCATATTCTGGACGATTTTTTCAACACCGAAAGAAACCTTTCCCATGGGGGCGTGGACGATACCGGCTTTTTCGACCCTGAAGTCGATTTTACCGGCCTTGAGTTCTGCAACAGCCCTGGCAATATCGAAAGTAACGGTTCCGGTTTTGGCATTGGGCATCAGCCCTCGCGGTCCGAGCAGCTTACCGATTTTCCCGACGGTGCCCATCATATCCGGTGTGGCGACGGCTTTGTCAAAGCCGAACCAGCCACCTTTTATCTTTTCGACGAGCTCGTCATTGCCAACATAATCGGCGCCGGCATCGAGGGCTTCCTTTTCTTTCTCGCCCTTGGCAAAAACAAGGATTTTAACCTCCTTACCGGTCCCATTGGGCAGAATTACACTTCCGCGCACCATCTGGTCGGCGTGTCGGGGATCGACCCCCAGGCGGACGGCCACATCGATGGATTCATCGAACTTGGCATACGATGATTCAAGGGTTTTTTTGACGGCTTCTTCAAAACCATCGACCGCACCGTTACTCATCTTTTCTTTCGATTCAGTATATTTTTTACCTCGTTTCGGCATCGTCTTCATTATCTCCTTATATCGCGTTGCGAGTCGCGGGTTTCGGGTTGCGGGTTATGAGGTACGATGCACGGTAATTTAACCCGTAACGCGAAACACGCAACACGTCTTTTCTATGCCACTTCAATTCCCATACTGCGCGCCGTTCCGGCGATAATTTTACAGGCAGCCTCCAAATCATTCGCGTTGAGATCAACCATTTTTTGATTGGCAATCTCTTCGACCTGCGCTCTGGTAACCGAGCCGACCCGATCCCGTTTCGGGTCCCCGGCGCCTTTGGCTACTTTGGCCGCTTTTTTCAGCAAAACGGCTGCCGGAGGTGTTTTCGTAATGAACGTAAACGACCGGTCCTGAAAAACGGTTATCACCACAGGAATAATCATCCCATCATCCTGGGCCGTCCGTGAATTAAATGCTTTGCAAAAGTCCATGATATTCACCCCGTGTTGGCCCAGTGCCGGACCGATGGGAGGGGATGGATTGGCCTTGCCAGCTTCGACTTGCAGTTTAATCAGCGCCATTACCTTTTTTGCCATTTTAACCTATTATCTCCTGCGTTTAGTCCCGCATCCCAGCGGGAAAATAGTATTTATATTTGACAGAGGAATGTGTCTCTTACAAACATGATCCTGGATACTCGATTCTCGATACTGGATATAATCTGGATACTCGTTTCTTGATACTCGATACTGGATATAAAAAAAGATCATTTCTTATTTTATCCATCCTCCAGCCTCAGGTATCCAGCATCCAGTATCCAGTATCCAGCACCCAGCATCCAGTATCCAGCATCCAGCATCCAGCATCCAGCATCCAGCATCGAGTATCCAGCATCAAGTATCCAGCATCCAGCATCCCGCATCCCGCATCCAGCATCCCGCATCCCGCATCCAGCATCCCGCATCCAGCATCCAGCATCCAGCATCCAGCATCCAGCATCCAGCATCCAGCATCGAGTATCCAGCATCCAGCATCCAGCATCCAGCATCCAGCATCGAGCATCCAGCATCGAGTATCCAGCATCGAGCATCCAGCATCGAGTATCCAGCATCCAGCATCGAGTATCCAGCATCCAGCATCCAGTATCCAGCATCCAGCATCGAGTATCCAGCACCCAGCCTACAATTTCTGGACCTGCACAAAGTCCAGTTCCACCGGCGTTGCGCGGCCGAAAATGCTCACCAGGACTTTGATTTTACCCTTTTCATGATTGACTTCTTCCACCGTACCGTTGAAATTTGTAAACGGCCCGTCGATGACCCGGATATCGTCGCCGGATTCGAAAAAATATTTTGGCTGCGGTTTGAGTTTGCCGGCTTCCATCCGGTTTAGAATTTGATCAGCCTCCTGATCGGATATAGGGGTCGGCTTTTCACGACCGCCTAAAAATCCGGTCACCTTGGCGGTATCATTGACGATGTGCCAGGTTTCATCGTCAAGCTGCATTTTGACCAGGATGTATCCCGGATAAAATTTCCTGGAAGATGTTTTGCGCTTCCCTTTTACAAGCTCGACGATCTCCTCGGTCGGCACGAGAACTTCACCGAACTTTTCAGGATGAAGCCCGGCGGCAATCCGCTCCTCTAAAGCCGCTTTAACCTTGTTTTCGAAGCCGGAATACACATGAACTATGTACCATTTAAGCGCCACTCTTCTATCTCCTCAGATTATTGAAGAACGATACGGATCAAACTGGAAATGCCAAAATCGACGACACCGAGAAACAATGATATGATCATCACCAGGGCAATAACCACCGCGGTGGAGCCGATAGTTTGCTTGCGTGATGGCCAGGTAACCTTTTTCAGCTCGACCTTGACCTCCCTTAAAAACTGGGTGGTTTTGGTCAACAGGTTGTCTTTGGGTTTGCTGGCCACCGGGCCGGCGCCCGGCGCCTGCTTTTTCTTGTCGCTCTTAACGACTGCAGCACCTGCAGACCCTTTTTTCAGCCCGTGAACCTGGGCCTGCTTGACGCCACCGGCCGGCTGTTGATCAGATCGCTGTTTCTTTTTCTTTTTTGATCCAGATGGCTTTTTACGTTGTATCCGTCCCATTGTGCTCCTAAAATGGCGAAAGCTCCGAGTCTGCTAAAACGAAGGAAATTAATTTATCCTTTGATCTTCGAACTCTGAGCTTCACCAACAAAAAGTGTGGCAGGCCAGGAGGGATTCGAACCCCCAACACCCGGATTTGGAGTCCGATGCTCTACCGTTAGAGCTACTGGCCTGCATTATCCGTTTCGCAAATGGTAATTGTCAATGATCTGTAAATGTAATAAGCTATAGAGCCTGCGCATAAACTTAAAATTGATCAGAATAAATTACAAAATTGTAGGTCCAACATTTTAAATTTGGTCAATGTTCTTTGAAAAATTGGTTAAAGCAGCAATCTGCTGTGCTTCAGGTTA
>Ga0209150_1000389_pt1 | contig 14513 bp, 9 predicted proteins | sample WorMetTyACAVOLI3_FD_187424 | JGI IMG/M metagenome (GOLD analysis project Ga0209150, IMG submission 187424) | Marine gutless worms symbiont microbial communities from Max Planck institute for Marine Microbiology, Germany - Olavius algarvensis... ... | reverse complement strand
AGTTTTAGGGAACTAGGCCTATAAAAGGAGTGATTTTAGTAGTACTTATATCAAAAAAAGTCAAGTAGTATTTTATCTTATCATGCTGATATAATGAGAATTTTTACGTTTATGCGTCCACTCTATATGATAAAATACTTCGATATGGCCGCCGCTTCAGACAAAACCGACGCAGAGTTTATCGCAACCTTGAGCCAAATCCTTACGTCTTCCCAGTTGATGAGTGTGCTCATTCGTAAAATTTTTACCCATTTATATAACTATCTACCATTTCTCACCTCTTTTGTTGCTTACAAGGACCACTTCGGCAGGCCCAGAACGATATCGATTGATTCTAGTGATGCTATCTTGCCCAGTTCACAGTTCGCAATCGATTCTCTCGTGAATAATCTGAATTCCGTAACCGATTACTTCGAGCCCGCCAAGACCATGTTCAGAGGCACCTTTGCCGTTCATCCGATCAAATGGGAGGATCGTAATCTAGGCCTGGTCGGTTTGAAATTCAAAGACGGGGTGCCCAAGAAAACGAAGCTTTACCTGACGATGCTTGCGAACATGCTGGCCTCCAGGATCTTCTTCAGCAATCGGTTGGAGTCGGAGAAAGACCAGAGAGAATTGATCCGCAGCATGGACAGTCTCACCGACCGCTCTTCGCCCCATTCGAAGGACTATATGGCAAAGGTCCTGGATCTGGCAGGTGCCAAACTGAACGCACCGATCGGTATGATATTCAACTTTGATCTGAATTCCCAATTCACGAAGTTCGTGTTTAACGAAACAGCCAAGATTGTCTGGGACAATTACGACAACCTGAGGAATCAGGTGACCTATGCGCTGCAGGAGTGTCTCGAGTCCGACGAAATCGTATTGAAAGAGGTCAGCGGTTCCGGCATTGTTGTCGCCGACTACCGGCTCGAATCGATTGTTGCCTTGCCTCTCAAGACGTCCGCGCTCGAGTACGCCGGATTGCTTGTCTTTGTAGGAAAGGAGCCATTGACGCCGGAGCACCTCGAAATCGTCAAAACCTGTGCCACATTTCTAGACACCTGCATCATTCGATACAAGAAGGAGGATCTGCTTGGCAGGAGGCTTAACAAGTACTTCGGGCGGGACATCCTCGGTCACCTGATAAAGAATCAGGAGTGGCTCAATCCCCGCAAGGAGAGCGTGTCGATTCTTTCGGCCGACCTGGCCGGGTCGACCGATTTCGCAAATAGTGAACCCGATGCGATGGTGGTATTCAATCATATCAATGAATACCTGACGACCATCGCCCGCGTTGTTCGGGAGGACTTCAAGGGAACGCTCGACAAGTATATCGGTGACGAGGTCATGGCGCTCTGCGGGGCACCCATCAAGGACCGGAATTCCGTGTCGCGATGTCTCGATTGCGGATTGGAGATCTTACGGGCTGTGGAACGACTGAAAAAAAAGCATGAAAAGCAGGGCAAGATCGGCCTGGAAGTCAAGGTGACCATCAACGTGGCGCCTGTGATCGTTGGCGAGCTTGGCTCCTGGGAAACACAATTGGATTATACGGCAATCGGAGATGGTGTCAATCAGACATTCAGAATCGCAGAATACGGTCTTTGCAGAAAAGTCATCGTGCACGAAAACGTCTACCAGTGTCTGAAAGATTCAAAGTACAAGTTTGAACTGTTAGACTCCGTAGCCGTCAGGGGCATTAAGAACAAGATTAATATTTATACGTGCCTGGGGGTGAAGTAGGTTTCGCTCGGCGGCATTTTTTGCCTGTCGCCGTCATGGCGGCCAAATTGGTCCCGGGGTCGAAAAGATGCGATTGCGTCAAAGATCGGGGCTCATTTCTATTCCGGGTGCGGCATTGGGACGCTCATGAATGGGCGTCGCTTTAAACGTCTCCATTGCCTCACGGATTTTATGAAAAAAGGATTTAAATTCCTGCATTGATTTCAGATTTTTAACGACAATCGACGAGTCAGGATCAGACAGGACAATGGTCGGTTCCGGGCTTGTCAGCAACCACACATGGTCCATTTCGGCCGTCTTGCACTCACCTTCCAGCTTTTTGTTTACATAATACCTGGTTGTCGTACGGTCGATTGAAACGTGCTGGGGTCTCGCCAGCAACAGCGTTTTGCGGATCAGTAGTGCCATTGCGACGGCATACTCAACGATATCCACTGGATCCGATTCCGGCTCAAAAACCGAAATGATGCCCAGAAAACTAAATTCCATATTTACGCTGGCCATACCTGAGCCATAGAATCGATCATACAGAAAGATCAGCAGTCCACCGAACTTGATCATTACACCTGCCACAATCAGCAGGAAAAGGAAAAAGCCTGATTCTCTCAGGATCAGCGCGATGAAGCGCAGCCTCATATTCGATGTCCACCGGGTAGAAATTTTAATACGATTATTCTTTGCTTCAACCTTTATGTCATCTTCGGTGTTCTTGCCCCGGCTTGACTGTGTGAAGGGGTCAACATTTTGGCTGTGCTCAAAACGAAATTTTACCCTCAGCAGTTTCGAGAGATACCTGACCTTTTTCATGGCCCGGGAGAGATCATTGTCTTCAGAAAAAAGCTGCTTCGACTCATCATTAAAACTAAAACTGGATTGCCAAACCGTGGCAACTGTATCCTGAAAAGCACCTCCCTTTCGATTCACCCGGGCAATTGAAATGTGATTTATTTCGGAGGGAGTCAAATCCATCTCATATTCTACCTCACCGTCAGGGTTGCTTTTCCTCAAGATAAGTTTACCCCGGGGATTTTTTATCAATCGAATGAATTCGTTTTGCTCACCGTTACAATATTTGGACCGGGCCAATTTCATGTCTAAAAACCAGATAGCAGCAAAAGCCGCGATCACATAACCGACATAATCGTCAATATGGTGCATCAGTAAAGAAAATACACAAAATACCAGGAACGCGACAAAATTGCCTGTTTGATTCAGATCTTTTTTCCCCTTAATTAATTCGTCCCAAATCAAACCCAACATTTTACGATATACAGTCTCCACATAGATCTTAGCAATTGCGAGGGGATAGATAAGCTTAGGGAAAATACCGTAGGCGTCATATGGAATTTTGGTCGCCATCAGTAACTTTGGCTGTGACTGACGACCGGGTTTAATCTTGGCAAAAACGATGCCACATTTAGCGCAATCGGCTCTTTTTTTCTGAAATACGAAGCCGCAACGAGGACATTTCATAGGGATCTCCCACAAGAATATCGGGCATAAAATCTTAACGATCTAATTACAATTGTACTCGATATTGGTAGTATGGACAACTAATTCCGCACCTTCTAATCGGCGGCCGGGGGCGGGCCGTATGCGCCGATTAAAACCGGTAGCGGTTAGAGAAGGTCAAGGAGATTTCCACGGAGGAAAGCCAACGTCCTTACAACTGTTTTTTGCCCCTGAAAAGTGCGGTCTAAGTACATAGTTTCATAGATACAGTGACGTATTATTGAGAAATGCTCTAAAAATAATTTGATTTCACCGCAGAGTCGCAGAGAACGCAAAGATAAATTTTCTTTTCATTTGCCTTTGAGAGGCCCCGCTAACGCGGAATGCAAGCAAAGGCTTGGCGAGTTTCTTAATTATATTTCGAGCAGTTAATTTGGTCCGACAGTAAATATTCGGTCAGCCCGTTCTTCGGATACAATTAATTGAAAAAAGTACGGGACACAACCGATTTTTTTTGTTAAGATGTAAAACATGAATCATGTTGTGCATCTCCAAAAACATTCTGGCACTAAGCCAAACGTAAACCGGGGTTCCATCCTCCAAGAGAAAATAGTAGTGCTGACCCAGAAAGAGCACGAGAATCTGAAGTGGCATGGTAGTTACTGGAAGGCACAACATTCTCGTGCGGTAAAACGGGAATTAGCACTAAAGGATGAACTTCAACAAGCCAAAGCAGAGATTATAAATCTCAAGCAGCGTCTTTTCGGCAAGAAAAGCGAAAAGAATGCTCGTAAGGATGGTGGCCCCAATAAACGATCATCCTCAACTCGCAACAAAGGACAGCAGCCGGGATCCACAGGTCATGGACGGACACCACGGCCAAATCTGCCGGTGATCGAGGAGATTAGGGATGTTGGCTCAGAGGAAAAATGTTGTTCGGTTTGCGGTTGTGCACGTCCTGAGTTTTTTAAGACAGAGGATTCTGAGATAGTTGAAGTTCAGGTAAGTGCATACGTCCGAAAGATTAAACGAAAGCAATACAAACCCTGTCAGTGTGAACGAGATAAGTTGCCTGGCGTCATAACCGCACCTCCAGCACCCCGTTTGTATCCAAGAAGCTCTGTTGGCATTTCGGTGTGGGTAGAAGTGTTGCTGGGCAAGTTTCTTTTTTCCAACCCAACCAATCGTTTATGCACAGACTTCGGTTACCAGGGATTGCCGATTTCGCAAGGGACAATCACTGGCGGATTAAAACGTTTGTCAGCACTTTTCAAGCCATTGTCAGAGGCGCTGCTTGCCAAGCAAATGTCGGAGCGATTGTTTCATGGGGATGAGACGCGTTGGATGGTTTTTGAACCAATTGAGGGCAAGATAGGCTATCTTTGGTTTCTTTGGCTGATCAAATCTGCTTCGGTTGCTTATTATCGTGTATCGCCGGGCCGTGGCGCAGATGTTCCCAAAGAGCATTTTTCTTCGATGCCGGCAGATGTTTGCCAAGTCATTTTTGTTTGTGATCGGTATAGTGCCTATAAGAAACTAGCCAAAGATTGCTCATATATTCTTTTGGCTTTTTGTTGGGTGCATGTGCGCAGGGATTTTCTTGAGATAGCCCGTAGCAGGCCAGAGTATGAAGATTGGATGTTTAGCTGGGTCGATGACATCCGGCAATTATATAAGCTTAATGCCAAACGTCTTGAATATTGGCAGGAATCTGTTTGCTTATCGGAGCAATCGGCAGCATTTTTCAGGCACCATAAAAAATTGGCTCAAAAATTATCCGACATAATGCAACGTTGTAATACTTGTTTACAGGATAAGCAGCTTGCCAGCCCGAAAAGAAAATTACTCGAAAGCCTGCAAGATCATTGGCCTGGGCTGACGCTTTTTCTTGAGCACCCACAAGTGGCCATGGATAACAATACAGCCGAACGAGCCATCCGCAATCCAGTGACCGGCCGTAAAAACTATTATGGATCTGGAAGCATCTGGTCTGCGACTTTAGCCGCTGTGATGTTCACAACCCTACAGACGATATTGCTATGGGGCCTAAACCCCAGGCACTGGTTGCATAGTTATCTTTGTTCATGTGCGGACAACGGCGGAAAAGCGCCTTTGGATTTATCGCCATTTCTTCCATGGGAGATGGATGAAGAGCGGAGACAAAAACTCAGTTGCCCAATGCCGACTGGCTGGCCTACCACGGCAATCCCGCCTCCATTCAGTTTTGATAGCTCATGACACGCTATTGTGGTAGGGATTTTAGCAAGCAGGAGCTTGCCCTTATCCGTCAATTGATATCTGAAAATCCATCCGCCACCCGAGCTGTTCTTTCAAGACTTACTTGCCAAGCTCTTGATTGGTATAAAATTGACGGAGGCTTAAAAGAGATGTCTTGTCGTGTGGCCATGCTCCGTATGCAGGATGATGGCCTTATCACGCTTCCTCCTCCAAGGCATCGACATTGTCCTGCAAACAATGTGCAGTTTACTTCTGCCACGGCTCCTAAGCCAGTTATCAATAAGCCGGTGCATGCCTTGTCCTGTGTGCAGCTTCGAATTGTTATAGGCAGACAACAATCTCGTCTATGGAACGAGTATATTCATCGATATCATTATCTTGGCTACAAACCCTTGCCGGGAGCTCAGTTGCGATATTTTGTCATCTCCGAAAACAACATCATCGCCCTGCTGGGATTTGGTGCCAGCGCTTGGCAATGTGCGCCACGTGACAAATATATCGGATGGACCCATGATCAACGAAAAAAGAAACTTCACTATATCGTCAATAATGCACGATTTCTAATATTGCCTTGGGTAAATTGTAAAAATCTGGCTTCAAAAATATTGAGCCTCACAAGTCATCGCCTCTCACGCGACTGGCAGGATCATTATGGATACCAGCCTGTACTATTGGAGACTTTTGTTGAAAGGGATCGCTTTGTGGGAACCTGTTACAAAGCCGCAAACTGGGTACTGGTTGGCCAAACAAAAGGCCGAGGTAAACTTGGCCCTGCCGGAAAAATCAGTGTCCCAATCAAGGAACTATGGCTCTATCCCCTTGAGCGAAACTTCAGACAGATACTAACCTCGTGATTTTACAGGAGACGGAGTGCCCGAATGTTTACGTCCGACAAGAGAGGCCTCATCAAGAGAGGCTGCTACAAAATGTGATTACGACAACATTCCATTACGCTTCAATCTTCAATAATTCAGGAGTATTCCTTGGGAAAAATCTTAAAAAACACGTCCTGCACCCGCTGCCAGGTGTTATTCTTTTGAAGGGGTTCTTGATTCTGCACGCGGTAATGGATATTTTAATTTAAATACCCAACCCGGATAAACCGGAAATAGCCGCGAAGCTACTAAGTGCATGTATTCACAATTATTGATACGTTTTTGGATCTGTTTTTTGTTCACCGCAGAGCTCGCTGAGAGCGCAGAGAAAAACAACTATAAGGCTGGCTGCGCCAGAAAAACTAAAAAATATCTCGGAGCCGTGTTGTTTCTGATATAAACTCGGCGTGCTCCCATCGGGGCGTAGGCTTTAGGCCCTATGGGCCGGAGGCTGCGATCTCTGCGGTGAAATTATTATACCTCACCGTATTTATGAAGTCGTGTACTAAGGTACAAAGAAAAAAATATAAAAAATACTTCGTGCCTTGGTGTCTTGGTGGCGAAATTATTTTGTCGAATAGATCCTTCGCATACATGATGTGATATCAAAAAATAGACACTAATCCGGCCAAGCCGGCAATGAAGACTGAAGCCTGAATTTTAGAGTAACACTTTTCGCTTCAAGTCAATCGCAGTAATCTAAACTCGAACTTCACTAAAAAGAATTTTTACTGAAGGAGAGCCGATGAAACCACCTTCCTTTCAATACTTTCGTCCCGAGACACTCGATGATGCTTTAGCAATGCTGGACCGCTACAAGCCGCATGCCAGGATTCTGGCAGGCGGTCAGAGTCTTGTGCCGTTGATGAATTTCCGCCACGTTCAGCCTCAGTACTTAATTGATTGCAATGGCATTAAGGAGTTGATGTATATTCGGGAAAATGGCGAATATATCTGCATCGGTGCAATGGTTCGGCAGGCCGAGATCGAAAAGTCCAAGTTAATTGCAGAGAAGTGCCCGCTACTGGGAAAAGCGACCCGATTTATCGGTTATCGAGCCATCCGCAACCGCGGCACCATCGGGGGCAGCCTGGCCCATGCGGATCCGGCGGCGGAGTACCCGGCTGTCCTCCTTGCTGCCAGCGGCGAAATCACCGCAAAGGATCCCCAGGGTTTGCGTCGGATCCAGGCGGGAGATTTTTATCTGGACACTTTCACTACCGCGCTTCAGCCGGAGGAGATCCTGACCGAAGTTCGATTTCCTGTCTTGTCGTCAAACCAGCGATGGTCTTTTCTGGAGTTCGGGCGGGGCTATAACACCGGCGTCATCGTCGGTGTGGCCGTCGTCGTCACCCTCGATGGAAAGAAGCGCTGCGCGGCGGCCCGCATCGCTGTCTCCGGCATCGGCGCGACGCCTTTGCACTGTCCTGAGGCAGAGGATCTGCTCAAAGGGCAACGACCGACCGCGGCGTTGATCAATAAGGCGGCGGAAGCTTCGGCGGATGCCTTACGACCATCCGACGGACTCCATGCACCGGCCCCGTACAAGCAGGCGATGGCAAAGGTTTACATTGAACGGGCCCTGAAGGCGGCGGTCAGTTGAAGGAGGTTAGCGCACAATGAAACATGAGATCAGAATGAATGTCAACGGAATCGAGTATCTAAGAAAAGTAGAGGCGAGAAAGCTTCTATCCGACTTTTTGCGGGAAGATCTCAATCTGACCGGCACTCACGTCGGTTGCGAGCATGGAAGGTGCGGCACCTGTACCGTCCTGATGAATAACCGGACGGTCAGATCCTGCCTGTTGTTCGCGGTGCAGGCGAACAATGCCGAGATTATGACCATCGAAGGACTCGCCGAAGACAGCAAGTTGAATGCGCTGCAGATCGCTTTCCGGGACAACCAGGGGCTGCAATGCGGCTTCTGCACCCCGGGAATGCTCATGACGGCCACGGAACTATTGCGGGAAAATCCCAGACCCAATGAGCAGGAAATCAAACAGGCTTTGTCCGGTGTACTCTGTCGCTGTACCGGATACATTTCGATTATTCGTTCCGTCATGGCGGCGGCCGATAGTGAAAGTGAGTAAAAATCCGGTGTCGGTCAAAAACGAACAACGGGAATGAGACAATGGAAAAAAATAACGAAAAGAAATGGATCGGCACGAATTTTGGCAGGAAAGAAGACGAACTCCTATTGCAAGGCAAGGGCAATTTTACCGACGACCTGAAATTTGCTGATCTTTGCCATGCGGCAATTCTCCGAAGTCCACACCCGCATGCCAGGATTTGTGAGATTCGAACCGATAAAGCACTGGCGCTCCCCGGTGTCATCGATGTGCTGACGGGATCCGACGTGGGTCGAATGTCAAGTCCTTTTCCGACCGGAATGCCCTCCAAGATGGACTACTACAGTACAGCGGTGGAAAAGGTGCGCTTTGTGGGGGAGTCGGTCGCCGTTGTGGTGGCTAAAGACCGCTATGTCGCCGAGGATGCCTGCGAATTGATCGAAGTCGATTATGAGCGGCTTTCCGGCGTAACCGACCAGGAAGAGGCCATGGGTCCCGGCGCACCCATTTTGCATGACAAGTTGGGAACCAACGTTGCAAATCATAGGTTGCTGCGATATGGCGATATCGACCAGGCTTTTGCTGACGCTGACCTGGTTGTCCAGCACGAGTTCCGCTTTCATAAGTACAGCTCAACCCCGGTGGAAACTTGTGTGGTGATCGCTTCGTATGACCAGGCCACGGAGGTTTTAACGTTGTGGTCCAACTTCCATGGGCCTTTCGCGCTGCATTCATTCGTTGCCAAAGGTCTGAAAATCCCGGAAAACAAGCTAAGGTTTATCGTGCCGCGTGACATCGGGGGCAGCTTCGGCATCAAAATCGGCATCACATCTTACCTGGTGCTTATCGGTCTGGCGGCCAAGAGATCCGGTAAAACAGTGAAATGGGTGGAAGATCGTCGCGAGCATCTGACGGCACTGAGCAGCGGCGCGGAACGGAAAGCGTTTTACGAACTGGCAGCTCGCCGGGATGGTACCATTTTGGGCGTGCGTTCAACTTACATCGACAATAACGGTGCCTATGTGCGGGCACCGGAGCCGGCTAATCTCTACCGCACCACCGGCAATACACTGGGGCCTTACAAAATTAGAAACCTCGAAATTGATGCCTATGCGGTGATGACCAACAAATCGCCGACAGGTCCCAATCGGGGATACGGCTGTCAGCAGCTGTACTTTTGCCTGGAAAGCATGGTGGACCGACTGGCACGGGAGTTAGAGCTGGATCCGGCCGCGCTGCGTTTGCACAACTTTATCGAAGCGACCGAGTTTCCATACCGCACAGCATCGGGCGGCTTGTACGACAGCGGAGACTATTCAGCCGGCCTGAGCGAGGCTTTAGCAATGGCAGACTACGAAGGCTTGAAGCGTCAGCGCGAGACCGCACGCAAGGAAGGGCGCCTGTTCGGCATTGGACTGGTCAGTGCTGTAGAACCCTGCGTTAGCAATATGGGATATCTCAACCTTGCCTTCGCCCCCGAGATGCGGGCCCGGGAGGACTTCCACGCCAAATCCGGCGCGGGAGAAGCCGCCGTCGTGAAAATGGATCCCATGGGTCGCGTCACCGCGATCTTAGGGAGCACACCGAGCGGCCAGGGCCACGAGGCATTGGTTGCTCAAGTAATTGCCGACGAGCTGGGCGTCCGTCCGGACGATATCAACGTCGTCACAGAGATGGATACCTTCACCCGCTTCTGGACAATTTCCTCCGGCAATTACTCCAGCCGGTTCGCATCGGCCGGACTGAGTGCATTTGCCCAAGCGGCCCGGAAACTGCGGCGGAAAGTTTTAAACATTGCTGCCCATCGGTTCAATGTTCCGGCCAATAAACTGACCGTCAATGGCGGTCAAATCTTCCAGGACGAAAAGGCCGAGATGCTCATCGATTTCAGGGGGGTGGCCGGCCTTGCCCACTGGAACCCGACCTCGCTGCCTGACGGTATCGGTCCCGGCCTGGAAGTCACGCATCTGTTCAACTTCCCGCAGTCGAGTGCAATCGATGACCACGATCGGGTCAACAGTTCAAGTACCTACGGGTTTATTGCCGAAGTGGCGGCGGTGGAGGTAGATCGCGATACCGGGGAAATTAAGATCATAAAGTATATTTCGGTTCACGATGCGGGAACCATCATCAACCCCCAGCGAGTTGAAGGCCAGATCTACGGCAGTCTTTTGCACGGCCTGGGCGGGGCGATATATGAGGAACTAGCTTACGATGAAGATGGAAACTTCCTGACATCTTCTTTTAATGAATACCTGTGCCCGACAGCCCCGGAGGCTCCGTCGGTGGAAATTGGTCACGTCAGCACCAAATCTCCCTTCTCGGTTCTTGGAACCAAAGGTTGCGGCGAAGGAAGCGCGATGGCGGCTCCGGCGCTCCTCACCAATGCGCTAAACGATGCCTTATCACCGCTGGGTGTAAGCATTAACCAGCTGCCTTTAACACCATCCAGGGTGTGGCAGGCGATTCAGGCCGGTATGGCCGAAAAATAGTCATTTTGAAAGATAGGACATTGCTTTTTAAAATAATCGGACGATTATTTATTAAAAGCCGCGCTCAGGAATCGACCGGCATTACGGGCCCCGATGATGTTGCGGGCGCAGGGTCCCACCTGCAATTCGGCCAAGGGACCGGTGACGAAGATGTGCTCGCCCCAGCGCAGGTCCCGGCCGATGATCGGGTAGCCGCAAGGGTTGCATGCCAGCTTGAATTCTGCAATCGCCTGTTCGATCAGGGGACTGCCGGGACGCTTGGCCTGAAAACCGGTGGCCAGTATAACCCGGTCGAAACATTGCGAAGCGTGTTCGGTGCGCAAGTGAATGCCGGCATCCGTCAATTCGGCATCGATGACGCGTCCCCGCTCGAAACGCGGGTTGCCGGTGTCGAGCGCGGCTAAAAACGATTTCAAAACTTCGGCCGGAATCGTTCCCGGAACCCGCTCCTGATCGATGATTTCACGCCGCCGGCGAAAATCGAGTTTGTAATAATCGGCAAGACACTTGCGGCCGATCCAGCAGGGATTGAAATCGTAGTATTGCTCGCGCAGTTCGTGACCGGACAGCACAACGATGTTGTCCTCCTGTTCCTCGGCCAGCTTCAGCGCAACCTGCGCGGCGGTGATGCCGCCGCCGATGACGGCCGTCCGTTCGACGCTTTTTAAAGTCCTGCGATCGAAATCGGGCTCAAACAGGTGCCGGATATCGGCCCCCTGCTGCTGCAGAGACCGGGCCCATCCCGGCCAATCGGGCTGTTCGCCCAGTCCGATTGCCAGCATCACATTGCGGGTCTTCAGTTTGCCGGCTGTGGTATCGACCGTGATCGAGGATCCGGTGTTCCGGAGGGCATGCGCGCGTCCCCTCATCCCGAGGGCTTCCAACCGGTTGGTTTTGATGACATGCTCACAATGGCGGCGGAACAGTTCGAGGGAGGGCCGGTTGTAAGGCGGTATGAAATCACGCAGCGAACTTCCCGCCGGTGAACGGGCATAGCGATACAGGGAAAGAGCGTGCAGATCGATGTTGTGGGTGGCCGGGGATCGCAGGTGGCTCATACCGCAGTTGGTCGTGTTGCGCAGCCATACAGCCAGGAGCCTGTCATGGGGGTCGAGCACGCGCAGATCATCCGGCCGGAAACCCAGCCGGTTGACGAACAGATTCGCCATGAACGTGCCGTGGATGCCACCGCCGATGATAAGCCATTGGAGTTTAGAAGTAGTCATTCGTCTTATTCAGGTATTCATTCCACTAAAAGTATTCCTTGGGAAAAATCTTGAAAAAAACGTCCTGCACCCGCTGCCAGAAACTCTGGGCCGGCTGGCGGGTCAGGGTGCCGTCGTGGGATACCCAGATCAATTTGCCGTTCTCATCCAATGAAACCCGCCAGCTGTTTTGGGGCTCCATCAGGTATTCGATCTTATCGGCCAATTCCTGACCCAGCTCGGGGCTATCGATCAAAATACCCATTTCCGTGTTGATGTTTCGGCTGCGCGGATCCAGGTTGAAAGACCCGATAAATACGCGGGAGCGGTCGACGACCGCGGCCTTGGTGTGCAGGCCCACAAACCCGGCAACGACAGGGGCGGTGTCGATTTCGGATTTGACTGCGGCATCCGGGCGCAATTCATAGAGGTCTATCCCGGAGGCCAAAATGGCTTTACGCATGGGACCGTAATGGCTGTTGGCGGCCGGAACGTCCTGGGAGGCGAGTGAGTTGGTAACTATCCGCAGTTTCACCCCCCGCTGCGCCAGTTGGCCGGCGCCGGCCAGCATTTCCTCATCCGGAATCAGATAGGCGTTGTTGACCAAAAGTTCATTTTGCGCGGATTTGGTGAATTCGGGTAGCTCGGTGGCCATTCGCTGCGAGATATCCTCGTCTTCCAATTTGTCATAGGTTTTGCTGCTCGCGCCCGGGTGAAGCCGGGGAGCCAGCGACGCCAGGAGATTCTCCCAATTTTGCCGCTCCAGGGGAAAATGCTGCAGCACCTCGGATTGCTTGAGCTCCTGGTTCAAGGATTGCTCCAGTTCCTGCAACAGTCCTGGGGTTACGTCATGGGCATAGGCATAGCCGGGAACCATCCAGTTGCTGTTCCAGAAGTGATCGAAGATGGTTGACATGAGGCGTGCAGCCGGACCCACGCCCAGGACGTCCAAATCAAGGAAGTTGTAGGTTTTGTTCAGCCCGAAGTATTCATTGCCGAGATTGCGACCGCCCAAAATCGTCATCCGGTTGTCGGCCACCATGATCTTATTGTGCATGCGGTAATTGAATCTCTCCAGGGTCTGGTAGGACTTTTTCTGACCCCGCAATCGCTTTTGTTCGAGCGGATTGAATATGCGGACTTCTACATTGGGATGGGACTCCAGGGCGGCCAGATTTTGGCCTTCACCGACCAAAAGGATGCCGTCGGCCACCAGGCGCACCCGCACGCCGCGCTTAGCGGCATCCAGAACCCGCTTCAAAATCAAGCTGCCGCTGTCGTCTCCGTACCACAGGTAATACTGCACATCCAGCGAGTGCCGGGCCTCGTCGATCATGGCCAGGCGCCATCTGAGGGCCTCGGCGTTGTTTTCCAGCAGCAAAAAACCGGACTGCTGAGTTCCGTGCACTCTTGCAAAAGCGATTTCAAGTTCGGCCAAAGGACCGGTCGGCCCGGGTTCAAGCGCGTAGCTGGACTTGGGATCCGGATATTCATCACGCACCGAGGGGCCGGTGCAGGCGGTGACATGGAACAATATAAGAAGACCTATGATGCATTTTAATAATTTCATTTAAAATCTCCCGCCGGCGACTCAGGGCGTTGTTAACCCGGCGATTAATTACGTCATTCCGGCCGCAGCGGAGCGGAGAGCCGGAATCCAGCAAACGCCTTAATTTTACTGGATTCCCGCCTTCGCAGACATTTTATTAAGCCAATTTATTTGACATAGCGCGATTTTTGAACAATTTTTGGCAGATTTTTTTATACGGTTGATCCTGCATTACTTGAACTGAAAGTCAAGTTTATAGTCATACAACCAAGGCATTGTTGGTTGTATTCCCTCCGCGACCAACCTGTCCGGTAAGTTTTCGTACTCAATTCTCATCCGGTCAGCGTTAGGGGCATTATAGTAGGTCACGATGATTGTGTCGCCTTTGACCCGAATATCGCCTTCCAATGCCCTGAAGAATCCTTGGCTCAGATGTTGCGCATCCCACTGGGCGGCCGGCATCCCGATGCGTGAGCGCATCATAAAGCTGGCGGCCTGTGCAAATAGTGCCATGGTCATCTTACCGTATTGAATGTTCAGATTCATCGTTCCAGCGTGGTCCCAACCTAACGCCTGATCTTTATTAAAAAATTCTTCTATGTGCCATCGCTGCGGATAGTGAATCGACAAATCTTGTACTTCGTCCCGATCAGCGGTGCATAAAAAGGCTTTAAAATTATAGTCGTCTGAGCGTTCGCCTTTGCGTTGGATAAACTGGTAGTAGCTGTCGTTTTGGCTTCCGGTCATTTGGTAAGCTCTTTTGGCGGTGGCATAGCCGGCCCAATGTCGGGTAAATGCTTGCTCAGCTACCTGCTGAATTGATCTTCGAATCGATGGATAGTTAGGCATCGGAACCAACAAATCATAAGGTGATGCTTCTGAGATCCAGTCCAACAACTGCACGG
>Ga0209150_1000368_pt1 | contig 15035 bp, 14 predicted proteins | sample WorMetTyACAVOLI3_FD_187424 | JGI IMG/M metagenome (GOLD analysis project Ga0209150, IMG submission 187424) | Marine gutless worms symbiont microbial communities from Max Planck institute for Marine Microbiology, Germany - Olavius algarvensis... ... | reverse complement strand
AGGCTACGGACGCCTGAGATCTGGCCGTATAACAATGCCAATAGGTGGTCATAGGGCTTGAAGGATTTATCGTAACGGCCAGCCTGGAGGCTAGACGAAATTCGATCAATCAAATTACGCGGAAGGGTTTCTAAAAGTTGATGAAATCGAGTATTACTGTACACCTTGTTGTTCCTTTTGTTTTTGAGTTCGCACTCGGGGTTGTAACCCCAAACATTAGGAACAGCAAGACCTTTACTTCCTTCTTCAGTTTTTCCCCGGACAGCTATGCGCGTAAGCGGGGATCTCGTAACAGAGCCGTTTTTACAAGGTCCCCGCTTACGCGGGGATGACTTCATAGGACTTGCGGGCTCGTTTTTTTAAAGTTGTCCCTGGTTCTTTCGAAGGGGACAGATCTTCAGATCTGTCCCCGGTTAGCCTAGGTCCCGACTTTTACCGATCGCCGTTCCAGGATTAGAGTGTCGCGCCAGCGACCGTTGTGCTGCGCGATACGTTCGCGCACGCCGACTTGACGGAAGCCGTGCCGCAAATGCAATTGCAGCGTGGGCTGATTTTCGGGGAAGATCGATGAGTACAGGCTCCAGATCCCCTGAGTTTCCGAAGCTTCGATCAGGGCGGCCATCAGCCGTCCGCCGATTCCCTGACCGGGACAATCCGTAGCGACATAAATACTGACTTCCGCGACGCCGCGATAACAGTCGCGCGCCGACACCGGCGCCAATGCGGCCCATCCGCGAACTTCATTACCCTGCTCCCATACCAGCCGGCAAAAAGCTAGGTATTTGGATTGCCAGCCTTGCCAGTCGGGTACCTCGGTTTCGAACGAAGCCTCGCCGGTAGCGAGTCCCTGGCGATAGATTTCGAGGACTGCGGCAGCGTCTCTGTTTTGTAAATTTCGGATCACGGGGTAACTATATAATCTTAGACGGTCCCTGCTGGCAATAGAAATAACTTATCAAACACGGTTAATGCATTTGATCAATACCTTGGCTGGAAGCTTCGGTTATGTTACTTTTCCCGCACGGAGGATAACTAATAAAACTCCTTATCTGTTGACACGGTTAGAATAAAGGACGGACAGTCCATGAAAACCGGGTCGATGCTTTATTAAAGAAATAACAATTGGAGAGAGTGACCAATGAAACTTATTAAAACGCTGGCAGTATCGGCAGCCGTTGCGCTAGCATCAACATCCGGTGCGGCGACCGCAGGTACGCTACAAGATGTTCAAGCCCGCGGCGAGCTAAACTGTGTAGTAACCACCGGTGTCGCCGGTTTTGCCGCCCCTAACGATTCCGGTCGCTGGGAAGGCTTCGACGTCGATTTTTGCCGCGCCACAGCCGCCGCCGTACTGGGTGATCCGAACAAGGTCAAGTTTGTCCCGACCACCGGTAAAACCCGTTTTACCGTACTGAACTCGGGCGAAGGTGATTTGCTGTATCGCAACACCACCATCACCATGAGCCGGGACGCGGACCTGAAACTGACTTTCCTCGGCGTCAACTACTACGACGGCCAGGGCTTCCTGGTGCCCAAGGCGCTGGGCGTAACTTCGGCCAAGCAGCTGGACGGCGCTTCGGTTTGTATCCAGACCGGTACCACTACCGAGCTGAATCTCGCCGACTATTTTCGTGCCAACAACCTGAGCTACGAGCCGGTTGCGATCGAGACCAACGAAGAAGGGATCACCAACTACCTCGCGGGTCGTTGCGACGTGTACACCACTGACGCCTCGGGCCTGGCTTCCACGCGCGGTACCTTCGATAACCCGAACGCGCATATCGTGTTGCCGGAAATCATCTCCAAGGAGCCGCTTGGGCCGGCCGTGCGTCAAGGTGACGACGAGTGGGCCGACGTAACCCGCTGGGTGCTGAACCTGCTGATCGCGGCCGAAGAATTGGGCATTAACTCGTCCAATATCAAAAGCCTGGCCAGCAAAGCCGGCAATAATCCTTCGATCAACCGCATCACCGGAACCGAAGGCGATTTCGGCGCGATGATCGGGCTTGACAAGCAATGGGCGGTGCGCGCGATCTCCGCGGTAGGCAACTACGGCGAAATCTTCGAGCGCAACATCGGTGTCAATACACCGCTGGGTCTGGCGCGCGGTTTAAACGCGCAATGGACCAACGGCGGCATCCTGTACGCACCACCGCTGCGTTAATTCGTAAGCACGACGAACCGGCGGCCATTTAGGCTGCCGGTTCGACACCATATCTGCCAGGCGGATGAAATGATCGATAATAATAGATATCGGGGGTGACGATCATGGAAACATCCAGTAATCAAACGCTTCTTTATCGAATAGTCAACGACAAGGAAACGCGTTCGGTAGCGATCCAGGTAATTACCATGGCGCTGTTGTTTGCGTTCTTTTTCTTCATTATTCGCAACGCAATCATTAACCTGGAAAATATCGGCAAGGGATTCAGTTTCAGTTTTCTGGCCGATCCGTCCAACTATGACATCGCTCAGACCCTGATCGAATACGATTCTCGCAGTTCGCATACCCGTGCGATGATGGTCGGAATTCTCAATACCCTGCTGGTTGCTGCCACCGGCATCGTGCTGGCGACAATCGTCGGTTTTATTCTCGGGGTGTTGCGGCTGTCTAAAAACTGGCTGATCAACAAGGTTGTTTATTTTTATATCGAATACGTGCGCAACGTACCGGTATTACTGCATATCCTGCTGGTATACGGGCTCGTAGTGCATTCGCTGCCGCTGCCGCAGCAGGCGATATCGGTCAACGATGTCTTTTTCCTGTCCAATCGCGGATTCTATGTGCCGAAACCGCTTTTCGAACCGGCGATGTGGGCGGTTTTTATCGCCTTTGTGGTCGGTATCGGTTTTACCTGGTGGTTTCGCCGCTACGCCAAGCAGGTGCAGGATGCCACCGGCAAGATTTACCCGGTGTTCTTGATTGGTCTGGCCGCGATCATCGGTGCGCCGATTATCGTTTATTTTCTCGCGGGATCGCCAATAACGCTCGAGATGGCCGTCTTTAAGGGCTTCAATTTCAAAGGCGGGCTGGTATTGAAACCGGAGTATCTGGCGCTGTGGCTGGCTTTGTCGCTGTACACCGCGGCCTTCATCGCGGAGATCGTACGCGCCGGTATCCAGGCGATCAGCCACGGTCAGACCGAAGCCGCATTCGCGCTCGGCATCAAACCTAACCGCACCATGCAGTTGGTGATCATCCCACAGGCCCTGCGGGTCATTATTCCGCCGTTGTCGAGTCAATACCTGAATCTCACCAAAAATTCGTCGCTCGCGATAGCGATCGGCTATGCGGATATCACGGCCACCATCGGCGGGATATCGCTGAACCAAACGGGACGGGAAATGGAATGCATGAGCATCGTACTGGCGCTCTATCTGTCGTTCTCGCTAATGATCTCGGCGTTTATGAATTGGTATAACAAGCGCATGCGACTGGTGGAGCGATAACATGAGTGACGCTAAAACATACGCGCCGGGCACCCACCCCGATCTGCCGCCGCCGGCCAACATGGTCGGAATTGTCGGCTGGGTGCGTGAAAACTTGCTGTCGTCGACCACCAATATCGTAATTACGGTGCTGACGATTTATTTACTCTACATCATCATACCGCCGTCATTCGCGTGGTTGTTTTTAAACGCGGTGTTCGAAGGGGCCTCGCGCGACGAATGCCGCGCGATCATGAAGGAAGCGGGGGAACGCGGCGCCTGCTGGGCATTTATCGGGCACCGCTTCGAGCTATTCGTTTACGGCTTTTATCCCGAAGCCGAACGCTGGCGCGTCAACCTGGCATTTATCTTAATGCTGGCCGCACTGTACCCGATACTTTACGATACCGCGCCGTTTCGCAAGCAGGGTCTTTATTTTTCGCTGCTGGCGCCTTTCATTATCGGCTGGTTATTGATCGGTGGCCTGGGATTGGAGCCGGTCCCTACCGTAAAGTTCGGCGGTTTTATGTTAACCCTGGTCATCGGTGTTACCGGTATCGTCTGTTCGCTACCCCTGGGCATTGCGCTCGCGCTCGGACGGCAATCGCACCTGCCCGCGCTCCGAATCGTCAGCGTGGCCTTCATCGAGTTTATCCGCGGGGTGCCGCTGATTACGCTGCTGTTCGTCGCCTCGACCATGCTGAATTATTTTCTGCCGCCGGGAACCACCTTCGACCTGTTGCTGCGCGTATTGATCATGGTGACGCTATTCTCCGCCGCCTATATCGCCGAGGTGGTGCGCGGCGGCCTGCAGGCGATCCCGAAGGGTCAGACCGAGGCAGCCGATGCGATGGGCCTGAAGTACTGGCAGTCGATGCGGTTAATCGTATTGCCGCAGGCCTTGAAGATTTCGATTCCGGGTATCGTCAACACCTTTATCGGCCTGTATAAGGATACGACGCTGGTCATCATCATCGGCTTGCTCGATCCGCTGGGCATCGGTCGCGCCTCGCTCGCCGACCCCAAATGGCAGGGCTTGTCGACCGAGGTTTACGTCTTCGTCGCCATCTTTTTCTTTATCTCCTGTATCGCGATGGCGCGTTATTCGCTCTATCTCGAAAGGAAACTCCATACCGGACATTAACGGGTATAAAACTATGAGTACTCCAGAAGCCGAATTCAGCAGTGAATCATCCGAGGCCAGCAACTTAAGCGTTTCCGATGAAGTCGTCATCAAGATCAGGGAAATGCACAAGTGGTATGGTGCGTTTCACGTGCTCAAGAATATCAATCTCGAAGTCAACCGCGGCGAGAGAATCGTAATCTGCGGGCCGTCGGGCTCCGGCAAATCGACCATGATCCGCTGTATCAACCGGCTCGAGGAGCACCAGCAGGGAGATATCATCGTCGACAATGTCGAACTCACCAACGATTTGAAAAATATCGATGCGATTCGGCGCGAAGTCGGCATGGTGTTCCAGCACTTCAATCTTTTCCCGCACTTAACGGTACTGGAGAACTGCGCGCTGGCTCCGATCTGGGTCAAGCAGGTACCGCGCAAGGAAGCCGAAGCCACCGCGATGAAATACCTGGAGCGGGTCAAAATACCCGAGCAGGCCAGCAAGTTTCCGGGGCAGCTATCCGGCGGCCAGCAGCAGCGCGTGGCGATTGCCCGCTCGCTGTGCATGAACCCCAGGATCATGTTGTTCGACGAGCCGACCTCGGCGCTCGATCCGGAGATGATCAAGGAAGTGCTCGACGTTATGATCGAATTGGCGCAGGAAGGCATGACCATGCTCTGCGTTACCCACGAAATGGGCTTCGCCAAGACCGTGGCCAACCGCGTCATCTTCATGGACGGCGGCGAGATTATCGAAGAAAACGATCCGCATGAATTCTTCGATAATCCGCAGCACGAGCGCACCAAGCTGTTTCTGAGCCAGATCCTCGCGCATTAATATCTTGGTTACTTGTTAATCGGCGGTGCCCAGCAGGGCCTTCAGGTCGGCCAGGGTATCCAGCCCGCGCTGGTGTTTTTCATCCTCGGACAATTTGCTCGCCGTGTGTTCCGCGCCCTCGAGGTCGGCTTCAGGCAATTCAAAGATAAACCGGCTGGCTTCGCATTGCAGCAGGTCGCCGAATTTTTGTCGCGTTTTGGCGTAACTCAGAGTCAGGCTAGCGGCGGCGCGCGTAATGCCGACATAGGCCAGGCGGCGTTCCTCCTCAATGCTTTCCGCATCCTGGGATTGGTGGTGCGGCAGGCTGTCTTCCTCGAAGCCTACCAGGTAAACGTTGTCAAATTCGAGACCCTTGGCGGCGTGGATCGTCATTAGTTGAACGGCGTCTTGTTGTCGATCATCGTCGTTATTCTCGAGGATCGACATCAGCGACAAGCGCGATACGATGGCCTCTAGTGACTGGTCGTCGCGGTCTTTTTGCAGATTGCCGATCCAGCTGACCAATTCCATGACGTTTTCCAATGCCGCTTCCGCCTGTTTTTTCGAGCCGCTGGTTTCCTCCAGCCATACGGCATAGTCGAGACGTGATAGCAGGCTGTTGCACAACGTCATCGCATCCTCGCGTCGCGCCAGGTGGCGCAATTCCGCGATCAGGTCGATGAATCCCCGTAACCGGACGCGGGCGCGATTGCCCAGCGATTCGAGCAGTCCCAGCTCCGACATGGCGCTATCGAGGCTGCGTTTTCTGGTGCCGGCATAACTCGCCAGTGTTTTAATTGTAGCGGCGCCGATTTCGCGCCGCGGCACGTTGACGATTCGCAATAACGCCTGGTCATCGTCCGGATTAGCCAGCAAGCGCAGATAGGCCATGATGTCCTTGATTTCGCGGCGTTCGAAAAATGCCTTGCCGCCGGTGATCTGGTAGGGAATCGAATGATCGCGCAGCGCCTTTTCGTAAATGCGCGACATAAAGTTGCTGCGGTAGAGAATTGCAAAATCCCGCCAGGGTGTATTTTCCTGGAAACGTTTGCTGAGGATGTCGACCACGACTCGGTTGGCTTCGTCTTCGGCATTTTTGCAGGGCAATACCCGAATCATTTCGCCCGGGCCCGATGCCGACCAGAGTTTCTTTTCATACAGATGGTGATTATTCCCGATCAACTGATTGGCGGCCCCAAGGATGCGGTTGGTGGAGCGATAGTTCTGTTCCAGCTTGATCACTTCCAGCGCTGGGAAATCCTGCTGCAGGCGCTGTAAATTTTCCGGGCGGGCACCGCGCCAGGCGTAGATCGACTGGTCGTCATCGCCGACCACGGTCAGCTTCTGGCGCAGCCCGCACAACATTTTGATCATCTCGTACTGGCTGGTATTGGTGTCTTGGTATTCGTCGACCAGCAGGTAACGGATGCGGTCCTGCCACTTGTTCAGAATTGCCGGATCGCGACGCAAGATCGATACCGGCAGCATGATCAAATCGTCGAAATCCATCGAGTTGCAGGCCAGTAAATGCTGTTGATATTCACCATATAGCCGTGCCTGGTTTTCCAATGACGGCGAGTCGGCGCGCGCCAGCGCGGCCGCAGGCTCGATAAAGTCGTTTTTCCAGCGACCGATCTGATACATGGTTTGTTTCACGTAGCCGGCATCCTGGGCGCTGCGATGCGCCAGCTCGGCGAGGCAGGTTTCAACGTCGCGCGCATCCATGATGCTAAATCCGCGTCGATAGCCGAGGCCGTGCGCTTCCTGCAACAGAATGCGTTGCCCGAGACTATGGAAAGTCGAAATCTTGAGGCCGCGGGTGATTTTTACATCCAGCAGCTTCGTCACGCGTTGTTGCATTTCGCGCGCAGCCTTATTGGTGAAGGTGACGGCGCAGACATGCTGCGCAGCGTAACCTCGATCGATCAGCCAGGCGATCTTGTGCGTGATTACGCCGGTTTTGCCGCTGCCGGCGCCGGCCAGCACCAGGCAGGGTCGATCGATACATTGAACCGCCTCGCGTTGCGGCCGATTGAGATCTTTCAGGTTCAAGGGTGATAAACTACCGTAGCTGCAGGTTTTACAAGAGATACTCAGGTGAAAACAACCGAATGACGAAATTTCATATCGACGATGCCGGCTGGTTAAATTCCGCAGAAGTAATTCGGTCATCCAACTTCGATGCCCGGCCAGACCATGCACAGATAAAACTAGTCGTCGTACACGGCATCAGTTTACCACCTGGAGAGTTCGGCGGTGGCTATATCCAGAAATTTTTTTGTAATAATCTGGAGCTCGATGCGCACCCGTATTTCGAATCGATTAGCGATCTGAAAGTATCGGCGCACTGCCTGATCGAGCGCGACGGCAATATTATCCAGTTTGTGTCGTTTCGGGACCGCGCCTGGCACGCGGGTGAATCGGCATGGTGCGGCGAGACCGCCTGTAACAATTATTCGGTGGGTATCGAGCTCGAAGGCTGCGACCAGCTAGCCTATAGCGAAACGCAGTACCAGGGCCTGGCAAAATTGATAACCGCTTTGCGTAGCTGTTTTCCGGCTATCGCGGCGGATTCCATCGTAGGCCACAGCGATATCGCTCCGACGCGTAAAACCGACCCCGGAGCGGCATTTGATTGGCGCAAACTCCACCGGCTCCTGGCCGGTTAATGCTCAGATTATTTAAGGCAGAATCGGGTCGTTACCCGCAATACCATCGAGTTGGATGCCCTCGGGATCAAGTGTCTTCGAGGGTGACCCATTGGTCGTTGAGGAAGGCTTCCAGCGGCTTGTAGCGGCGCTTGTAGCTCATTTTATTGCAATCACGAATCCAGTAACCGAGATAGAGGTTGTCGAGGTCGCGCAGCTGAGTTTCGTGAATCTGGCTGAGGATGGCAAAATGTCCGGGACTGCGGTTGGCGTAGTTCGGGTCAAAGAAAGTGTAAACCGCGGAGAGCCCGCTGTTGGTAATGTCGCAAACCGCGACCGCTATCAAAATTCGATTTAGCCGATATTCGAAAAACAGGGTATCGGTCCAGTCGCAGATTAAAAAGCGGTGATAGTCCGATTTGTTCGGGTTGGCCATGCTGCCTTCGCCATGGCGACTGTTGATATAACGTTGATACAGGTCGAAATGCTCGTCACGGTAGCGCCCCGGCATAATACTGATGCGCATATCCGTATTGCGCTTGATCACGCGCTGCTCGTTGCGCGAAAATTGATGTTTTCTGACCGGAATGCGCACCGATATACATTCCTGGCAGTGCGGGCAATGGGGTCGGTATATATAACCCCCGGAACGGCGAAAACCGTGTTGAATCAACTCGTTGTAGGTATTCATATCCATATGGGGATTGGCGAACGCGCTAACCGATTTCCGCTTTTCCAGATAGCTACACGGCTCGGGTGCGGAAGCGAAGAAATTTAGTTTTACCTGATCGTTCATGAATCAACTGGTTAATTCGATCTATTAAGTTTAGAACGTAATTTAAAACTTGTACGCTTATTTAGCGCCTTTGGGCCTATTTTTCTGCGCTTGGCCGACCCGAATAATGGCCTGTCATTGCCGCATCAAACTGCGGGAAAATCAAAGAAATACCTACTGTTATCAAGGGTTTGCCTGCCGAGTTGCTGCACGGATTCGGTCCGGTGACGAGCTACGGTTTTCAGAATATGCGGCAAATACGAAGGTTCGTTGACGCGCGATCGCGGTTTTGGATCGAGATCGCGGGGCAGCAGGTAAGGTGCATCGGTTTCCAACAGTAATCGTTCGCGCGGGATCGACTTAACCAGTTGCTGCAATTCAAGCCCGCGCCGTTCGTCGCAAATCCACCCGGTGATACCGATGTAACAGTCGAGATCGAGGTAATCCATCAGCGCTGCGCGGTTGTCGGTAAAACAATGGACCACCAACCGGCTGATTGCTTCCCGATAATCACGCAATATTTCCACGAATCGGCGATGCGCATCGCGCTGGTGGCAAAAGAGCGGCATGTTTAGCGTCGCGGCGAGTTCCAGCTGCTGTTGAAACGCCATTTCCTGTGCCTCCGGCGATGAAAAATTGCGATTGAAATCAAGCCCGGTTTCGCCGATGGCGCGCACGCAGTCCTGTAACGCCATCGCCTCCATTTGTTCGAGGCTGTCCCGGTCCCACTGTTCGGCGTGATGAGGATGGATGCCGCAGGTGGCAACCAGCCTGCCCGGATACGCCTGACACAGCGCGATCGCCGCCCGACTGACCTCGATCGAAGTGCCGGTGACGACCATTTGCCGAACCCCGGCATCGCCTGCGCGCTGCATCACCGCCTCAAGATCCCCCAGCAGGTCCTTGTTGGTCAGGTCAACACCGATATCGAATAATTCAATCATTGGCGCGTACCGGTGCCGCGCTCGAGCAAGACCAGGCTGAAAACAAACAGTACCCCGTTAAAACTGAGAATCACCAGCAGCGCCGTCGAAAGATCGATATCGGTGACGCCGCGAAAACCATAGCGAAAGTTGTTGACCATGTAAAGTATGGGATTTCCCAGTGACGCCTGTTGCCAGAATTCGGGCAGCATTTTTATCGAGTAGAAGATGCCGCCGAGGTAGGTTAGCGGGGTCAGTACGAAGGTCGGAACGATGCTGATATCGTCGAAACTGTTGGCAAATATTGCGTTGACCAGGCCCGCCATTGCAAACAGGCAAGAGGTCAGCAAGGCTACCAGCAAGACTACGAAGGGATTGTGCATGCTGAAATCGGTAAACAGTAACGACACCACGGTTACCGCAACCCCGACGCACAGCCCGCGGGCAATGCCGCCGGTGACGAATCCCAACAAAATCACCAGATTGGGTACCGGCGCGACCTGCATTTCCTCGATATGGCGCGAGTACTTGGCGCCGTAAAACGACGACACGACGTTGGCATAAGAGTTGGTAATAATCGACATCATTACCAGTCCGGGCATGATGAAATCGATATAGGGCATGCCGTCCATTTGACCGATGCGCTGCCCGATCAGGTTGCCGAAAATGACGAAATACAGCGCCACCATGACCACTGGTGGAATAATCGTTTGCACCCAGATACGAGTAAAACGTTTAATTTCCTTGCGCGCGATTGTCAGGTAGGCGATCCCGAACTGGCGCAGCATCATGCTTGTCCCACCGCATCGGTCTTGGCTGTCATCTTGACGAATAGTTCTTCGAGTCGATTAACCTTGTTGCGCATGCGCTCGACCACGATATTCTGTACCTCGAGCGCAGCGATCAGATCGTTTATCGAGAGCGTTTCGGGTACTTCCACCTCGATACAGTGCGGATCCAACTGGACGATCTTATCGAAGATTGCGAGCTGCGGCGGTTGTTGCAGTGCGTCACGCAAATAGAGGACGAAGGTTTCGCTGTTAAGCTGCTGCAATAGCGCCGCCATGCCGCTATTCTGAATGATATTACCCTCGTCGATTATGGCCACGTTGCGGCACATGCGTTCGGCTTCCTCGAGATAGTGGGTGGTCAGGATGATGGTCGTGCCGTTGGCGTTTATCTGATCGAGAAAGTCCCACATGGTGCGCCGTAATTCGATATCGACCCCGGCGGTAGGTTCGTCCAGGATCAGTAACTGCGGTTTGTGCACCAGCGCGCGCGCGATCATCAAGCGCCGCTTCATGCCGCCCGAAAGTCGGCGCGCCTGTGACCGACGGTGTTGCCACAGGCCGAGTTGTTTGAGGTAGCGCTCGGTTTCCGGCCGGGCGATTCGGGCCGGGACGCCATAGTATCCGGCCTGGTTGATGACGATCTCCTCGACCGGTTCGAAGGTATTGAAATTGAATTCCTGGGGCACCGAACCCAGCATTGATTTAGCGTAGGTGAATTCCCGGTCTATCGAATGACCAAAAATTCGAACGCTACCGGCGGTTTTGTTAACCAGACCCGAGATGATGCCGATACAGGTGGATTTGCCGGCGCCGTTTGGACCCAATAAAGCAAAGAAATCGCCTTGCTCGACTTTCAGATCTATACCTTTGAGCGCCCGCAACCCACTGGCGTAGGTTTTTTGCAGATTCTCGATTTCAAGTGCGAACATGCGCGGCACCGTATGACAAACAGCGAACTAGCTTAGGCAATCACTTTCAAAAATCAACCCCGGGGCTGCATTAATCGAAGACGCGAAATTGATATCCGACTCCGATGCCCGGAAAGCAGGAGTCAGCGGCGAATGTCGCTCGCTTTAGCAGGTCATGGCATATAGTCATCCCCGCGCAAGCGGGGATCTCGCAACGCGCCACCATTGCAAGATCCCGGCTCGTGGGCCGGGATGACTGTCGGTTCGGTAATCGTGGTGATATCTGAAAAGGGCGAAATATTTACCAAAAAGCATAGCGAAACAACGCGTTAAGCTGTGATTCAGTTATATCCGAATATATTACCGATCATACTTTGACAGGCAGGAGACTGGTATGAAAACGCTCAAGAAGATAATCGCGGTTACGGTTCTGGTGTTCGCCGGTGCTGCCGGCGCCAGCGATGACAACCGCAAGCACGGCTACAAGCAACACGATTATACGCCGCGCCACGATCTCTACGACTATGCGCGCGTGATCGCCGCGCATCCCATTTACCGCGAGACCAAAGTATCCAGACCGATTCGCGAATGTTGGGATGAGCCGGTGTACCACACCCGCAGTCGCGGGCACAAATCGGCTGGCGGCATGCTTGCCGGCGGTTTGATCGGCGGTATCATCGGTCACCAGATCGGCAAAGGCCGCGGCAACAAGGTGGCGACCGCGGTCGGTACGCTGATCGGCGCGCAAGTCGGGCACGAGGCGGTGAACGGGCGGGTCGAAGCACAGGGTGAAACCGTCGCCGGCTACGAGCAGCACTGCAATACCCGTCACCAAGTGCGCTATGAGCAGGTTGTCGACGGTTACGATGTGACCTATAAGTACCGTGGTCAGCGTTATCATGTGGAAATGCCTTACGATCCCGGCAAGCGTATTAAAATGCGCATTCAATTTACACCTGTGATTTAATTCCGCTTAGCTAAAAGTCGAGAAAACCGATGCGAGCGATAGTCATTGAAGACGATATCGATATTCAGCAGCAGATCGTCGAGCGGCTGAAATCCGAGGGATTTGCCGTCGACAGCGCCGCTACCGGCGATGAAGGATTGTATCTGGTGCAGGAGTACCCGGCCGACGTTGCCGTTATCGATCTGGGGCTGCTCAGAATGTCGGGACTCGAAGTCATCAATCAGATTCGCGATCAGGGTATCAAGATACCGATCCTGATTCTAACGGCCAGGGGCCGCTGGCAGGACAAGGTCGAAGGCCTGGATGCGGGCGCCGATGACTACCTGGTCAAACCGTTCCATCACGAGGAAATGATGGCCCGTATCCGCGTCTTGATCAGGCGCGCCTCGGGTTGGGCCGATTCGCGCATCCTGTGCGCGCCGGTGAGTCTCGATACCGCGACCCAGCGCACCTATGTCGACGATCGTGAGCTGGATTTAACCGCTTACGAATACAAAGTGCTGGAGTTCCTGATGCTGCACGCCGGTGAGGTAATTTCGAAGACGGTATTGACCGAGCACCTATACGACGATGAATCGGACAATGACAGCAACGTGATCGAGGTATTCATTCGCCGCTTACGCCAGAAACTCGACCCCGAAGAGTCGCTAAGGCCGATTGAGACATTGCGCGGCCGCGGTTACCGTTTCACGCTGGAACGTGCGGAGCAGATCTGAAATCGATTAAATCCAGGCTAACGCTGGTGTCGATGGTGGTGCTGGCTGTATTCATGGTGCTGACCGCGATTGCGCTGGAGCGGGCTGTGGTCAAGCGTGCCTTGCAGGCCGAGCAAGACGGTTTGCAGTTGTTGATTTACAGCCTGCTGGGCGCGGTCGATCGGGATGATTCCGGGCTCGGCCTGCGCGTGACGGCCGACCGTCTGTTCGAACCGGGGCTGGTAACTCTCAACTCGGGTTTGTATGCACTAATGTATGACCGGCATAAACGGGAAATCTGGCGTTCGGAGTCGATTAGCATCAATTTCCCGGCGATCGACGATATCGAAATCGGGACCTGGGATTTCAGCACGATCGAACATCAGGCCACGCCGTATTTCCGCCTCGGTTTTGCCATCAAGTGGCCCGATATCAATGACCAGTTGCAGTCTTACGATGTCGTGGCTTGGCGTAACGCGGTGGATTACCACGAACAATTGAACCGATTTCGGCAAACGCTGTGGACTTGGTTGATCGTAACCACCTTGCTATTGTTGTTGGTTATGTATCTGGTGACACGCTGGAGTCTGCTGCCGCTAAAAAAGATCGGTCTGGAGGTAAAGGCCATCGAGGATCGCCAACAGTCCGGATTTGAACAGCAATATCCCGATGAAATCGCACCCTTGACCGAAAATCTGAATATCCTGTTGAATCGCGAGCAATATCAGCGCCAGCGCTATCGTAATGCAATGGACGATCTCGCACATAGCCTGAAAACACCGCTTGCCGTGTTAACCGGTCTCGGTGATCGCGAGCATCTCAGTCACTCCCAACTCGATACGCTGCGCGATCAAACCGATCGCATGAACCAAATTGTGTCCTACCAGTTGCAAAAAGCGACCAGCGTTTCCGACATCCGAATTGCCAAACCGGTAGATCTGGTCGCCGTTATCGAAAAGTTGTTAGCGGCGCTGGAAAAGGTTTACCAGGAAAAGGCGATTCTGATTGAGCGCAGCTTGCCGTCGCAAATGCTGTTGCGAATGGATGAAGGGGATTGTCTCGAGGTCGTCGGCAATTTGCTGGATAACGCTTTCAAATACGGTAAGCGCCGAATCACTATTAGCGGAAATGTGCAGCCGGATAAATCGACTTCCCTGGTAATCGAGGATGATGGCGAGGGCCTGGCTGACAGTGAAATCGAACAGATATTGAATCGGGGAACCCGGTTAGACGAAGCCACCGAAGGCCAGGGCATCGGCCTCGCGGTAGTGGCTGATATTGTCGCGTCTTATAACATCGAGCTTGAATTTTCGCGCGCCACGCGGGGTGGATTGAAAGCTAGTCTGGAATTCCAGACGGTCTGATCGGATCAAAGGGTCAGCGTCAACCAAAAACCGTAGGCTAGCACCAGTGCGCCTGGCAGATAAACCAGTCGGTCCGTCAAGCCCGGGCGGGATTTCGTTTCCCGGAGCCGGCTGTCATGCGATTGTTTTTGCATCGGAATCTACCGCTGTACGCTGTCCAAGCGTTACAGGCAGCGTGCTGCCTGCGGCATGCATTCAAATCATCATGTAGCGTTTATTACCTTCAGACGACCCATCGAAATACTCGGTTGAATCATGGTTGGCATGCTCAACAATCGGCTCTGAAGAGACATGCTCGCTAATGCATACGCTGCAGCGATAAAAGGTTACATGGCCGAGAGAATTGGTGGTTTTATCGGCGATAAACATGTGGGAACTGAATCGCCCCGGGTTTGTCGGAGGCTCAATTTCTTGAGAGGATTGGGTAATGAAGACAAACAAAAGATATTCCCCGGAAGTCCGGGAACGGGCGGTTCGTATGGTTTTCGAGCATCAACATGAGCACGAGTCCCAGTGGTCAACCATTGAATCGATATCATCGAAAATAGGATGTACAGCAGAAACGCTACGCCGCTGGGTGAGACAGTCAGAGATTGAC
>Ga0209150_1000351_pt1 | contig 15640 bp, 12 predicted proteins | sample WorMetTyACAVOLI3_FD_187424 | JGI IMG/M metagenome (GOLD analysis project Ga0209150, IMG submission 187424) | Marine gutless worms symbiont microbial communities from Max Planck institute for Marine Microbiology, Germany - Olavius algarvensis... ... | reverse complement strand
TCCACCACCAGAGGATGCCGGTCTTCACAGAAGTCTTCTGAGACGCGTCAGATCTCTTCTGGACCCACGCCACACCCTGACAAGGTACTGTGCTCCTTTATAGGCAGCACTACCAAGGACTGTCACATACAGTGACCCCACAGCTCGCACCGACCGTACGGCTGCCCCAATAATTCTCTCGTTGCCGCAAGAGAATTCTCCACTCGTGTCAACCACGAGTCTCCCAAAAGACACTAGCCCTGCACGTCTCAGACTCGAACAACAAATGGGTCGGAAACTCAACGAGAGTAACCACCAGCGAGTCTACTAAGAGAACCGTGCTAAAACGGACGAGTTCAGACACGTCTGTAGCCGTCGCCTACTAACACTCAACTGACTCGGTCTGCTGGCGTCGCGCCAACGTGCGACGCGTGCTACTGTCGCGTGCCAAACAAACACGCCGGCCGCGCCGCCTACTGCCCAGGCGACCACACGCAGCAAGACTACTCAACACATTATACATGACACGTGCACTTGCTCCAATGATTCTCCTTCATGGTCCACTTGCACTGAGATATTGTCTTGTCTGCTGACCACCATTATTTTGGACTTCTGTGCATTGATATACATGTTGTAGCATGCACTTTCTTGTACCAAATCTTTGAAAAATTTCTTGATTCTTTCTTGTGTTCTGGCAAGTAATGTTGTGTCATCTGCATATCTTAAGTTTGTTATTCGTCTTCCACTAATCACCACCCCTTCATAATTCTCCTCTACTGTCCTCATAATACGCTCTGCATATAGGTTGAACTCTGTCGGTGAGATGTTGCAGCCCTGTCTTGTACTCTGTTCTATAGGGAACCATGCTGTATTTGCGTTACAGTTGAGAAAACCAACGGTGCATTCATCAAGATGTCTGTGGCCTTGCGCCCATTCCATCAAATTTGTTATGCATTAGGCAGAAACCCATTTGTTTCATTAATAAGCATTGGGTTGTTGTTGATTGTAAATTTCAGGTGCATCTGCCTCTACAGCTACAGCCACGGCTTCTGCATCACAAACAGGCAGTTCACAAACATTGACAAACAGAAATGCAAACGGTGGTGATATGTCAGCACCATTGTTTGTCAACCACGCGCAACTTGTTGACGTGAACACGGATGGTCTGTTGCCTTCAGTCCAGCATTCTCCAAGTAGCACTTCAACTGCGAGTGACGGTAAACGTGTTCTTTACATCATTTCTTCAATAATTTGTGTCCCAATGAAAACGAAGCCACATAATTCTGTCTGCTGTTAATGGCAAATGTTACAGCAGACTTACATTATTTGGTATAGAAATTGTTCCCCACGCACACGCATATGCACATGTGCACATACACACACACAAACACACAGGTGATGTTTTCCTGATCTTATGCAATTTTGTTATGAATTTGGGTTCCACAAAAAACCATTTACTGCAATGAATAATAGTACATAAAGTTTCTGTTATAGTTATGAATACTTGCACTTTCTTCATATCCGTTAGTGAAGCATGGATCTAAATTGGATCTAAATTGGTTCATATTTCAAAGTTGGTGCAAAAAACATTTTGACTAACTTCCTTGTTGTTCACAAAAAATGTGTTTGGCCACATTTCTATGGCTGACAGTGTAGATATGATAGAAGTTGCATGTTTGAGGGTGGCACAGTATGGCATACTTCTAGTTTTACGTTATATTATTGGCGGTAATACCGGGTAACGCCTTCGCTCGTTCTGCCAGCCTGCCACCCCTTGCGCAGCAAGTGGACTCGCCCAAAGGTGGACTCATCCTGCACTCCGATTGGCATGCACACAGGTAACTGGGCCACCCATTGCCTGCAATCTCCAGCTTTCAGTGTGTATATGTTGGTGCTTTTAGGACATCTCCAGCTGCCTGCTTGGTCGGTGACAGAACGAATGACGGAATGACAGACATAATAATGTTGCAGTCTTATATGTGTGTAGATGTGTGTATATATATATTTATTTAGTATTTTAGTTAGTTCTTTATTTACCACCGTGAATGCTTCATTGTGGTTTTCACAGTAGTAATAATGGCTCCAGTTGCTGAAACATTGCCGACAGTGACAATGACATCAGCAGAAGCAACTACGCAGATGCCAAGCACTGCTGGTTAGTCTTTACATTTCTTCATTTTGTAATGAATGCAAAGTCTTGTCTTCATAGCTATGATAGTTGACTGTGTTGTTTGCTTTTGCAAACACTAGTGGCAAGTGCATATTTGACTGTTTAATGCGGAAGACATGTGACACACTTCATTTTGACTTCTCCTCATGGTACGACGACATCTGGTGAAAATGGCATCATTGTATTATATCAAAAGATGACAGCGAGTGGTTATGAATATATTTCATTTATGAGACAGAAGGTTTTATGCCTAGAGGTATACCTAATAACAGTTGGACCGAAGTTCAAAACTGTTTAAAGTGTTTGCATTTGTCTTTGTGTTGGCTACTTTGAAGATCACTCTGGCGCCAGAAATGAAGAAACGGTAACATCATTTCGGTTTGACTGATACAAAATGGCATGGGGTATGACTTTCCAATCCCACCCCATGTCGACGGAATTAACCTATTCACATAAATATTGTTATGATCCCAATCCCTGTTGGTGCTGCCCAATGACAGCCAGTGTCAGTCACACATTAATGATCATTTGAAGTAATCGTTGGCTTATTGCAACTGCTGTCTTAATTACAAATTGAATGCTTACACTAATGACCACAGAGTTGTACATTGTGCACTGTTGGTGCCCGTATAGTTCACTGCCCCTAACTTTACATCATTAATGGGAATACACTGGACCAACCCCCAGCACCATAGTAATACCAGAACATTTGAGGAGTACAGCATTACCAGAAACACTATCCCCATCCCCATGCCACTGTTTCTTAGTGACAAGTTTGCATGTTTTACATCATAATGCAGCGTAGGCCCTCCAGTTCCTAACATTTACACTGCATTCTGAAATTTACTGATCCGATTTTCTGCATGTGAAATGGGACACTATCAGAAATTTGCTACGGAAAGTTTTGTTAAACTGATCAACTCAGTTCCAATTGTTGATCCACGAAAAATGTTCCGTGGTCAGAGCAGTGTTTTAACCTTACGTTCATTTAGTTCACTAACTTACTAGTTTGTGTTTGTTTTGCTTGTACTAACATCCTATAGACATATGTCGCTACCTGATGTAGATGTGAGTCATGCCTCTATTGTGTCATACAGGTTAAGCCTGCAACCAGACAGCTGCCTGTGTATGATTTTTGCACGATTCCCATTTCTGGTCATCAGTTTTTGTTTAGCAGCTCTAGTGTTTTCACCAAAAGGGAAGACATTACGTGAATATGGGATATGGACTAAATGTTACTTTACGCATGTAAATCTATCAAATTTACTGCAGATTACTACAGTGGCAAATGTTATTTTTTTCTGACGCTGTGTGATACATCTCATGAATTTGGAAGCAATCTGCATGTCATGTTCTGTTTAAATGATTTTCACTGTCTGCTAGCTGACACCTTTAGTACAACAAAACGCTCTGTTGTCCCTTAAAACCGTGTGATGCAATTGCACTGTACTGAATGTGTTGTTGATATTTTCAGCCATTATTCTCAGTAGTAAAAGTACGCCACAACCAGTCATTAGTTAAACTTTTTGAGCATTTGAATGCTGCCAGGTGTTTCTAGTCGAGTGGGACTTTAAACGCTACTATACCACGCCTATCGGCCGATAGCAGCATCCTACTTATGCATGTCTGCGACTTGCTTGCATTGCAGAACAGTGATCGCCATGTACGTGACTCAACGGGGCAGACTGAAACTGGGTTTCACAACGAAACATTCTCTGCAGAAATGGTGTCCGAACTGCACGAAGGTATGATGTTTTTGCTGTGATAGCCCCGGTTGTTCTGTTACTCGGTGCTGGCTATCGACTATTCTATCTGTTTGGTGAAAACCGATGGGGGTGGGTGTAGAGTTTTATCTCTATACGACTGTAAGTACAGCCTTAATCTACTTACTCAAACCATAATCGAATATATTAACAAACAATTAAAACATACAAATGTTACAATAAGGCTGGCACTGTCAGTGATGCATATTGTGTAGTATGTTTGTGTTATATATTGATCCATCAGTATTTCAGTACCATGCAGCAGTGTGAAATGATTTGACAGCGAAGAGGTGATGACTTCAGTGGCTCGTTGAATGAACTGTACAGTACACGCTCAGTGAGCGAGAACTAACATTTTCAGTGGCCTTGTTCCAGCCTTAACCCATATTAACCCCCAAGATCGGATTAATCCAGGCATACTGAGTCGAACAAGGCACCGTTTACAGCTACATTTACTGATAGCCTGCACCGGAAATCCTGTTAGAAGAATGTGTAGGGATCAGATTATGAATCTGGGCATTCTTCTTCTAATTTCAACACTCAGTTTTTGCAGAAAGCTGTAGAGTTGCTTGAACATGCTAATTCTGTGACATGGTTCAGAAAATGTATAGCTGCATGTCTGTGTCATTTGTACAGCATTTGCCAGTGTGTCGAACACATTGACAGATGACATCCAAATGATCCATATTCACCGCAACAGGGCATTGGAGGAAGCACTGCAGCTCTACCATGATGATGCCGAGCTGCCGTTACGACAGGTGAAGGTGGACTTCATTGATGAACTCGGTGATGACGTGGGCGGTCTCACAAAGGACTTGTACACTTCGCTGTGGGTGGAAATCCTGCAGCAGTACTTCTTTGGTCACTCAGCAGTTGTACCACATCTGCCATTGTACAAACAGTGCGAGTTGCGATGCAACTTTCGTGCAATTGGCAGAATTCTTGCGCACACGGTGGCTCTACTGAAGATAGTTCCTGCACGCCTCAGTCGATGTTTTCTGCTGTGCTTGTCGCTTGGGCCATCACAGATTACGGATGACCTACTGCTAAGTGATTTCAGGTACTTAATCTGTCACAAATATGTGTTTGCTGGTTAGTAACGGAAAGACACTTTTATTGCATTGTTACACATTTTGCACGGTAGGTCTGTGTGGGAGCAGGAGTGGGATCCATGTGCCATGTTCTGTCAATACTGTGCATCATACATAAGCCACTTTGCGCGGCTGAAACGCCAATTGACAAAGTATAAAATGTAACGTGGCTCGCATCACCATATGAAATACTATAAAGCACTGTAACTTCGCTGCATCTTAATTTTTCTATTTTGACGTTAAAAAACTTTGCTGAAATCTATTGGATAGCCTTATGAATTTTTTCAGCATTCTGCAATTGACTTAGCACTCGTATGTGACAGTGCTGCTGCCGTGCGGCCATTTGGCAGTAGCTGGCCTTCTTGTTACATTGTCTGTGAACGTATTGCTGTACTCATTCACTGTATTCCAGCTGTTTCTATTGTCTTATGTATATTGCTGTGTACACGGACAGGATGTTCCTGACTGACAGCGATCGAAATTTGGTCGACAAAGCACTTGCTGACATGAGCAGCCTGTCGGCGTCACAACGCGACGAGCTTCTATCGTTGTTTGGCACATTCGGCATGTTCTGTAATCCACGTCCGGCCAACATCAGGCAGATGGTTTTGATGATAGCTCGACAACAGCTCATTGACCTGCCGGCGCCGTTTGTGGATGACATGAAGCTGGGGATACCCAGTGTTCACGTAGACCTTTTCTGGTCCCAGCTTACCTTGCCAGCAATTGATTATATTTTCGTGCAGCAGCTGCCGACGCCTACCCGTGTGTCCAGCATCCTCACGCCACAGGATGAGGATCTGCGACAAGAGCAGCTTAATGCGCTCTACTATCTGCAGCAATTTGTCGCTGCTCTTGATCCAGAAGAGCTGTCTTCATTTCTGCATTTCGTGACTGGAAGCACTGTCATGCCAAACACCATTGGGGTCACTTTCAACAATCTCTGTGGAGAGATAAGAAGGCCCATAGCACACACATGCTCGAACATGCTAGAGCTGTCTTGCACTTACAGTTGTGTGCAGGAACTTAAGCGGGAATTCATGGCAATTCTGCATGACCCCCAGTGTTTCGAAATGGACATGGCGTGACTTGAAGATGTTTTGTCTTGTGTTGTATTGCTTTGTCACTGTGAATCCAAGCTCATACCACTTTTCATCCATTTGTTTTTGTTTTGTTGCCTGCTTCGTTTGTGCAAAGTATCATCATGATTCCCCATCGTCCTGCGGAGTTCACGTGACAGCGTGATATACCAGTGGTCTTGTTGTAAAGATAAGATTAAAAATACACAACATGCATGTATGGTTTGCAGCAGTCGAAACTTAGAAAATATTCTGTATTAATACAAACACAAAAAATACACAATGAAAAAATGCCAGGTAAGGATAAAAGCATGAACATACTTGCGTTGCGCCGTTTCGCCAGGCTTGACGGCGGGGGAAAATATCCCAGCGGTAAAACATAAGTCCGCTTTCGCCTACTAACGTAGACGAGCGACCTAATTACGTAACTGTCCGCACGTGGTCTATGCTACTACAGATTGACGTCAAATTCAGCAAGCTTTGCTATAATGGTGTCGTATTTTATTTCAATGTCACTTACAGACTCCAGTGCTACGTCAAGTTGCTGCTGCTGCTCACTTGTGAGAACGACTGCAGGAGCAGGAGGTACTTCGGGCTCGACAGCACTTGTATCAACCCCTAGCTCACTGAGCCTGCTAGACAAACGCTCAAAAAAGTTTTCCCCACAGTCACGTAGCTCTGTAGCAACTGTTCCTGATTCAGCATCAGCTGCTTGTAAAGATCCTTCTATCCACAGCTGATTTGGCGTTTTGTTGTGAGCCGTGCGGATACGGTGCATATTCCAAGCTGCAGCAAAGCTTGCCAACTTGTCATTAATGTCGGGCAAAAAAGCTTTATGCAGAGCAAAGCGATGCAGCTCATCATCTGCACGCAGCTTCCCAGCATCCTCCATGTTGTAAAATCGCATGTACAGCGGCTGCGTGACTTCTTTGTGGACGTCTCTCCACAACCTTTCGATGCGTTGGTTGTGGACCGACCGACCAGTTATGAAACTACCACGATGGCTGCCTCGGAGCACGTTCATCAGCACCCCGACAAGTATGTTTTCACCGCCACAGTCGCAGCGCACCCGTGAAGGAAGGCCATAAGAATTGCAGGCAGTTGCAAAGGCAGCCAGTACATTGTCGGCACGATTAGTGGTGCTGCAGCGTAGGTACACTATCAGACGAGAGTAGCCGTCAATGCCTGCATGAGTGTGAAAGCCCCATCTGTTAACAAATAAAAAGTTGCAGAACATTAACAAATTATTGCGTTAGTACTACATTATGAATTGGAAAAATGGGCCAAATTTAAATACACAAGCTTTGCCTTCCTTTGCCGACAGCCACTGTTCCGACACCCGTTATTCCGACAAGCGCTAGTGAGGGTATGCAACATGGGCTGGCCGATTTGTTTTCTTCTGGTGCAAGCCCTGTTCCTTCTCTTCCGTTATATTCCCTACACCGTCGTCCCCTTTCCCTCAGTTCTTTTCCCAAATTCTTTCCACAATTTTCCCTCCCCATGTCCTTGTCCAGCTCCCACCCCTTTGCTGCTGCAAAACGACCCCCTAAAAGCAATCTGCTATGTAGGCCTGTACTGTATAACTGAGCACTCCATCATTCAAACGGCATCACCGCATTTTAAGCATTTTTCGTACTGGAAAAGTTTCTGATGGCGACTATTTCTATGAATGCTGTTTTTTGCATCGTTCGTAATCACCAAACTCATCCACTCATCCATTGGTGTACCCAAGGGGGTCAAAGAAAGTGTGATAGAATCTCCCTTATCCTGTCAAAAACTTGATAGACGGTATTTAACAAAGAAACGTGTCCAAATGCGTCAAAATATGCTATTATAAACAAAAATACAACAAAAATTCTGAAAGTAATAACTGAAAACTATGCGTAAAATTTTGTCAAAAGTTGCACCATAACGTACTATTTTGAGACATTTTTAAAAATCTTCTGCTGAGGGGCACTACCCCTCTCATGACCCCTCCCCACTGGAGAGGAGACACCCCCTTTCTAGTCCCCATCCCACTCGGTGCCTCGGGCGCTCGAGCCCCGCTTCGTAAAATGCTATAACTACGCCAGTGACCCCATGCACCCCTTTCGGCGTTTCAACCCCCCATTGCAACATCCTGGGTAGGCCACTGACTTTTGACGATACTTACCACATTTTTGTGCATTTTGGAATAATGCCAAGGCCGTACTTAAGGGGGCAGTGTTCAGAGTTCAACCACCAAAATTTTGACAAACATCAAACATTTTCTGCATTATTTTAGTACATCACGTCTACTGGCGCCGGAATAACGGTTGTCGAAATTGTGCGTGTCGAAAAAGCAGGTGTTGGAATAATGGGTGTCAGAATAACGTGTCGGAATTGCGGTATATACCCCTTACCGACAACCACCCACATTAGGGGGATTGCCTGTTCGTGATCACTAGTTTGTAAGTCATAGCTTCATTAGTTTCAATTAAGCAAATACTGTTTGAAATGTCGTAGGTGCATGGGGCAGAGCCTTCGTCGTGCCACAGTCGAACCGCTTCATTGCGAAATTGTGTGATTTCGGGAGATTGTCTTCCGCCCTTTACAATAAAAACAGTCAAAATAGCACATGTTTAAAAACAGGTACAGTGATGCAGGGTCCGACTTTTTAAGCAAGCAGGTCATAAATTTTGCTCTTCAGTCACGTGTTATGACTTGAAAAAAGTCTATATTTTTAGACTGGAGAAGAAAATGGAAATGACATGACATCTGTTTTTGACCATGGAAACAGCAAAGTAAAAACAAACAATGGGATTATGATGCCTTTGTAAATCCACCACATCTACGTTGAACAACATTGTCTCAGTGACCTGGCGATGCAAGATCTACACCAGGCTACAGTGTTACTCAATAACAATATGTATTCTCAATCCCATGTTTCTAGGTGAAAATTTGCCAATACATAAACATGGGGGTCAATAATGCAACGGACAGACTGAAGGCAATAGAATGAAGTTCTAAAAGAGCCTAAACATGGGTAATGCCTAACAATCTTAACAAAATCAACCTTTCAATCATATTGAAAATGTACGACACACATTTTGCTTACCGCACTAATTTCAGATGGCTGTCAATGTGCCATAGACTGTTTGGCGCAGGAACACGATAGCAACGCCTAGCCACCGTTTGGCTCCATCTAGTTGCTGCTGCAACAGGGTTGGTGGCAGTGACAGCTCTCCTGATTCGTGCTCTTTGTACACGTAGACCTTTCGACCGCAGATATCCAGATAACATCTGCAAAATGTTGATAAAATGAGATACAGCAATGTAAGACGAGTACCGCAATGACGTTCACACATTTGACCAAGCTAACTCTAGGTTAACTTTAACCGGCCAGTAATCTCCGGTTAAACTCCATTAAAAAGTCGCCGACGAATTTAACAGGCGTTTTGTGCAAAAATGTAGATATGACAGAAATTTAACTATAGAACGGACAATTTTATTCGTCCTCTAGATTTTCCATGCAGAGATGATTATGAAAAGACAAGTTACAAGCAGTAATTTCGTTCGAATAACAACCATTGCAACGGCTGCCAACACAGTCACACGCCGAGACTGCATGTGGGTGCCGTGGCGATGTCAATCGACGAATGCATTTTGGCAGTTGTGGCCTTGTGGGATGTTTTATACGGAAATTTGGGGAACTGCAATGAAAGTGTTTTATAATCTATACACGTAACTACGATTGCTGTATCAAAACATTCGTGGTACGAGATTCCAATCGGTGCATGTTTGATTACATTTCCTTGGTGTCGCGTGACATCACGTGACGTAATCTGACCAATCACAATGCTTAACTGTCCAGTTAGTAAACCTCCAGTTAAAGATATCCGATAAACGCATTGGATAGTTAACCTCCGGTTAAGTTAACTGGAGGTTAACCTCCGGTTAGCTAACTGGACGTTAACTTCATTTCCGAGAAACGCACCCTTAGTGAGGGGAATTTCAAACTTACTCATGATGGATGATCCAACTTTACAGTCAAAAACGTCTGTAGGCTGGATGGGACAGCTGTCCTTTATGTCACTCAATAAGAAGTCTACACACTGAAAGAAACAGGAAAATGATACATTTATGTGTAGCACTGTTCATAGACTTTTTTTTTACCTCCACTCCGCAGTTTGGAGACTGTGACTGAAGCTCAGACACATGGTGATTGAGGTCAGCATCAGTCACATCGGCATAGCGATCGCGCAACTTCAGCCCCATTTCATACAGACGGCTATACACATACGAGACAGAGCAGCCAAGACATTCAGCCATGTTCGGTGCCGTGAAGCCTTGATTAAACAACGACTGCACTTGACTGTCTGTCACGTCCATCCTGGGACGTCCACGCCCTGAGCACGACGACAAAGTGAACAGGAGTTCACTAGTTCAGTAAAACATAAAATGCTATTCAGCCAAATATTCTGTCCTAATATCAATACCCTAACCGTAACCCAAATGGCATTCTGTATTAGGCAATGAAACGTAAAAAGTTACAATTATTACACATTCACATTCCATGTACAACAGCAACAGGATATCAAAATGTCACATTACAATAACTCAATAGTGATTGAAAAAATGTGAAACATTTCAATTCTGCACAAATTTACAATTGTCGTATGAAACGTTAAATGGTACATAAACACAATAATATTGCAATTGTATAGTGGATAATTGTATAGTGTTAAATGAAAATAGACTGTACGCTAAAAAAAACTGGGCCACTTTTATTTTTACTGTAACTTTGGCAAATGTTGGCCGATTTTAATAATTCTTTCACTGTCCGAATAAGAAATTATTTCTACATAAAACCATAGATAAATTTACCCCATGGGCCATCACCTGAATTTTACAGATGCACGACGTTGTAAACTGTAACTATGTGCAGGAGTGAACTGCCGAAAGAAGAACAAAGAAATTATGTCTTTGTTCTTCTGTCTGGGTTATCACACGGCATGACCACAGACTTCAAAAACAACAAAAGCAAAAACAATGACGTCACGCAGACCTTGCACAGTAAGTAAGTAAATAACACGCAGATAATTTCTGTCCACAGCTTGAAAGAATCATTAAGTTCGGACAGCAATTACCAGAATTACGGCAAAAAGTTCCCGGGGGTCCACTAATAATTAGTGGACCCCCGGGAACTTTTTGCAGTAATTCTGGTAATTGCTGTCCGAACTTAATGATGGGTGTTTACTGGCAAATACACTGTGAGTCACAAAAAACTGGGCCACTTTTATTTTTACTGTAACTTTGGCAAATGTTGACCGATTTTAATAATTTAATAACACGGTGAGGCATAATTATTATGCCTCACCGTGTTACGTTCATATTCATACTTGTGCTAGTTTTTAAAAAGGTAATGCAGCAATAAAGTTAAGGTACAGTGGAAAATGTTACTTGGATCTCATCTGCAAATGATTTATGGTTACAAGAGTGAAAGAATTATTAAAATCGGTCAACATTTGCCAAAGTTACAGTAAAAATGAAAGTGGCCCAGTTTTTTGTGACTCACAGTGTATTTGCCAGTAAACACCCACCTGACTTATTTCGAGACTAGACATTTTTATGGCATCGATACAATATGATAACACTGGCAAGCAATATTATTCAATTACTAGCTATTTAATAATGACATAATCTGATCCATTTATAGCCAATGACACTGGTTAAACATTACTGTTAAAATAATGTCACTGCAATACCTTGCAACTGCAATGGTTCCTGTGCTGATGGCAACAATTCCAGGCCAACCTCAACATTAGTGTCCACACCATGCTGGCTTTCCATTTGTACGGATGATAACTGCAACAAGCTGTCAATTGCTCCCTCGATGGTCTGTAAGGTGTTTGTTGCAATTCTTTCAGATATTCTGTGCAGATTCACCTTGCAGGCATTTAACTCCCTCACAGCATTTCTGATGTCCTGATTTTCCGCCAGCTTTCGACCACATTCCGTAACGGTAGCAGAAACTCTATCCAGTACACTTTGTACATTGTTATTTGTTTCAGCCATGACCTGTTGGCAACACATACCAATAGTGCAGATGATATATGATTGTAATATTGAAGTAACAACAACAGACATGCCAGTAGCAACCTGCCTCTGCCTGTGCAATGCATCACGGCTAATAGCTGCCAAATTTAATGGCAAAGTGCCTGTTTTATTTATTTAATTATATTTCATGTAATCTGTTACTGTACAGCACTCAATTCTGAGTACTGTCGTACAGTGGAACACATCTGTATGATGTCATCCCGTTCAGGCTTCTCCTCAGGGATGCCTCAAACGTATGGAGCATGTGCAGTGTGTACGCAACATTGCCTAGAGTTGCGAACACAGAAGGCAACACCGATCGCAGTTGTGGTACCGTCGGTCAGTCCATATCCCCCACCATGCTAGATAATGTAGCTGCTAACTAATGCAATGCTAGATGACTTGTAATGCTGAACAAGTTTTGTGTTTCGTGGCGTTGAAATTACTATAAACAATTATATATAGTGCTTTACATTTGAATTTGGGGCCGAGTTGACTTGGGACGAGTTGACCTTGGGGCCGAGTTGGTAGTGGGGCCGAGTTGTCTTGGGGCCGAGTTGACTGGGGCCGAGTTGGTTTGGTGCCTAGTTGACTGGAAACCAACTTCTTGTGTATGGTGGTGATAACTGAGTACACAATGCATTGCACTTGACTAAGCGTGGCCGATCTTCGTATGCACCCTGGGCCCTGGGGTATATGTGCCGAGTAGCGCGGTCAGGGCATTATGCGTCACTCTATGCACAAAATACTCAGTCTACTGTGGGCTATCAAGAAAAAATAGGATTGAGGTTCGGTTATGTCAGTTGCATAGTAGTTCTAAGCCTACGTAATTCAGTGCACCCTGCAGCTTATTCAGCTATTTTTTGAGCTGGATGTGTCGGCGTCGTTCGGCACAAATTCCCATGCATTTAACCTCACACGGCTAGCTGTGGACCTGTTGCGCGTTTTCAGGATTTGGGGCGTTCTCGAGATGGCCTTTGGGCGTTTTCAGGATCGTGAAACGGCCAGACCATCTGGAGGATTGGGGGCGATCTCAAGATCGGCCAAGGACATTTTCAAGATTCGCAGGAAGACATAGTCAGACATAATTAGAGAACTGTAATAAGTCAAAAATTATAACTAACCATAACCATTCCTACTGAATCCAAGATCTAGGAGGCCAGTGCCTAAGTTAACGCCGATGCGCCGATGTTCACATCGGCACCGATGCAGTTAATACCGGAACCGGTGACATTGGTGGCTTTGGTAAATCTTGGTAAAATGTGATAATTTGCAAAGGACAGTGCTAGCGGTAGATCGGCGATCTAGCGCTAAACCCAGTATTTTTACTAGAGGTAGATCGGCGCGCTATTTTCCGTCTCGCTAGATGGCGCAACCGTCGAAACTGACGTAAGACAATACATAAGACAACACCCAAATTAAGATGTCACATTTTAAATAAGTTTTCAGTAGGGCGAAGGCACTGGGGGTGGGCGTTAAGATGGCTAAAGCCCCTAACCCTGGCACTAACCCTTACTACTGAGCCCTAACCGACCCACGAGGCGGTATAATACTATAACTGGCACTAACCCTTACTCCTGAACCCTAACCGACCCACGATCTACTTAGCCCCTAACCCTTACTACTGAGCCCTAACCGACCCACGAGGCGGTATAATACTATAACTGGCACTAACCCTTACTCCTGAACCCTAACCGACCCACGATCTACCGCTAGTAATTTCCGGCTGGTTAAAGGTAGATCGCCGATCTACCGCTAGAATTAACGTTTGCAAAAGTGCAGTATATCTGTACGAAAGATCACACTGACAGATAAAACTGACAACTATTTACAAATAGTTAGAACTAGATGACAAAACTACCGACTAAGCCACTGAATCAGTAGAATAAACTACACTTTCACATTGTTGTTGTTTATTAGTGACGGTTCACCGGCTAACGAAGAATACATATGAACTACCATAGATAAACAGTTAATGAGGTTTATAAATATTCATATATGCATTACAGATATCTGCAATTCTATTTCAGAATGATATCTATAAATGATTTGCAGATATCTTAATTTAATTGCAGATATCTCTAAAGAGCATGCAATTAGAGATATCTTCAATTGAATTACAGATATCTACAATTATTTTAGAGATATCTGTAATTAAATTATAGATATCTGCAATTATTTGCAGATATCTTCAATTCTGGATTAAATGTTAAAACGGCTTGCCATAGATATAGCATTCATTTGAGTATCTTTATATCATTCTATGCCTTCTAGCATACAAGAATTAATCAGTAAAACAATCTGGTTGCCATTTCCATAGAGACTATATCGCTACACTAACGCGCCATGTCATGATGTCACCGTTCTCAGCATTTAGTCTATCTCGTTGACGTCGTCAGTTTCACGTCAGATGCAGGTAGACAACATTAGTTTGTACATGTTACTTATAGAACTGCCGCGGATTATCAGCAAGAAACTCATCAATAATTGAGTAAGAAAAAGTATAAGGCGCGGTAATAAAAACTCACGAATAGTAACCTAGCTTCGCCTATCTCATCTACTGATGAGTTTCTTGGTCATACCTCCCTGCCATTTAACTTCCACCTCTGATTCCCAACCGCCCCCCCCCCCAAAAAAAAAATTAACGCAAACTTCCCGAGCCAGATCGAGCTATAGGCCTACATCATACAGCGTGTGTGTGCTAGTTTACGTGTAACGCTGTTCAGATCAGAAACTTCAAATAGCCAAATCTTTTTTCTATCATGTCATAAAATGTCATCGTCGACACAATCTACTAAGTCTAACTCCAACCGCGTCAACTATGTAACTTTTCGACTGCGGATTTAAGTCCGCAAACAGGTCAGTCCACTGTCCGCATGTCTGATCAGAGATAATCTGCAGCTGCGCCTCTGATATCCGACGCGCAGACCATTAAACTGTGGCTAGCCCATGGCTGACACGCAAACTGCCAGAGAACGACGTCCATAGAATCACACTCAATCAGTAGTTTTAATGCTGCCAGCGCTTGTCGTGCCGCTCAGTGTCGATCACCAGCTGTCGAGAGACTGGTAGAGACTGGTAGCGACACAGTCTCAATACTAAACAGTCTCCAATAGTCTCTAGCCGATACACCGATGACTACGGTAGATCGACAGCTGCCTGCTCGCAGGACTCGAGGTATCAGTCAGAATCTCATTATTTTGTTTGCAAACGAAATCTAACGTTGTATATAGGCGGCCCCTACGTTTGAAGTCTGATTGCTGTAGGCCTAACTGGAAACTGGTAGGCCTATCCGGCGAACATAATCTCCAGTATATACGTACGTCACTTCTTGTTAACTAAACTTTGCTGGTTATCCGGCAAACGCAATGCTAGTATGCGTTGTGTCGGATATTAATCTAGATGATTTTTTTTGAGTTTGCTCCTGTTAAAACCACCAGAGGGCACGCTTATAAGTTGTACAAACCCAGATGCAGTAATGTGAGAACAAATTTCTTTTCC
>Ga0209150_1000350_pt1 | contig 15692 bp, 19 predicted proteins | sample WorMetTyACAVOLI3_FD_187424 | JGI IMG/M metagenome (GOLD analysis project Ga0209150, IMG submission 187424) | Marine gutless worms symbiont microbial communities from Max Planck institute for Marine Microbiology, Germany - Olavius algarvensis... ... | reverse complement strand
AGTTTTAGGGAACTAGGCCTATAAAAGGAGTGATTTTAGTAGTACTTATATCAAAAAAAGTCAAGTAGTATTTTATCTTATCATGCTGATATAATGAGAATTTTTACGTTTATGCGTCCACTCTATATTTTGGGAGCAATGCTCTGGCGAGCTGTGGATTGAAGAAAATTCCCACTGTCATAATCGGTCCTGGGGATGTGGCTCTTGCACACAAACCCAACGAATACATAGAAATCCGACATCTCTGGAAAGCAACGGAGATTTTTAATCACGTTATGGAACTAAACGGAGAGTATACGTATAAGGAAATTTTCGGTAAATAAAAATAAACTGCCCTACTGAAGGATTCTTGAGATGGTCCAAAATGTAGAACTTTCTTTGGTAGAATGACCTTTTATTCAACTCGATTCGGGCAGCAAGTGTTCGACATTTTTTAACTCGAATTGGAATAAAAAAGGGGAAATTTGAACAATCTAATCCAAGAAGGAGGAAATCATGCCGCTATGATAAGAGTGTATTCAAATAAACTAAAGGTAGATTTACTAAGGTAGAAATTTTATACGATAAGGAGAAATTTAAAATGAAAATATTAAAACTGCTAGCCATTTTATTACTAACGACTTTTGTTATGTTCGGTGCATGCTATGCCAAGGCTGAGGCTAAAGCAACAAGTGCTAAATCAGGGCTTAAAGTTGCTATGGTCTTACCTGGATTGAAAACGGATGAAGCTTTCAATCAATATACATACGAAGGTATGATGCGGGCTGCAAAGGATTTAAACATTGAAACTGCATTTGTAGAAGAAGTGAAACAGGATGAACAAATTGAAGTTATCCGACAGTTTGCACAACAGGGGTATAATATTATCATAGGACAAGGCGGACAGTTTGGAGAAGCTATTCAGACAGTGGCTAGAGAATTTCCTGATCTGGAATTCATTTTTAGTGTCGCAACGGATACAGGCGGAGTGGCCAACGTAACTGCGGTAACTGTGAGCTATAGCCATGCAGGTTATATTGCCGGTGTGATGGCGGGTCACATGACCAAAAGTAAAAAAGTAGCAATGATACTAGGTGAGTGGTACACCCCTCACAGACAGCTTGAAGAAAGTTTTAAAAAAGGTGTTGCTCTTAGCGGAAAGGATATCGAAGTAAAGGCAGTTGCAACCGGATCTTGGTCAGATGTTAATAAGGCTCGTGAAGCGTCATTGGCATTGATTGCTGGCGGTGTCGACGTTCTCATGCCTGTTCTTGATGCTGCTTATGTAGGAGTATTGAGTGCTGCGCAGGATTCCAAAGATGTTCTGGTTGTTGGTACCGTCATTGATATGGCTAAAATTGCACCAAAGGTTGTGGTCGGTAGCGTGATATTTAATTGGAATGAAATGGGATATCAAGAAGCATCAGGAAACCTCACTGATGGCGGTGTCCATATTCTGGGTATCGAGGAAAATGGTATCTCCCCTGTGATTAACGACTTGCTTTCTGATGAAGGCAAAAAAGCGGTAAAAGAGGCAATTGCCGCTGTAAAAGATGGAACGGCTGGCATCAAGCCATGATTTGTGCAAAATATGATTGTGGACTGTTTATTTTCAAGCGGTTCACAACAAGTCATCAAAAAAGAAATTTAAAACAGTAAGACCTTATGTTTGTAAGTGTTCAGGGAGTATGGCTAACACTAAGCGCTAATCAAAGCAATATTGGGAGTTTGATCTTTGAAATAGGCATCAAGGACGTCAACCAAAATGCGGAATTCCGGTTTATTCGTTACCGGCAGGTTCGCTTGAGAGAAAGGATTCGCTCAACCCAGCGATTTCCCATCTCGCCTTTAGTTCCAAAACTGCGCTTGCACCATGGGAATCGGACACTCGGAAACCACTGACGATAACCTGGGGCATAGCCACTTGAAACTCTATGGGAATATGGGTGATAACCGTTTTACCTCAACGGTCGCAGCGACCCTGATGCAAAATCAAATGGGTGACATCCATTTCGAACTCAGGCAACTCAATATGCTATTGGGTGTAATAAGACCGGATGTAGTTTTTATCCAGATCAAGTTTGCCACAAACGCAATCTTTAGGCAGCACATGCTTGATTTCAGTTGGATCCAATATCTATTGCCGGTGCCCCTTTTGGCTTTTCTGGCCGCCACGTCTTTTTTACTTTTACGGATCGACCAGAAGTATCGTTAGAAAAGCGGAAACAACTATATTCTTTAAAGGTAAGACCCGAAAAGGGTCAAGCCGACTGTACCTGTCAACCGATCGTTGATCAATTCGACAGCGAATGCACTCAGTTGAATATCGGATTAGTAGTTTGATGAGAAAAGGATGTATTGATGTTACAAGATAGTGATCTTGCATTACGCATGGAAGGCATTTCCAAGTTTTTCCCAGATGTTATAGCCAATGATAAAGTAAATCTCGATTGTCGAAAGCGTGAAGTTCTTGGAATACTTGGAGAGAATGGTGCTGGTAAAACAACCTTAATGAAGATTCTTTATGGACTTCATCAACCGGATGAGGGGAAAATATTTATTGATGGAAAACAAGTTCGCATCGATTTCCCTTCAACAGCTATTGATTTAGGGGTGGGTATGGTTCATCAACATTTTATGTTGGTGGAAGCTCTAACAGCAGTAGAAAATGTGATACTTGGAATGCCTAACAAAACTGTTTCTTTGGATTTAGAGTCCGCTCGTGAAAGATTAAAGGCTTTATGTGATGATTATGAACTGCATGTAGACCCAGATACGGAAGTTTGGAAAATGCCCGTTGGTAAACAACAGTGGCTTGAGATTTTGAAAGCGTTATATAGAAATATCAATTTATTAGTATTGGATGAACCGAGTGCTGTACTAACACCTTCAGAAGGAAAGCAGCTCTTTAAAGCGATTCGAAAAATGACTGATGAAGGGCGCTCAATCATTTTTATAAGTCATAAACTTGATGAAGTCCTTGAAATTACCGATCGAATTACAGTCATTCGCGATGGTCGTGTGGTTGGCACAGTCAACACAAAGGATACAAACCAAGATGAACTGACGCGTATGATGGTTGGTCGTTCTGTTACAATCGATAGGAAATCCAGACCTGCCGTGAAAGAGGATAAGCCTGTACTCGTTATGGAGAATGTCTATGCAAGTGATGATCGTGGGCTGCTTGCATTGAAAAACTTAAACTTAACGGTTCGAGCAGGTGAAATAGTTGGAATTGCAGGGGTTGACGGAAATGGACAACGAGAATTGGCTGAATGTATTGTTGGAATGCGTGAGCGAACAAAAGGCTCGATTAAAATCCAGGATCGCATCGTTAATCGAATAGCTGATGATCCTTCCTTTACTGGATATATACCCGAAGATAGACAGAAAACCGGTCTCTGCCTTGATATGACGATAGCGGAAAATATTATTTTTAAAGAAATAACGGATTTACCCTACTCAAAACATGGAATCCTTCGCTACAATTCTATTCTGGAACATGCAAGAAATTTGATCAAAAAATATGATATCAGAACACCATCCGCAGAGTTAACGGCAGGCAATTTATCGGGCGGCAACCAACAGAAGGTTGTTTTTGCACGGGAAATTAACAAAAAGCCCGTTTTTGTCATCGCATCCCAGGCGACTAGAGGTTTAGACCTTGGTGCTGTGGAAAATGTTCACGATGTGCTACTTAATGAACGCAATCGTGGTGCTGCAGTATTATTCATTTCTACTGAATTGCAGGAGGTTATGTCGATCAGTGATCGGATTATAGTTTTGTTTCGGGGTGAAGTAATGGGGTCTGTAGAGGGTGAAGGTGCTGATGTTTCTACAATAGGCAGTATGATGCTGGGAGTAAATAAATGATAAAACTTAAAAAGCCGGGATCCATAGATCTGCCCGGTATCGGTGAAGTAGTTTTATCGAGTGTGCGGACATTGAGCGGAGTATTACTAGGATTATTAGCTGGTGCCGTTTTGATAAGTATTTCCGGAGTAAACCCGTTCACAGCATATGCAGCGATGTTGGAGGGTGCTATCGGCAGTCCATATGCATTCGCAAATGTACTAGTACGGGCTTCACCTCTGCTTTTTGCCGGGGTTGGTGTTGCAATTGGTATTAAAGCGGGTGTTTGGAATATAGGTGCCGAGGGATATATGTACGCCGGTGCAATCGGTGCTACAATGGTTGGAATTGCCCCTATACCTGTCCACCCCCTAGTTCATATTTTGCTTTCGGTTTTGGCAGCAGTAGCTTTCGCATCAATTTGGGGATTTATTCCCGCCTTCCTACGTGCATATAAAGGGTTAAACGAAGTTGTAACAACTATCATGCTGAATTACGTTGCCATTGCATTTACCAGTTGGCTTGTACATCCTCCTAATTTCCTGGCGGAACCGGATACCTTTTTTCCCATGTCTCGGATGATTGCTCCAACAGTAAAATTACCATATCTCATGAGAGGAACCAGTCTACATTCAGGTTTCATCTTCGGAATTATTTCATGTATTTTGTTCTATTTAATTTTACGCTACACTCCTTTTGGTTTTAGGACACGTATGCTGGGGGTAAATCTTGAAGCAGCCCGTTATGCAGGTGTAAACGTAAAACGACAGATCTTGCTTGTAATGGTGATTGGGGCAGCGATGGGGGGTATCGCTGGGGCATTCGAAGTTTTGGGGCTAAAATCCCGTCTGTATATGGATTTTGTATCAGGTGTGGGATATGAAGGAGTGGCTGTTGCCCTCCTTTCCAACGGTAATCCATTGGGAGTTATTGTTAGTGCATTTTTCTTTTCAGCTTTAAAAGCAGGCGGTGCGACAATGTCAATTCGGACCGGTGTTGGGAAGCCAATGGTTCTCGTGATAGAGGCGCTCTGTGTACTTTTCGTGATCGCATTGGGATACAAGGGGAAAAAGCGTCTGAAGCGAAAGTTTAAAAGAAACGAAAAAAAGGTGTTAAACGATGACATTTGATCTGATTATTAGTTGGCTGCAAGCAACCTTGCGATGGGGAGGACCGTTGATATTAGTGTCAATTGGGGCAGTATACTCTGAACGTACCGGAATTATCAATGTGGGAATCGAAGGAATAATGCTCTTTGGAGCTCTAACTGGAGTTGCAGTAAGTTTTTTTAGTGGAAGTGTTCTAGTGGCAGTGATGGGAACTATTATTATAGGCGCTTTGCTTGGCGCTTCATTTGCCTATTTCACGGTAAGTAGAAGAACCAACCATGTTGTTACAGGGCTTATGTTCAACCTGGTAGCCTTGGGTGGCACAAACCTCATATTTTCCGTGCTTTCAGAGACAAGATCTGTAAGAGTCACAACTTTTCCGGTTTTATTCCCCGAAAGCTTTCACAACATCCCTATCCTTGGTCCTGTATTGTTCCAACAACCGCTTATTACCTGGATCGCTTTGGTTCTGCCATTCATTTCATATTGGATTCTCTACCGCACAAACTGGGGTTTGAATATTCGTGCTGTAGGTGATAATCCTCAAGCATCCGCGACGACTGGATTACATGTAATCAGTTATAAATATCAGGCTGTAATTATTAGTGGTATTTTCGCTGCTCTCGGAGGATGTGCTTTAACCCTAGGTGAAGTAGGGTATTTTGCTTCAGGCGGTATGACTGCTGGCCGTGGATTCGTTGTTCTTGCTGCTGTAGTAGTAGGAGGGTGGGATCCTCTAAAAGCAGCATTGGCATGTCTCGTTTTCGGAGCAGCAGACGCTGCACAGCTGAGAATGCAGACCGCCGATTCAGTTATACCATATCAGTTTTTACAAATGCTTCCTTATCTTATAACAATTGCTGCTTTGGCAGGATTAGTTGGGCGAAACAGACCTCCTAAAACATGGGGCCAATCATACGATCCGTCAGAAACCTGAGGTATTTCTAATCGTATTTTGAGTGATGCATTACCACTACAGCGTAACATTTAGCCCGTTAGTCGAATATAAAGGTACAACTATAAGAAGTAAGAAACTTACAGATCCCCATGACATAAGGGTATAAAGAGATCATCTACAAAAAAATCCTACCTAACTAGGAGGCCACCGCAAGTGAAGTCCAGCAAAGCACAAATCACGGCAAAATACCACAAAGTTCCGAAGATGCGATTCGAAGATTAAAAGCTGACCTCTTTTCCTGGATTGATTGTATTCTAAATGCTCTTTAGACGACTTGACATATACAGCGGCACTGCTCATTTAATTGGCAATATTTATTTAACAAACCACTATAAATCCTAGTTTATTTCAGTTCCCTACTCTAACCGCACCGGTAATCTACGAATCCTCTTTTCTGTGGTATCAAAAAAATCGTTCACTACGGCCGGGCGATTGGTGAGTCGCCTGATTCCCCAATGCCGGTGTGTGGTTTATGACTGTCGATCAGGTGCACTTCGAAGCGAGGCGTCTCGGCCATCGTCAATATGGGAAAATCATCAAAATTGGGTTGCTGGATCTGTCCGTTTTTTAGGGTTGCTTCTACTTTCAACACAGCGGTTAGGCCGAAGATTAAACCACTGAATACCCGCAGGCTCAATTGCGTTGGTTGCCTTTTTAAAGTCTGGCGGCGTTCCTTGATTTTTTCTTAGCTTGGATCTGAGGGCGCCATCATTCCGCCAGCGAATTCGATCTGCCATAAAATATATCATCGTGCATTTGCAGGCGTTTTTTATTCAAAACCTTTTCATCGGCAGAAACAATCCATTTAATGGAGCCAAACAATTTGATAGGAAATTCTTTTATGATTTTTGAAATATCGAGGGGACTTACCCAGAGGTCCTTGCTTCTGGCTTCCTCGATGATTTCAGGCCAATCAAAGGGATATTTTTTAGCAATAAACAGGGTATCTGCTATATCCTTTGGTTCCAAACGGCTCATGGCGGAGAGTTTATTCGATAGAATATTCCTCCAGCTATCGATTTTAGGGAAAAAGTCTGCCTTTTCGAAACCACCGTAATGAAACTCCACATCATTGACAAAATCGATTATCAAATGTATTCGATCTTTCAGTGCGGTGATTCGGAAAAATGATTCTGATGCGGTACCTATTTCGATCTTCAGATTTTCCTGCCGCATGGCCGTTACTACTTGCTGGGCCTGTTTTTTGAAATCAGGGGACTGATTGCTGAAAAAATCCAGATCGTCCGAATAGCGGTGATTCAGATAGCACCGACTCAAAGCGGTGCCCCCTGTAAGGTAAAAATCAACCTCTCGACTCTGGACAATCTTCAGTATCTCGTCCTGAAATGCATAAAGACTATTGTAGTATGATTTGTCTGGCATACAGAAACTTCTCTTTCAAATCACTGAATCGAATTCGGTTGAGTACCGCGTCACTGAGCAAGTCCTCGAGTTGGTCGGCAGGAACGATACTTAATATCGTGTACCAGTCCAAAGTAGTTAAGATTCTATAATACAGGTTGTCGATATCAATATGGCCGATCCGCTTGAAATCTCCTTTCAGCAGACCATGCAATTGGTTTGGCTCCACCCTAACATCCCAGTACAGCCGTGAAAGCAAATTCTTAATTTCTGATTCAGATAAAGTTTTCATCCTGTCCGATTAGCCTTTCATACTGAATACTATCCCCATTGCCTTCAGGTTTCAACCCTATAGTACAAAATATTGCATTCTGTTTGGCAAATTCGGACATAGCTCAGCGCTTTACCCGGTGCTGGATTTTTTAAAGGTAGGTCTCGATCGGTTGGTCAGCATCGATGATGTAACGTATCGCGCCGAAGCAACCAGACCGAAGGCGGAGGTGTCACGCCAAAAAAGAGAAACAGAAGCGGGAACTTATCGTGACGAAAAGAGCGAAGAAATAGCGGGACGGTTATGAAAAAATGCATTTCTTACGCACTACTAATATAATATGCATATATTCATGACCGTCCCCATAGTCCACATTTTTCAGACCAGTCTGCCGGCGGTTCGCGCCCGGGAAGTGTTCAAGGACACTTATGACTTTGATTTTATCGAGCTACACACCGGTCCCCACGAAAAAGATCTTGAGGACAAGATCCTTTCTAACTTTGAAAAATTCCTCTCAGAGTTGGGTCAGGATTTCTCGATCCTGGGCCGTCAGGTACCGATCAAAATTGACCGGCAGACCCGCTTTATCGACATGGTTCTATAGCATCGCGGAATTCCTTGTGTCGTTCTGGTCGATCTGAAAATGGGCAGGCTGGACAGCGGGGACATCGGCCAGATGAATAAATACATCGGCTATTGGCGCCGCAACAAGCAATATGAGCATGAACAGCCCACCATCGGTCTGATCATCTGCCGTGAGGCCGGCCGCGAAGAAGTGATTTACGCTTGGGACGGCCTGGAAGAAAAGATTTTTATCGCTAAATACAGAGTCAAGCTGCCCAGTGAAGCGAAAATCAAAAAAGCAATCAGAAAATTTTGAATTTAAGGCATTGGCTTAAGACCAAAGCCGTTTTTCGGGCTTATAACACCCTGTTTACCGTCAAAAAGGCTAATTTAAGGTGGAAAGGCTGCACTATTTATCTCAGAAGATTCCTTTTTATCTTAAACCGTCCTTTTCGTGGTCAAAAACACTACTCTAAGCCCAAAATGGAGGCCTATTTTTAGCGCAAATCTTTAATTTACGGGCATTCAGCTTGGTCCGACCCCATAGCCCCAGCAGCTTGATTCATATGAGCCATTGCGGCCGGCCACAAAAATGTAGAATGACAGAAAGCGTATCTCGTACGTTTTTCTTAAATTTGTCGCAGAAATCCTGATTCTCCTCTGGGCCCGGATCTTTACAACTTGTAATCCTGGATATAGCCGGCATACCGTTTAATAATGTGACCGGTGTCGAGTCCAAACCGAGCCGGCGTATAGTGATGACCTCGTGGTCCTTTTTTTGCGGGTTGTTTTCAGGTCGGTTTTAATTGACTTTTTCCAGGATTCAGCGCCATCCAGGTGGATGGTGTTTTGAATTTGATTGATGACCGACAGGGGATTTTCGATCAGGTCCGGGTAACGAACATCGACTATTTGGTCGGCATTGACTTTTTGACGAGCCCTAAATCCTTGTTCTAACCCGGCCGTGCAGTATCTCAGCCAGAATCCGCCGAGGGCCGCATTATCAATGCTTTCAACAAATGGTGCCCGGGCGGCGGCGGCCAGGCTGCATACCGATGGGATGGCCTGACGGGGGTCACGATGCAGGTGAATGACCGTGGCATCGGGAAATGTTTTTAGCAGTGTCTCCAGGTGCCAGAGGTGATAGGGCCACTTCAGCACCCATTGCCTCCCGGGTCGCTGCCAGTTCAACAGCTGCAGCTGGCTTTTAAAAAAATCGTAGCCCGATTGAGGGCTGTGATCCAGCAGCCACCAGGCAAACGAATTGGTTTCGGTCATAAAAAATGAGGTGGTTCCGGCGCAGGCTTTATCGAACAGATGCAGGCATTCTTCCGGTCCTTCGGCTTCCAGCGCGTGGATGTCACTGAAGCCCGGTGCCAGATAGCCGTGAATTTTGCTATCAATTTTGACCTTTCGAATATATTTTTGAGTATCCGCAGCCCGCGGATTCAGGGTGGGACAGGGATGGCGCAGTTCCCAGAAATGTGGCGCCCGCAGGTCCGGATGCAGCGCCAACAGGTTGTGAAGGTGAGTTGTGCCGCTTCGATACCAGCCGGTAATGAAAATCGGTTTATTGATCTTCTGTTCTTTGATTTCCGGCCTGAGTTTCAATACTTCGATCGTGCGCAGGCGACTGGCAAGATTACCAACCAGAAATTGACTGAAGGCGAAGCGGCCGAAAAAAGTGAGCTTGCCTTCCCGATTGACCGACTCCAATATTGCGCCTAGTGCTTTTTCAAACCGGGAATCGCCCCAATCCTGCAATCCGGTTTGGCGGGATGCTGCTGACTTAAGATTCTCACAGTTTAACGATACCAGCCGATCAAAGACAGGTTTGGCGTTGCGGGCGAGGCTGTTTACCCACCGGATCGGCCAGGGGGCATAAGGTCCGTCATGGCAAGGTTGCCGCTTAGGTTTCATTTCATCAAATTTAATTATTCACCGCAGAGCCGCAAAGAGCGTGGAGAGCGATTATTTCTCTCTGCGCTCTTTGCGGCTCTGCGGTGAATGATTGTCACTATCCAACTATGATAGTGGGGCGACGATTTTTTCTGTCAGAGTACCGGCAACTTCCAACGCCTCCGCCCAGCCGGGAACGCCCTCGCGGCCGCCGTATTCACGGCAGGACAGTGACGCCACCGCCACTGCGAATTTAACTGCCTGATGCAGGTCAAAATCCCGGGTCAGGGCCAGGGCAAAGGCCGCATGAAAATTATCGCCGGCACCCACCGTGTCTATGGCATTTACATGCGGGACGGCCACGTGATAAAGGGTGCCGCCGTCAACTTAGTAAGCGCCTTTAGCGCCGTGGGTAACGATCAGTTGGCCGGCCACCATACGGTTCAGCTGCATGATTTTTTGCTCAAACGCCAACCCGTTCAATGCCAATTCCGCAGCTGCCAGAAATTCAGAAGAAGGAATAAAATAATCGGCCGTCTCCATGATATCCTCAATACCCGGCCGCCAGCGTTCGCAGTCGTAGATGACGTTGACTTTACTTCCCGCAATGTTTTTTATTGTTCCACCCAGATAGGTGACTTCAGGGTCCAGCAGAACGACCTCTGCTTGTCGGACCAGTTTTTTTAATTGGGCATTTATCTCCATTTTCGGTAATTCGTTGCGTTCGTAGATAATGCTGCGGGCGCCGCTGCCGGCGGTAATAAATACATAGGCTACCGGTGTGTGGCCGCCTTGGACGATTTCAACGAAATCCGGGGCCACGCCAAAGTCCTGCAAGCGCTTTAGGCAATATCGGCCTTCTTCATCATCGCCAAGCTTGCCCACATAGGCCACCCGGCCCCCCAGGCGCGCTATGCAGCAGGAGGCCGTACCGCCCTGGCCGCCCCCTTCGGTCAGGCGAAACTCCAGGGGGCGTTTTTGATTCTCTTGCGGGAATTGGTTGACGACCGCCATAATATCCAGGCAGCTGCGGCCGATCGCCAGTACGTCGAATTTTGTCATAGTAAATTACCTTACCCGCATATCTATAAAGATCCAGTTGTATTCGGACTTATGTTATAATTGCTGATCTTTCCAAAGGGGTGATGTCAACCATCGGGCATCCAGAAATCCACCGAATCCCCTTTCCTGCCATAGCCAAACACATCATCGCCCCACAAAAACAGTTTGTTCAGCCAAGGGGTGTGCATGATGCCCCAGCGCACCCCGTCGTGCAGGATGCCGGCCGGCTTGTTGAAGGGACAGGTTCGGATGCAGTTGGAGCAGTCCGTGCCGTTGACGGCCCAGAAATTCAAACAGGTTTCAGCGTTGATGTGCCATTTCAGGATGCCCACCCGGTTGGAGATATTGTGAGGCTCGGTTTGAGGTGCACCGTACATGATGCTCTGGCTGGGACATTTTTTGGCGCATTTTTCGCAGGCCAGGCAAAAGTCCCAGACGCCGAACTCAATGGGCCGATCAGGAACCAGCGGCAAATCCGTCAGGATCTTGGCCAGGCGCACCCGGGGGCCGAACTGCGGTGTGATCAGCAAGCCGTTGCGGGCGATTTCACCCAGCCCGGCATCGATCGCAATGGGAATGCTGCAGGCGGTGTCGTTGCCGCAGGGGATGGCCTGGTAACCCAATCCCCGGATGTACTGGGCCAACAAGCCGGTCGTGAATGCCATGCGGGAATAGCCCGTGCCAGTCGCGGCGGAAGCCGGGTGGGCCGGCGAGCAACGGATGGCTTCATAGTCCATTTCGACAGCGACGGCGATGGCATATTTAAAATCTTCGGAAATATTCCAAAAGGAAACCTTGTCGGACCAAATTAAGACCTTGAAAATCAAAGAAATAAGTGCTAAATGAGGGGTATAAATGGGTCTTAGAGCTATCTTTTTGATAGCAAAAAGCAGGCTCTAAGAAAATCAAGAATATAACCGGTAATTATTACCCCGACAACTTTAATTACCAATGGCCCGCGCAAACAGACATCACCTACCTGGCTATGTGTGGCATATTACACATCGATGTCACAAAAGAGAATTCCTGCTGAAATTTGATAAAGATAAAAAGCGTTGGGTACACTGGCTGTATGAAGCCAAAAAACGTTTTGGGTTAATTATTTTAAACTTTACAATTACCTCAAATCACATCCATCTACTCGTCTATAACGGCAAGGTGAATGTTATTCCAAGATCAGTCCAACTGATAGCCGGAAGAACGGCAAGAGAATATATTCAAAGAAAGAAAAGAAAGGGTGCGTTCTGGGAGGATCGATATCATGCAACGGCGGTTGAGACCGGCAACCATTTAATTCGCTGCCTGGCCTATATTGACCTGAATATGGTAAGAGCCGGGGTAGTGCGGCATCCGTGCGAATGGAGGTTTGGTGGATATCGTGAGATCCAAAATCCAAAGCAGCGGTATACGGTTATAGATCGTCAGAAATTAACGGCATTGCTTGGTATCAAAGGTAACAATCAGTTAGCAGAATATCATCGCAAACGGGTCGAGAAGATTTTGAAAAACGGAACAAACCAACGTGATGAAAAATGGACGCAAAGCCTAGCTGTCGGTGACAAAGAATTTGTGATGGAGACAAAGGCTAAACTGGGTTCAAGGGCAATCGGCCGCCGAGGGGTGAGAAATGATGAAGGATATGAGCTTAAAGAACCTCAAAGTCCTTACAACCGTGTTTTTGCCCCTGAAAAGTGCGGTCTAAGACCCAAAAATGACCACTTATGGAAGGTTTCTTAATTGCTTTCAAAGACATAGCTTGGTCCGACAAGAGAGATATTTCTGACATTGCCCGGATAACGGATAGTGACATAGACTATTTTAAGGAAACTGAAAAATTTCCTCATCACTTAAGTTAGAGCGTGACCTGAGTCTATATATCTTATGGCAGACAGGGTTGTTTACGAACAAACAAATTGCCGAGGTATTCAATTTGAGTTATTCAATGGTCAGTCATGCCGTGCATGGTTTCAAAAAGAAGCTTAGAGGGAGTAGTGAATTGGATACAAGCATTACCGCAAATACAGTGCCACAAGACGCTGAGTGAATCTGTTAACCATTAAATAATCGCACAGGAGTAATCACTTATGGCTAAAAAAAAGATCCTCATACGAGGAGGTACCGTTGTTAGTGAAAGTGGAACAGCGCCGTATGACATCGCCATAGAGGATGAGAGCATCATAGCTCATGGTTTTGATGGACAATTTGACCTAGAATCCTTCGATGAAATAATTGATGCAGATGGTTTGCTGGTATTACCAGGTTTGATTGATCCACATGTTCACTTTGATGCTCCATTTATGGGTACCAGAACTGATCATGATTTTCTCACCGGAACTAAGGCAGCTGCTTTTGGTGGAGTAACAACGGTTATTAGTTTCTCTACTCAGTCAAAAGGCGGATCGATTCAGGAGAATTTGGAGAAACTAGAGAAGAAAGCTGCAGGACAAGCATATATCGATTGGAGCATTCATGGTATTCTGCTGGATGCTTCAACGCAGTCACTTTCTGAGATCCCTGAATTGGTCAAAAGGGGGGTCCCCACCTATAAATGTTTTACTACCTATCGTCATTCAGACAGGATGGTGGATGATGATGGAATATTGAAGGTGTTAAAAGAGACGGCGGAACACGGTGGCATGCTTATGGTTCATTGTGAGAATGATTCAATCATTGACTACCGTTTAACGTCTGAAGTGGAAAAAGGAAATACCAGTTGGATTTATCATGCGTTGACTCGGCCAAGGTCTGCAGAAAACGTTTCAATTCAGAGAATTATAGACCTTATGAAAGTGGAGAGAGCACCTGTTTATATCGTTCATACATCCACTTCAGAAAGTGCCAGGATTGTCCAAAAAGCTCAATTAAAGGGAGAACCTATTCATTCAGAAACTTGTACTCATTATCTGGTACTTACAGAAGATGAACTCAAAAAAGAGAATGGTTACCTTTTTATTTGCAGTCCTCCCTTGAGAACGACAAGGGACATAGATGCATTGTGGACAGCGGCAAGAGTTGGGCCAATTGAAGTTATTTCCACGGATGATGCCGGATTACCGAGAACAGACCAAACAAAATTGTCTGAAGGCGGATTTAACAAAGTACCTAGCGGAATGCCAGGAGTTGAACCCCGTTTGACAATTCTTTATTCAGAAGGGATAAAAAAGGGACGAATTACCTGGCCACGCCTAGTATCTCTAACCGCGGGAAACCCATCCCGATTATTCGGGTTAGCTCCTCAAAAAGGTAGCTTAACTCCGGGTTCAGACGCAGATATCGTCCTATTTGATGCTAATATAAAATGGACAATGTCGGCTGAGAGTCTTCATATGGACACTGACTTTTGCCCTTTCGAAGGAAGAGAAGTATATGGAAAACCAAAAACTGTCTTGTCCCGGGGTGAGTTTGTTCTTCGTGATTATGAATTGATGGGTACGCCGCGGCATGGTAAAAGAATATTTCGGAAGCTTGATATTAGCAATTTATAAATAGTATATGAGGGTAGCCGTTATATTATGAAACTTAATAGTAACCAGAAAAAAGAAGTCCTAGAATTTACTCAGCGGCTGATAGGTGCACCGGGACATTCAGGAGATGAAGAGAAAAGTGCTTTGTTAGTAGAAAAGAAGATGAAACAATTGGGTTATGACCAAGTTCGGATTGATCCTTACGGAAGTGTCATCGGTATCATCAAAGGTGCTCGCCCGGGACCAACAATTCTGTTTGATGGACATATGGATGTTGTTCCTATCCACGAACCGGATAGTTGGATATATGAGCCATATGGCGGTGAGGTCGTTGGTGACAAATTGTTCGGCCGAGGAACCACTGATATGAAAGGTTCTATTGCCGCAATGATTTATGCTGCTGCATACCTTGATAAAGAAAAAATCGCTGGAACTATAATGGTTACCGCGAGCACAGCTGAAGAATTGATACCTGGTCGTGCAGTCGAGAAGATTTTGGACGAATACCTTGTTGATGCTGTTGTCATTGGAGAGCCAACCAAGCTAAAACTTGGATTTACTGAAAAGGGTCGATGCTCCATCAGTATGACTGTGACTGGAAAAGTTGCACACAGCAGTAGCCCTCAATTGGGGAAAAACGCAATATATATTGCAGCTGATGCAATCAGACGCATAAAAGAGATCCCTGTAAGCTCCGATCCTTTTCTGGGAGATGAATTTTTAGAACTTGTTGAGATACGCTCAGAACCAACTCCTGGATACGGTAGAGTACCTTTTCATTGTTGGGGACTTTGGGAATGTCGAATCCTACCCGGAGAAAATGAACAGTCTATGCTGGATAAATTCATAAATTCTCAAAAAGGCTCAAAATGGGAAGATCGGATCAAATTTCAGATGGAAACGATTGAGGTTTCGACTTTTACCGGCAATCGTCTGATCGGCAAAGACTTCCTTCCTGCCTGGAGGGAAGACAAAAACAGTGGTTTGTACAAACTGCTGGAGACTGCTATTCAAAAGAGTGAGATACCAGTTGAATATGATTCTATATAGAGCCTGCGCATAAACTTAAAATTGATCAGAATAAATTACAAAATTGTAGGTCCAACATTTTAAATTTGGTCAATGTTCTTTGAAAAATTGGTTAAAGCAGCAATCTGCTGTGCTTCAGGTTA
>Ga0209150_1000335_pt1 | contig 16044 bp, 6 predicted proteins | sample WorMetTyACAVOLI3_FD_187424 | JGI IMG/M metagenome (GOLD analysis project Ga0209150, IMG submission 187424) | Marine gutless worms symbiont microbial communities from Max Planck institute for Marine Microbiology, Germany - Olavius algarvensis... ... | reverse complement strand
GTATGATGTCATTATGACGTCGTGAAGCAGCACTGAAGAAGTCGGTAAGAGATAGCATCAGAATTTCCTGCTTTGTAACAACAATGAAATTACCGCATGCATTACAGATTTATTCAACAGTTTTTTGTGAAGAAGTGTATGCGGTTGCATTTTTCAAAGTAGTGCAGCAACAAACTATAGGTAAAGTGGGAAATTCAATTATGTGCTTGTGGGCGGATAATTTCTGTCTGCAACATTAAAATCGGACAGTATTTGCGAAAGTTACGCTCAAATGAAAAAGGGTCCAGTTTTTTACTGAATTTGGTGCAGATGGACTTGAAGACAGTCTGAAGCACTGCGTACAATGTAAATGTAGCGGCCGTGACCACGCGACTAATCATAATCATAATCATAAAACATATTTGTAAAGCGCCATAGGCAGACCTACAGAGGCGCTGTCATTGATGTCATTTTTATGTCGGCTATTTTCGAGTTTAGGCAGATAAAAGCTGGAAATATGAAGTCACATGACGTCAAAATTCTGCACGCCGTTCACAATGCGCCTGGATATAAGTAAGTAAAATATTATAGCGTCAGCTGTGTAGCTTCCGTTAGGTTGCTGGTAGGCCTATTGGTGAACTTAAGCAAAGAAAGTTAAATTACTTGAAATTGCATATTCCAGCAGCATTTCCCTCGCAAATAGTTTAAAAGTTATTAAGCTTTAAATGTGTCTGAGAGGCCAAAAATTGTCCACTCGAGTCCATTTCTTGATCAAGCCGCTTAAGATATCGCCACCAAAGCGAGAAGACAGCTCATCCGTCGTGCAAAATGTCACGCCAATCGGTTGTACCGACGCCGAGATCTGTCCCCGGACAAAAAGTGAAAAAGTTAATGAAATATACACCATAAACTTAATACCCAAACCATACAGTCATATGGCAGGTAATAAAAAGCCACAGTAAACTTAATACCATACTCCATAATCCATATTGTAACCCGTAGCCGTTGCTCGGCTTAGCATACACCCACATCGCTAGCTTGGCTATTGGCTGAAATGCTTGAAATGTTCTAAACAGCAGGAAGCCTCACGCTACTACATCAGTTGTGGCTTTGCGTTGTCGTTGCTTTTTGCCTTTACCATTGTCTGATATGTCAGAAAGTTGTCTTTAGGTTCGTCATGTTGGTTTGTTAAATTATACATAAAATGGTTAGTTATGAGTTGTTTGATTTGAACAATAAAACTCAGAATAACTTGATCAGTGGCGCTGGGGTTCAATACGGCTGGCAATAAGCAAATAAACGAATAAGGAGGACAATTAGACTAATTTTTAGTTAACAGAAATCAATCATGTAAATCGCTTTAGGCATTTTCAGTGATGTGAGCAATTGCCAAATAACTTAGCTATCGCTACATGTCGCGCATATGCATGCATAAGGCAGTCTACGTACACTCCACAGTCCACAGTCTCATGTAAGAGTTTCGCTCCGACTTACCTTTACGAACTGTCATTTGAAATTTGGTATCCACAGGGTGGGCCAAAAACGGACTGTTTTTGAGCGTAGGTAACTTTGCTAGAAATGCGTGTAATATGTCAAAAGTTTCAGAATTTTGTCTAGAATGAAATGCGTAATTTGCACTTAAAGAATCCTTGCTTAATTTGCATAAATCGCCAATACCCCCAAAATTGCATCGAATTCGACAATAACGCATGAGTTTTGCTCAATTTTTATTCCAAATACAGTAAAACAAGACCGATCATTAACACATGGTTAGTCCATACGAAATTCAACATGACCCCCCTTTGCCTTAATAACCATGGTAAGTCTTTTTTGGCAGCTGGTCAATTGCTCGGTTCAATGTGTCCTGTCTTACCTGAGCCAGCACGATCAGAACTTGCTTCTGTCGCTGTTTCAAAACTTGGTAAGATGGACCTTGTGTTTGTGCATGCAGCCAGGTGCTAAAATAAAGTGTTTATTACTGTGAGAACGTACTCGAACAAGGTTTACTGCCGGCAATTCGCCATATCTGGAACAACGTCTTTGTATTCAAGCAGGATGGAGCGCCTGCGCACCGTTGACACCACACCATCGCTCAGCTGCGTTCCAGTGTGCCTGAGTTCATTAAACCAGAAATCTAGCCGCCGAACAGTCCGGATCTAAATCCCATGGATTATTCAGTGTGTGTGGGGGGGACGTTGCAGTAGATGTTGTATCGTCTAAAAATTTCAGACACTGATCAGCTGAAGCAAGTTCTGATCGACTGCTGGCTCAGCTAAGCCAGGACACTAGACAAAATTCTTAAACGTTTGACGTTGACGTATTGCACGCCTTTCTATCATTAGTCGTTGCAAAGTTATCTGATCTCAAACACAGTCCGGTTTTGGCCCACCTGTACAAGAACTTCAGCCATCACAGAGAGACTGCACGATGCTTCTTTTCATTGAAAATGTTACTACGTTAACTTACTCAAGGTCATGCGAAATTACACTGTTGAGTTGGGCGTGTGTAATGTTCCTATACTAGCTAGTATTTTATTGTAACTGTTTCTCTATCTTGTACCGCTTCTGGGATATATAACGTCGAATAATGGCGTGCCATTGAAATACGGGTTAGGGATTTTAGGTCGCTGAATAGGCTATGGCACCATTGGATAGGTAGATCATATTCGACTTCCTATCTATACAAGTTTCTTGTAGGAAGTGGCCTTTAAAGATCACTTAAGGTCATCGACAATGACACGTTTCGATAGCTCATACTGTTCTTTTTATTAGTTTTCCACAGAACTAGCCTATGTTCGCCTCTTATATTGTTTCCGACGCATAGGATACTGTAGATATTGGTCAAAACACGCAAACAGTGATGTTAACAAGGACTTGACCTTCAAGGCCAAGGACAAGGACAAGGACCAGACCTTCAAGGCCAAGGACCAGGACAAGGACTAGGTCAATTATAATCAATACAGAGTTAAATTGGAGAAAATAATGAGTGACAGAACTTAAAATGCTATCCTTTGGTTACATGGTGCAGTAGTAGTAGACTCTCTGTACTGTGTTAAGCAACTTAGTACGAGTATGTGACCTTTAGTCGAATTTTAATGTGAATGCAATGCTCTCAAAGTCAACAACATCAGTTCTCGAATCAGTTTCCAGCATCTCCCCCTTATTCCACTGATTGATTACACTTGAGATAAACAAGAGTTTCAAGCATTGTGTCACTCAGTTTGGCACGGTGAGGCCGCATCAGGAGTCCACTTTGAGAAAAAATTCTTTCCACAGGAGCAGATGTAGCTGGCGTGCAGAACAGACGTTGGAAAAGCGGTTGTAAGCGTTTGAACTGAGGCAGCTGCCAAGCTTGCTCCAGCGTCAAATCGCTCGACTCGACCTCCGGACTGTTGATGTAGTGCAGGTAATCAGCCAGTTGTCTCTCCGGAGTTGATCATGACTGCTGAATGCTGAGCGCATAATTATTGACTTTTAAATAAAACTGAACACAAGGACTTTTGTTCAAGGACAAGGACTTAAGCAGCAAGGACAAGGACAAGGACTGCATCGTCAAGGACAAGGACCAGGACAAGGACTGCATTTTGGTCCTTAAGGAGTCCTTAAGGACAAGGACAAGGACTAACATCACTGCAGTCAAACAAACCAACGCTGGCAAAAACATAACCTCCTTGGCCTTTCAGTCAACATGACAGCTGCATTGTTATGTCCCCGCCGACGGGGCTTTAAGCGATGCTTTTGTCTGACTGTCAGTTGTATACATCGGGAATAACTGGAGAACAGAGGAAGACCAAAATTGGCACAGAGGTAGCCTGTCACACGTGACTTGGACACCATCTCAAGCTCAGAAGGTCAAGGTCACGTGCGAGGCGGGGGCATATTGTGGCGGCCGCCCGTCAACAGCTTGCTGAAGCTGTCAAGGAGCGCAAGGAAAAACACTTAGCTATGACATCAGAATATTAATTAATCTGTATACCTACAGTTGGATGTGGTTAAACATTGAGCTGTCCACAGTAATTCTAACACCTTGTGGTGACCAAGGCTGCTCGAGAACCAGCTGCACTGCCTTTCGCTGGTTGAGGCAGGTTATGTCACGGGAGAAATTTCCTCACCAAAATGGCGGTGGATTGTTTACTTTGGATGGCGAAAATAGTTTGTTTGTGATAATAACTTCACATTTTAATAATTTAATGCAGTCATTTCTTTTGACTAAAAGTCTTTGTCGCAATATTTGAAAGTATGTTCGACGCTTATTACGTGATGGTCGGTTATCGATGTTTCCGTACGTTATCGCTGATCGTAAAAGGCGCCCACTGCTATATTTAGGGAATTAATCCCGGGATCATGAAATCCCGGGCTTTTTTACAATCCCGAAATCCCGGGTTTAAGTTCACCCAATCCGGGGATTTTCGGGATTAAACTTTGCCGTATAAGTGCTTTGTTTTCGCCGCATTTAGCAGTTGTTGTTGATATCTGTTGACGACCTCGTCGCGCCAGGTATCAGCTCCAGTAGTAACATCCCAGTGTATAAACTTGCAACATGTTGACTGAAACCACCGAGGTATAGACATATATTGTAGAATCCAAAACTAGTTGTAACAACAGTGGTGACTGTCTTCACAAGTATGTAGGTCATCACTATGGTGAAGGTATAATGGAATCAAATCTTTCTATTGGCTGAGCGGATGAACTGAACTGAAAAAATGCAAATTTAATATCTCTGTCCATTCTTTTTGTGATGCAATCAGTTTGTGTAGGTGCAAGGAGAAGACTGTCCTAGAGTTGCAAGTGACCCTTCCGCTTAGCAGAAGTCCAAATGTCGTCAACAACATTTTGCAACTTATTCCTGATTTCCTCGTAATGCGGACATCTCAGCAAGAAGTGACTTACACTTTCACGTTCCTCATCACAGTCACACACTGGAGATTCCCTTAAACCATTTCTGAAGCTGTCCTCATTCAGCAGTGTATCGTTCAGCAACATTCTGCAGTAGGAAACGCTGGTATCACGATCGTTTGGAAATGTGACTTTGCCAACTTTGGTACGAACTTTGGTCTTGTGTAAAAACCACAGCTATCACGCTCCCATTTTTAGCCAACCGTCTATCTATATACCGTAGACGGTTGGCTATATGGCATGAGGATGACGTCTGTGTCAAAACGATTCCACATATCATCATTTTGTCTTCACGACATGAAAGTGACATCCCTTCGCTACCTGGACGCCAAGTTTCATCATCCTAGTCTGGGGGCATCACCCCCTAATAGGGGCAAAACCGTATTTTCCTGCCTCCAGAACTCTCGTTATTATTAAAACGGCGAAGCGTAAATAAATTCAGGCATAGGTATTCTGTTATGGCCGCTGAGTGTTGTTCTAGTTGCGAATACCAACGGACGGTTGGCTATCCCAGCACTAGCTGGGCTTCTTGTTGCTGCCAGGAATTAAATGCTATTTCTGAAGATAAGTGCAATGCATTTAGCAGCGTTAGCAAACCCGTTCGACTGCTAAAACAGCAATAAGAGCATAACTAAGTAAAAACTAAGTAAGCTAGGCTGCCCTTCTGCCCCCTAGCCCTAGGCAGATAAGTTAACCATAGTCTGATAGCGACACAATACTCCGTTTTTTACTTACTTTTAATGCTATAATGCACGTGCGTGTTCATCAGCTGGCATCTTGTGCTCCAAGCTAAGATCGCGCATGAGCGATCACGTACTGGACAATGTTATTTTTACGTACTTACTTTTCGAAGAACAAGTAACCCCCTATAGACTTTTCACGTAGTAATTAGCATGGTGTACGTGGCTGATGTTCCCATAGACCAATGGCCTATAGGCCTATAGTTATAGTTTATGTTGCCTGATACATTGTGACTTTCGTGTGTGTCTAGTGTCTGACAGTCGTCAGAATACAATGATATGATTTGAACAGGCTAACGTTAATGCTGACTGCAGTGTGGGCTTGATCTCCAAACTGCTGAGTTTCTGTGTCTGTGTGCATATACAGTATTAAGAAAATAAGTAAAGTCATCTGTATTTGACCAGTCATCATTTATTTACGCATAAAACAACACAGTACTTTTACAATAAACACAAAAAAAGAACCATGCGCCAATGAAGAAACGTGCAACTTAACCGCCCTATTACTACGTGCATTGCGCAGTTCAACCTATACCTTGTAGTCCTTGTTGTTGCTATTTTTCCTATTACAAGACCAGTTATAGCCAGCCATAATCTGGCTCGATTCAATCCCGGGATTAAGCAAAGTCAAATCTCGAAATCCTGGGATTGGCAAAACGGTCCGGGATTACATTCCCTAGCTATATTGCTCCTCCACTGGTAATAGAATTTCATATCAGTGGGCGCCTCACCGGTAATAGTTTTCTGTATCAGTGGGCCCTCCACTGGTAATAGCACTTACCATCGCTGATCACATCAATGCGGTGCAGTTGTTTAGCCGACGAGATTTATTAGAGCTCCACTGTTAGTAAATATATATGACACCACATCGGACTTTTGAGCACACTTAGCCATTTCTCCAGTAGCTGTTTGCTTTGTGTGTTCACTTTCAGGGGCGCTATGGACAAACTGTTATTCGGGTGCACAACGGCCGCCATCTCAACATTATCATCGACCCAGCAGTGGTGGCATGCAGCACAGCAGTTCAGCCCACCGGCACAGCCAGCAACACTCAGTCATTCATTCACTTGTGGTGTGACTGTTGTGCAGCAGTTCTAACAATACAGCACTGTGATGCACCACTTGTTAACTTTATGTACAGATGCACTGTTCTGTGACAACACACTGTTGTTGTACTGAAAACTATCTTTAAGTATGTTATTGTCAACTGTTTGCTATAAATTGTACTGTTCTGTGTTACAAAAAAGTTCAATTGCAAAAGAAAATGTTACCGTTATGAACGCAGCCTGAGCCGAAATTGTCATGTTTTGGTTTGTACTTGTTTCGCAATCTGCACAGTCGAATGTGTAAGCATTTGTAAAATCAAAACCAACAAGAACTTAGCTATCGCAAACAGATCGCGCGTAAGCTGTGCATACAATACGTCGAGGGCATCTATAGGCCTAATTACGCCTAAATTAGGCCTAATTTTAATTAATTAATTAGAATATTAATTAGTTAACTAATTAATTAATCAATCAATCAGTTAATCGAAATTGGTACCAATCGAAAGGTCGTATGCTATTTCCTATTACTAAGTCGTATCTCCCGCCGTTTTGCCAGATATTGCAGATAGGGTCACCTCTGCGGGGGTACTAAATACAGGTGGGGTATAAAAATTTTGTAATTTTTTGTTACCAATAAGTCGCTACATCTTGCAGACGATACAAGTTACTATGGAAAACGAATAGGAAACCATACACAAGCTATGAAATGATATCATTTCTAGTGACCTTGAGTGACCCTTAACATAGATTTCAAGGTCAGATGATCTCGACGTATTGTGTGCGCAGCTGAGAGCGATCTGTTTGAGATAAATAAGTTCTTGTTTCATTTCTTCTTGTGAGTTTTGTGAACTATTATTGACAGTAAACTTACGGTAGCCAGTTTAAATGAGCAGCTGTCATTGTGTTACTTCAACAACCGACAGACGACTGGCCAACAAACATGCCACTGGCTGTTACAACTAACACACTGTCACTGTACGACAACCGACAGACGACTGGCCAACAAACAGGCCACTGGTTGTTGTGACTAACACACTGTCACTGTACGACAACCGACGGACGACTGGCCAACAAACAGGCCATTGGTTGTTACAACTTACACACTGTCACTGTACGACAGACGACTGGCCAACAAACAGGCCACTGGTTGTTACAACTAACACACTGTCACTGTACGACAACCGACAGACGACTGGCCAACAAACAGGCCACTGGCTGTTACAACTAACACACTGTCACTGTACGACAGACGACTGGCCAACAAACAGGCCACTGGTTGTTGTGACTAACACACTGTCACTGTCTGAAAACCGACGGTACACGTAATATTGTCCTCTATGGTCATACGCACTAAAACAGTCGTCAATTAAGGTATAAGCATAATTCGACATGCAGTCTTACTTCCATACTGCCTCTTTTTCATCAATGAGTTACTAGCAGTAACGGTGCTGGCATACTGATTAATTCGAAGTCTAATGTATTTCTTGAACAGAGAATGCAGAACATTGTGGCATGCTGGAAAATTAAAATCATGGGAATTCACAGCATCAAGGACCTGCCTTGTGATATACAGGTCAACGTCAACTTTCTGAAGTGTGGTATCTCTGTTGGACATAAAAATCTGCTCTGCAAGTTTTGCTGCATCAAGGAGTTCCTTTGATGGATGTGTCAGACCACCATAGCTTCGAGCAACAGTATATTTACTGTAACAGTCATCGCTTACACTGTCAGCAATAAAGGCTGAACGGCAGACCTCACAGTCCACCTTCTGGAAAACCTTCGAAGCTGCCCAGCCCATGATATCATACAGAGCATTGCCTTCAAGCTGCTCAAGAGGTCTTGACTGACTCACATTCTCAATTGATTGCAGAGGACTCCGTGCTGTAGTGCTTGTTGTACGTATCTTGAGTTGGCCAACTTCACTCCCTGCTTCAGTCTGCTGCACACATTCCATCCGCCCGACTTCCAACAGCTCATCCAGTCCAGTCTGAGTCGCACACTGTTCCATTGTCTGTAATTCTAATTCAGCTGAAGCAGTCAGCAGTGCTGGCAACAACGATTCCTCGTCAACTTCAGCTCCATCAGCTCTGTGCTTTAAGTAGTCCACTAGATACGTACAGCCGTCATCCTCATATGCAGCACCTTTACTCACCTGCAGATACTGTGCCACAGTTACGAGACGCAGAGCCTGGCGAAAAACTGAGCAGGATGGGTGCATGACACCTTGGCCGCGAGTCTGTGAAAACAGGTTTTCCACAGGATCCTGTGACAAGCGACCAGTCAAGAAGTACTGCAGCTTGTGAGTTGACATCACTTCCTGGCTGAGCTGCAGAGCTACAGTTGTTGACAGCTGGATGCCTGTCTGAATTGGTTTCCAGGTCTTTTTGCCGTCAAAAGAGAGATCTTTGATCACATGTAACATTTCTAACAGTATCTGGGTTCCAGCTGTTTCCTTGCCACGAAACTGGGCAGCTTCTTTGTGCCTGGCATTCATTGCGTCAAACCAATCATTCACAAAGTTCAAGAACCACACGGTTGTCAGTGCTTCCACAGGCAAAATTTCCAGGTTGACGCAGGTTTGAATTGCTGCAGCAGTAGAACGTGAGAAGAACTGTGCAGCAAAACAGACTCTCATCTTCTCGTACTGGCTCGGACTTATATGGCAAGACTTCAGTTTATATGCCAGGCGGAGCTCGTGTGAATTCTGAGCATCAAGCAGTTGACTGACATACACAAAGCCCTTTACAACGTCACTAGGAAGATTATATTTCTGGACAGTTTGTGGACTTAGAGTGACCTCGTGGACCAGCACACAGTTCCAGAGATTCTTCAATAGATGCGGAGGGTCAGCAATGAAATACAGTAATCTGTCAGCTGCGTATGGATGTGCCACTGCTGATGATACTTTGCTGCGTGTGGACTCGATGCCAGCGTGATTCCAGAGAGCTGTGTTAGCTGGACCCATGTCTGTTGTTACTGCCTGTATCTTGAATCCAACAGACTCGGCAGCGTCAATGACTTTTCTCGTAAAGTTCCAGAACGGTTCACGTTTCAATGAAGCACCGGAAAACAGATATGCAACAGTCTGCTTCCAGCTGGCTGCAAGTCCTCGCAACATGAACACCAGACCGTGAGTAGCGGGCTCCTTGTCGTCTCCTGGTGCAGCATCAGTTGGCAATGTCTCTGGTGAAACGTATCCGACAATATGTCGCAGACCTCTGTCAAACTCGATTCTGCTTTTCAGTTGCATCTCGTCAATTAGCAACACACACAGCTTCTGTGACTCCTTCGCATTTGACAGTTTGAGTCGCAGCCAGTTTAGAACATCGTGTTGAATGCCTGGACGGAATGTCGAATTCTGAAGATGGCGACACAGAGTGCGGTATGATGGCAATGGATAATTCATCTTTCTGAGATATTCATATCCATTACGACCAACAACTGAGCGAATTCCAAGACAGCGCTGGATTGTCTCACTTGACCAGACAATGTTGTGGCCTTTGTGATCAGGCAGTTTCAGCTTCTCGATCTGGTCGGCATTAAGAAACTTGTTGATGTTTGCCACCAAGTTAGCCTCGCGCTGCTTTGATTGCTGCAGCTACACATACAAAACACACACACACACACAACCATTTAACAGCCCTTTATCCGGGACAACCCAGGTGAGCCGGCACCACAACTCTTAAAAACGTTAAGACAATATACCATTGTCCTCAATTCCTCACAGGCACTCTCGACCTTCCGTCACAGACCTTCCACTAAGCCTCTAGTGTCCAGTACTAAGGAGATCCCGGGTAAACAGCTGAAAGGAACATGAATATTCCTAGGACAAGAATCATTTATACTCGCCTAGTTCTGAATTTGCCTCTCACTGTATAACCACTAGCAGGCCTGCACCAGCCACACAGACAACAGTGACAGTAAACAAGCCATGGACCCCAAGATATTTATACACTGGATATCTGTCCTGTCACAACCCTCCCTATTTCCACTTTTGGTGACCGGTTCAGAATATGCTGCCATGCCTACAGGTCTGCATACTATACACATATAGCGCCTAGTGACTGTTTGCTCGTAGGCGCTGTGTACAAATTCGCTTACTTACTTACTTACTTATATGCATACAGAAGACATTTTAACATAAATATATTTTAATGACTGCTTTAGAGAACGACTGAAAGCGGGTTTTGCATCTTTGGCCGAAAACAAAACCAACGACGAAAATGGAACTTATTTTTTGGCCAAAAACCAAAATAAAACTACTATGTCACTTTTGGCCAAACACACAGATGAAAACAAAACCAATAATTAGGATGCAGATGAGGTAAGTGTAATGTAAATCACAAAACCTCACAATGGCAAAAGGTCTGACTAATTAAACTTCACGTTAAAGTTCACTATGATATGTTGTTATCGACTGCGAAGTTCAGTAGCTAAAATTAAACAGTCTGATCAATCAATCAAACTATCAATTTATAATACGCCATAGTACAGAGGCGCGTGCTACAATGTCGGTATCACATGTTGAAAAGGAATGTCTTAAGTCGGTTCTTAAAAAATATTGAGTGCATTCATAGGCCTAAATATTATACCGTGACCTTGAAATCTAGGTTAAGGGTCACTCAAGGTCACTGGAAACGGAGCCATTGGACAGATCATACACGACTTACTATTAGTTGAGTTATTTGACGTTAAATATTATTGTGACCTTGAAATGTGGGTTAGAGGTCACTCAAGGTCATTGAAAGTGGTATCATTTGAAAGCTTGGGTACAGTTTCCTATTCACCTTCCATAGCAACTATATGACGATATGTTAAGCCATTTTCATCCAATACTGGAACGTCACGGACAGACAGACGGACAGAATTGCTATATCAATATCGTGCATGAGTGTGCTGCGATAAGAAGCAACACACCTGCCACTTCAGTCGTCGAATCTGGAGCTGCAGTTCTTTCACATTCTGTTCTGCAACGTCATTGCTGGTGTCATTCACTGACAGTTGAACGTCTGTTTGTTCATCGACATCGATGATGCTCGCCGTACGTGACTGTTTGCAGTAAGTGTGTTCAGCAACAACTAAAAATACATACATTTGATGGAACTTGAAATCCAATATTTACCTTAAATATTTTACAAATGTTGGTTAAGTGCAGAAGTTATTAGCAGGCAAACGTGTATACCAATACTTTTGGTGTACTTTATCAACATATATGCAAGACAATAAAACTTTGTGATACTTCTAACTTTACCTTCTACTCCTGTCGCTGTATTAAATACTGCAGTGCATAATGAGTTTGACTTTGACTTTTGGTAATATCATCTTTATTTCCCAAAATCAAACTCAGTATATATTTATACAGCAGAATTTACACGAAAATGATTACTCTGTATTATTATAAGCATTGCAGTATTAAGTAATATTTTAATGACGTTACATCTGCATCCGTTCGCCAAGTGGCAGCTCTGTTGGTGCTGCCGCTATGCAGCAGCTGCTGTGCGGCTAGGTGGCCGCCACAATATGCCGCCGCCCCGTGACCTTGACTTTTGACCTTCTGACCTTGAAGTCGGTGTGGGAGTCGCATGTGACCTGGGGTACCCCTGTGCAAAGTTTCGTCTTCCTAGGCCTTTTGGTTTTCGAGTTAGAGCCCATGTACACGACATCAGACGGACGCCGATGACCGCCTAATGCCCCCGCCTCCCCTACGGGAGCGGGGGCATAATAAGTAAACTATGAAATGTCATCATGAGAAATGTTGTTATTTAACTGGACTGTAATATTTAGTCTCAATTACGTTAATTTCATTCGCCAGGTGGACTAAGGTGGTGGCTCTACACTGAAAAACGATATATTTTTTTCGTATACGTTGATATATTTCTGCCAATCTATAATCCTGGCAGGATCCCTGGATTATAAATTCCTTAATCACGGATTCCAGGATTGAGAAAAGGGATCTGGGATTGCAATCTTTATGCTTCAACGTCATGTTTAGAAATAGATTTAGCAGTAAATTGACTCATACTCTTGCTAGGCAGTTGCGTTACAGCCGACAACATCTAATAACAGAAATGATATCATTCAACATAGTCAAACACAACTATATATTCTACATTAAGTTGCATATTAATAATAACACATATTACACTTGTTTACATGACATGGCAGTTGCCATCTTGAAAGAAGCATCTCTCGTCTGCGCTGGATAGCTAGCCAGCGGCTGACAGCCTAAGATGCTAAGCCACTGTCTTATTTGCACAGCGGATGGCATCTGCTGGCTTCCCAGACTTGTTTGTGTGAAGTGTGAAGGAGGAAGAGACACTGGAATAACCAATCCACTACCCTTCTGCAGCCAAAAATCGAAATTTACCTGCTTCGATTAGAAATTGCGAAGGAAATTAATAAATACTGGATACTTTAAATTGATGACAGCAATTATTTGACATGTACCTTGTTTACTGTACTGTTTCCGTTTCATTCTCCTGTCTGCAGTCACAGGTGATGCCTCAAAGACCATCGGCACTGCATCAGGGCGTAACTTCCGCAGACCGTCCGCACGATGACTTTCATACTGAGCATTGTCAAAATGCTTCTGAAACAGCATAATTAAAAATGTTAAAAATGATGTACATTTTACAGGTTTCTTCAAAAACCTGTAAACGGATGTATACACTGTGTTCCAAAAAAAAAACATGTGACCACATTTTTTATGATAAGTTGAAGTAGAACTGTCCGTTTAGAAAGATTTTTGGCACACTTATTACTAAGAGTATAGGCCATCGACAGGTGTTTTTATTTTCCCACCTCACCTATTTCGTGCAGCTACTTTACCTTGGGAAATTGTCAAGACCTAAATATCAGCAAAAATTAAACAAAATCTTGAACATTTCACAAGAAGATGTGATTCTGATTAAAAAACCTCTATCTGTCAAAGCAGTATGGTGCACAAAGGCTGTTGAGTGAATGGCCCGACAAGGGTTGGAAACTTTGAAGCATTGACAGTCTGCTGAAGAGAAGCCACAAGATGGGTACAATTGTCCCGCTTCCAGGCAGCGGCAGACCGCATCAGTTGCATAGCAGTGAAGGACCTTGTGCTCAGTCAGGAGGACAAGCCAAAAAGGCATCGGTCAGCTCGTTAGATTTCGCATGAACCTGCCATTCTCTGTTCAAGTGTATACAAAAAAAATTCACCATGATCTCCAGCTCACATGCTTCAACTGATGTCATGCTCAGCTGTTGTCTGAAGCCAATCGTATCTCCCGTCTCACTCACTGATAAACAACGTTATCGTCTGCAATAAATCTTGCTGTTGTTCTATTATAAACCGTAAGTTGTATAATAAGTAAGCAAAATAATATGGTGACAATTTTGCAGTTAATATCCTAGTATTGTAGCATTGATAAAATCAGGAATTTAAGGCTAAATTCATGGTATTTAGGTCTCGACAGTTTCCCAAGGTAAAGTAGCTGCACGAAATAGGTGAGGTGGGAAACTAAATATACGCGTCAATGGCCTATACACTTGGTAATAAGTGTGCCAAAAATCTTTGTAAACGGATGGTTCTACTTCAACTTATCATCGAAAATGTGGTCACATGTTTTTTTGGAACACAGTGTATATATACACTGTGATTCAAAAAAAAGTTCACCCTTTTGCAATAACTAAGTCAGATGTTGACTGATTTCAATAATATTTGGTGGGAACGTAGCTGAGTAAGTTTGCAGCAAACTGATATATTCCTTTCATTACACGGTAAAACATATGCATGAAAATTATGCACAGTAAAACATTAAAATTTATTACGCAATTACATCACACGACGCAAGGGAGAACGACACAACACAAACAAAAGTGCAGTATCCAAATATCAGATAATCAGCCAGCCTAAATTTGCAACTTTACAGCAAATGTTCGAAGTGACGGCCAAAATTCGATCATCGTCGCTGAAACCCATGAAAGTGTCGTCTGCGGACACGCAACGCGGCGCACGCCAGAGAGATCTCTGGCACACGCACGTTAAGTGCCAATCGAACTAAGTAAGTAAGAGAAAAAAGGTAAAAAAATTATATTATGCCGTGACATTAGCAAAGACCTGTCATGCAAGTAGTATGATGCAAGAGTTGGTAAAAGCAACGCACATTGCGATCACAAAAACTGTCTGAATCGCGATGTTTCAATTGTTTCATTATTGAACTGGAAGAAAATTGAATCTCATTTTGAAACTTGAAGTAGCGACGCTCAACGAATACATCTCACATTTGTTGCATATAGTTTTGTTGCAAATTTTTTCAGGTACATTTCTGCCAAATATTATTTAAATTGGTTTTTATTTCACACGGTTATCGATGTGGATTTGATGTTACACGCCATGTGGACTGACAATTTCCTGATCAGTGCCAACTAATGGATAGCAGTAGGGATCGTGGGTCGACCCTTATCGTTACGTCTAATGGTTGAAGACTTGCCTTTGCGGATCGAAATAGACGCGTAAAAACCATGAATGAATCTAAATCCACATGACTCGCATACGTATGCCTACACTGAGTTGTCACAGCAAGTGCTGAGATTTCAGTTTAGAGTCTTTTTAACCACCTATGACAAAGTTTAAATGCCCTGGCCGAGTCGGCCGGGCCAGCTTTTAGGCTTGACTTAATAGCGGTGGTTTTTGTAACGTACATTTGGTCAATCTGCGCATTTGACGAAATGCGCTGCGCGTCTGGCAAATGCGTATTTGATCAAAGCCCTAACCATGACTTTAACCCTAACACTAACCCTAACCCAAGCCGTAACCCTATCCCTAACCGTAATCCAACCCTAAACCTTACCTCGACGAAATGCCGCGCATGTATGCAAGTTGGTTAAATGTGCACATTTGATCAAACGCGCTGTGCATTTGGTCAAAAACGCAATTTGCCAAATGCGCCCTGAAGTTTGATGTGCGATGTGTGTATACTCACTGAACACAATCGGTGGCTTGGTTTAGGTACAAAGTTCGGCTCATATCGCCGACAGTAGTCAATCCATAATTGTCGACGATAATCGCTAGGAAATCTAAATACTGAAAGGCTGGGCCCCGGCCCGGGCCTACACTTTAAACAACAACGAACTACATCTAAATGTAAACAATCCGCCATCTTGGTGTTTTAATACCTCCAGTAGCCGTTAAGCCGTAACCAATCGGTGTCCTGTCCTTCCTCAAACTGCATAATTAATGAAGCCGGCACTCGACCGTCCTTGGCATAGCACCGTTGTCAATGTCATCAACTTCGCTTAGGCGGACGCCAGTGTGTTCTCGACTGGGATTGGCTGAATCTGAAAGTGGGTCAGTGTCAAGGTCACTTTTCACATGCACGGCGAATCAAGCGTACGAAAAAAAAATTCGCCCCC